>Ga0209700_102754_pt1 | contig 35013 bp, 24 predicted proteins | sample SiratroredBW_FD_187528 | JGI IMG/M metagenome (GOLD analysis project Ga0209700, IMG submission 187528) | Root nodule microbial communities of legume samples collected from California, USA - Siratro red BW (SPAdes) (version 2) | ecosystem: Host-associated > Plants > Roots > Nodule | place: USA...
CTGTCATTAAAACTATCATAATGACTCATTAAAATTATCTTAATTTCGAATATTTTCAAACGTTAAGGAAAATAACAGCTAATATGATTATATATATATAGCCCACATATAATTTCCTAACAATCTGCCACTTGGGTTATATATATTGTCATGAAATAATCATATCACAGAATAAACTATAAGTGCTCATACCTAATACTATTTGTCCTTAACTACTTAAACAATTTGGTCCATCTCATATACCAATAATGAAATTACTACGACTTTCATCACATTAAATTCATAACTAAACCACGATGATTACCATACTGATGTACTCAACGACATAGATCAAGTTTAAATGAGTAACATAGAAATCACATGAAATTTGATCTCATGCATGTCTATTTCCAACTGGTCCAACTTTAAAATCTCCATTAAGATCTACCCAAAATTTGCAATATTAACATTGCAAACAACATAATGTAGATCGTCATCTTTTATTCTACAGAAAATAAAATAATATAATGTATGACATAAAACATATAAAATATACAAAATAACCCCACTAAAACAAGTTATCATCAATTGCGATACCCATATGAGCAATATGCTCATGAAATACTTTAGGGATCAATCCTTCGATTAATGGGTCTGCTAGCATAAACTTTGTTCCTATATGTTCTATAGGGATCTGTTTTTTTTTTCTCTTGAACTCTCTCCTTAACAACAAAAAAATTAACATCAATAATGTTTTGACTTTGTTGAGCTCCTGTTGTTATTGGAGTAAAGCACTGCTGAATTATTGTTGTTGACATTTTTCGGCAAGTGTACCGAATCAAAACTAAGATAGATTTATAAAGTAAGGATGTCGATCCCACAGAGAACAGTTTTGCTATCAAATCTCAAATTCACAACTCACTAAGCAATTAAAGGTTTCAAGATGAATTGAGAGTAATTTAAATTAATAGACAATAAAGACAATTGAAGAATAAATAACAATTAAAAAGAAAGTTTTCAAGATCTAGAAAGACTCTGAGATTGAACTTCATCTATCTTCCTCATTCATATTTTGGATTTGATAATAAAATACAATATTAGTAACTACTCACTATTGATGCACATATAATAATCATTCACACTGATTCCTCTTATATGAAATTCATAAGGTAATTTCCTAAACGCTGATCCTTCAGCTATTTAATAAATTATCCAGCATTAAGAACATATGTTATAACAATCAATACACTGAAACCTATCCCTAGTATTCCAATATATTGAGTATTTTCATCTAATTCAGAAACTCAAAAGTACTTCCCAGTTAAATTCATCAAGAATCAAGATCAAGACTCTATTGATCAAATAAAATCTAGCATTAAGTGCAAGATGAAAATACCAATGGAGAAGAAACTCAATATTATATTTAAAATCACCAAAATACAAATGAGTTCAAAAGATTACATTCAATCCCAAAGATAAAGAATTTAGCTACTCATGGTAACCATTACACTCCAAGGAAGAAAGATTGCAAAGAAGACAAAGAATCCTCAATAGTTATTGTTCTTGACGGCTCTTATGTTCCTCCCAATCCAGATCCCCTTTCCAATAAAATCCTCTTTTAAACACGTATTCGGGCTTAGGTTAAGTGTCTTTTCACTCGGACGAAAATACATCACTTAGACGAAAATTTGATGTACTCTCTGGACTGATCTCGCTCAGGCGAAACCATCCTCGCCCAGGCGAGATACCCTTCAGTTGCCTCGCTCCAACGTCGCCCGGACGAATTCTCCTCTGCAGCTTATATACATTCCTGAACTATTTTCGTCTTGGCGAACTTTCCTCGCTTGAGCAACTCTTCTTTTCAAATCTTTTTCATTTCTTCTTTTCATGCAACTTCCAAGCTCCCTTCATTCTTTACACCTGAAATTCACAATAATTAAGATCAAATGTCTTCTTTTGACTCATGACTCAAATTAACAAAGTAAATCCAAAAACTCTCAATTTGGAGGTAACTATTATCTTAAAGATCACTTAAACCCACAAGTATTCAAATTTATAATGTATAAAAACACTAAAAATTGGTACTTATCAATTTTCACAATAAATCTTCAATGGCTTTTCAATGTCATCTACCACACGAAGCCTGGTGACAAAGTTAACCATATGTCATGGTTAACGCATCACGTGCTTAACTGTTGTCCAATGATCCATGCCTGGATTGTTCAAGTATCTGCCTAGAACTCCCACTATAAATGCTATATCAGGACGGGCGCAAACTTGTGCATACATTAAGCTCCCTATTGCTAATGCATAAGGTTTATCATGCATTATTGTCCTTTGAAGATCATTTTAGGGCAATGTTTGAAACTAAACTTGTCTCCTTTAGCCAGGGGTATGTTGACCCGTCTACTACTTCCCATGTCATATCTACTTAAGACTTTATCGATATAACTCTTATGTGATAATCCAAAAGAGAATGATCTCTTAATATTTGGATTCCTAATACAAAAGAAGCATCACCAAGATCCTTCATTTCAAATTTGTTCGATAAAAATTTCTTGGTTTCATGTAACAAACCTATATCATTGCTTGCAAATAGTATATCATCAACATATAAGATTACGGATACATATTTACTCCCACTGAACTTGTAGTATACACAATCATCAACAATATTTGCCTCAAAGTCATATGAAGTAATAACTTGATGGATCAATATGAGGATTAATCCCATTTCTCTATTTTAGCCTTATTAGCATTAAGAGCTATGTCCAAATTCATACAACCAAGGACAATCTCTATGGTAGCTTTCCAAACTTGGAAGTTTGTACCATTTAGCATAGGGATGATGCTAACTTGAGCAGAAACATTGGCAGCTGAAGCAACAACAATTGTATCCATCAAGTTATGGTTAGCAAGAATAATGGGAAAATCCATACTGAGATACCTAGAACAACATTAATTTTAATCTTTGGATAGAAAAATTAACTGTAAGTGGTATTCTCATTGCAATAATCAAATATTGTCAAAAGAAATCTTGTCAATCTTTGGACCGACTCAGTGTTCACATGGAAACTTGAGAATTTGCAACCTATTTATTACTGCATATATTTTCTATCAATTAGCCAAACAATAATCTTCCTTTGGACTGATTAGTGCTCGCATAATTAGATAAAAAATAAATAAATATATAAACTGAAGGTTTAATTTTTATTATTGGGCCAAACAATAAACTTCCTTTGGGTCGTTTATTATCCGCATAAATAACAAGCATCATATTAGCCAAACAATAATCTTCCTTTGAGCCGATTAGTCCTCGCATAATTAGATAAAAAATAAAAAAATATATAAACTGAAGGTTCAATATTTATTATTTGGCCAAACAATAAACTTCCTTTAGGCCGTTTATTATCCGCATAAATCATAAGCATCATATAAAAAAAAATTGCATATAAGTAGCGGATATTACAATGAAAATAAAGGCCTGGATGAGTGAGTCGTATCCAACGTGATGACAAAAAAAATATGACATATGCTTTCAATGCAATGAACCAACGACATTATTATGCATATCATACTAAATTACCAAAATTGAAACACGGTACAGGAACCAAGGCCACAACACAGCAAAACGAATTATATAAGATAAGACGAAATGCGTAAACATCAAATTATGTGCATTTATTCCAAACCGGTATAACATCAACATAATCCAATCCAATGATAAAACTTTATTCACAATAATTTAACATGAACGAGACTCTGATACCAATGGATAGAAATTACAGAATAAATAATGAATTTAGCCATCATATTAAATTATTGAGAGTCATAATCCAATAAAAGAGTCACCCAAATTCATGGATGAAGATAAAATACTCGATATGGTTATGATCTTCCTCAACCAAAATCCTCCTTGTTCCTCTTGCTGGACTTTAAAGTGACTTTTGATGGGATAAGAGACCAAAAAATTTTGATTTTAGTATATTGGAGACTAACTTTTTATCTCCCTTTTATCTGTTAATTTCTCAAAAAACGATTCTCATTAAACTAATTATTCAAGAAATTATTGGAATGTCATTAAAACTATCTTAATTTTAAATATTTTTGAATATTAAAAAAACCAACAATTAATATGATTATATATATATATATCCTACAATTAGATTAAGAAAATATAATTTCCTAACACCACATATTTGGTGCGATGATTGTGAAGATAAAGTGTCGTTTGCTTCTTAGGAAGGGTTATCTGAGAGAGAGAAAGAGAGAGAGGAATCAACGTTGTTTGGAGGTGAAGGGAAATGAAAATCGGAAACATGTGTATGCTCTCCATCGAAAGGCAGAACCAAAGAGGTTTAATATGTTTGCATTTTAGAGTTGGTTGTGTGGGCTGATGTGGCAGGATCATTTCAGAATATGAACTATGTATCAATGCCAGATAAATACAGTGTTTTTTTCTATAATTTAATATTCAATATTACAAAAAAAGTAAAAATAATTCAAAAGCACACACAAAAAAGTCAAGCTTGTGTATTAAAATTAGGATTTAATTTACATATTTCGTTTTAGTGTCTTGCTTTTAAATAGGTGAAATTTGATTAAAAAATATAAATGTATGTAAAGATATATTCAGTTTTTAATATGTAATTACATTTAATAGCCTTGAAAATAACTTTTTCATACCTAATGAGTTTATTAAACTCTTACAAAATTACCTCTCATAAACAATTATTGGTTACAGTAATTTGAGACTCGTTTATCAAATAAAAAAGGTGTATAACTATGATATATTGTACGTCATGGAAGTTTTCAAAGTGTTGTTAAATAAATAGCGTAATCTGTTGTAAATGTTTTATTTGTGCCGTCGAGCTTTTTCCGATGTTATGAAACAAGTTATTAAGTTTACAATTGCATGTATAAAAGACAAATTATTAAGTAAATTCCAAGGAAAAGTTTAATAGAGTAAGGTAATGCTTGCTAATCAAGTAGTATAAGGCTTTTATAGCAGTTTCTTTAGGAGAATAAAAGTTTTTATACATTTTATTTTGGTTTAAACATTTCTTTTCATGATATTCAATTTCAAAAAGTATGATAAATGTGTGGGTGTATGAATATCCGTGTGTAAGTTTGTATAACTTTAGATGACTGATAAATATGGAAACTATCATTTTTTTTTATCGTTTGTCTTATACTATACTTAAACCTTTTATATTTCTAAGCCTCAAACATGGCTTGAATATGGAACCTTGCCAAGTACTTAGATTTATTACTATGCTCAGTCACAAAATAATTTCCCTGTCTTCTTTGTGTATCTCACATTGTCACGGAAATACTTTTTCGAAATCTTACTTGTGGAACTATTCTAAGTGATAGTTTTACCTTTGCCTTCATTCATTCATCTCATTACTTGTGGAACTATAAGTTGTTTACATATAGCGCAAACTAACTTCCTGTCTTTAAAGCGCAAGGTAGCTTCAAATATCTTTTTCATATTGATGATTCACTTTGTTAGCTAGATTAGGACTTGTTTTACCTTCAATATTTGAATTATTATGTCTCATAAATTCCTCTAAACTTAAATACTTAAATAATGTTATTAATGTAAAGTCTAGACTGATTTTATTGTCATCCTAATGTCTTCAAATGATGCATGACAATTTGGTGTTATTGTGGCACACGTTCACTCTATTGTTGAAGTTGTAGTTATCATATTAGTGACCCTAATTGTGTGGGCTTTATTGACTAAAACACATGGTGTAGGTAATATAAGTATCATAATAATCATATAAAGAATTATATTAGAAAAATTTCGAACTAATTCCTTTAACTAGATTAATTAAACATCTATATATAAAAGAAACATAACAAAGTCATTTCCATAAAATCTATCTAGAATATGATTGACTTTTATATTATAAACGTAACACCTGATAAATGTGTACATTAGACAAAAAGATGTGCATGTACCCTACTATATAAACTATAATATAAAATTTTAATGTAATAAAAGTTTTACCCAACAAAGTGCTTATAAATACATGATCCTTTTATAACATAGATACATTTAATAAAAAAATGAAATATGTATATCTAGATAATACAAACTAGGAGGTTGATATGAAAAATCTATATTTATTGGTGTTGTTTTTAAAACATGCAGTAACACCTATTCATGTACCAAGTCCAATCACAAGAGAAAACCAGACAATCACTCAAGTAGAGTGAACTATTTAAAATTAAATCAATATACAACTAAATATAGTTAAACATATCAAAATAAACTCCAAACCAACAGATCCCATGTCAATAAACTATATTTGAATCATTTCCACATACTATAGATTTATGATGAATCTAAATACAATTGGACACAAGAGAAACAAAAAATATTTAAATCATTTCCACACACTATAAATTTACAATGAATCTGAACACAATTGGACACAAGGCAAATAACAGATTTTTGAATCGTTTCTACACACTATAGATTTACAATCTAAACACAATTGGGTACAATCCGAACAACAATAAACAATGTCTTAAGACTAAGCATGTTCTACTAAAAAAGCTAACTCCTTATTCAATCCAAGACTTTGATCTCCAAATAGATTACAAAATCAAGGATCAAGGTTAGTTTATTACAATTGACATTTATACATCTATGAATATTTCAAATGTTTCAGGATATCTTAATTTATATAATGTAGAGTACCGGTGAAGTAAGGAAATCTTTGTTATATTGTAGGTTTTGTTACTTAATAACCACACATGAAACTAAGGTCAACACGCCATCCATAGGTATGCGATCCAACCAATCTAATTCCAACATAATCATATCATGTATAAATAAAAAGTACCACATCATACCATCATTGTAAAACATGTAAGTGCTTCAGCACATGTAAATCATACCAAAGTTCATTAGTTAAGCAATTTTATACTTTGGAATAATTCTTAGCTCACTTTAACTGGGAAAATATAATTTTATTGGATGAGTCACCCAAGTTCATTAAGAGAATGACCATTCGTTGGGTGAATTTTGTTCGAAACAAACCTTAGCAGTTGGGTTGAGATTCATTTGCTAAACAAATTATACGAAATCAACAGTTTTACAAAAAAAAATCCAAATCAACCATTTTACACATTCACATAAATTTAACACATATAAATTAACATATATAAGGTATAAATTTTAGTAATGGCTAGTGTTACTCAAACAAAATATTACAACATAAATTCAAATGAAAAATCAACAATTCCACATAAAGCCTAATTCAGTCCTATGTACTATTTGATAATAATAATAATTATTATTATTATTAATATTATTATTAAAAGTATAAAATAATAGTAGTAAGAATAATAATAACAATAAGAGTAATAAGAAGAAGACTAAAAATAATAACAAGAATAATAACAAAAATAAAAACAATGATAACAATAACAACAATAATAATAATTGTCGCAATCGAGATTATGACGGGACTATAAAAAAACTTTTAGAGAGGAGTCACCACCATAGTTTATTATGGAAAACTATGAAAATATGAAGTAAAAGGAAACGGTTTACAAAACCGGATTAGGGTTCGGAAGTCAGCTACATATAGGGACATTATTAACACCCTACAACCCCCTGTCCTAAGACGATATATTTAATTAATTGAGTGAAATAAATGTAGTTTTTTAGAATGTTTATTTTACAAAAAAAAATGAGTAAAAATGCAAGTAACAAAACAAAGAATTTTTTTATTTATTTTTTGGGTCCGACAAGGATTGACCTTACTCCTACATATTTCTATTCACAACAAAAAATAAAAAAAAATCAGGAATCATGTAGTTTTATAGGAAACTTGTTTGTTGGGTTGATATTTTTTTTTAATTTTAGAAATTTTTCGTATTTTGATTTTTAGAGTACAAGAAATATCTTTTTTTTTATTTATGGAACTTTTCATTTTTTAACTTTTAGAAATTTTATATTTAAAAAATTTGATATTTATTTGCAAAGTTTCATATTAAATATCACATTACGCGTGAGACCATTTGATATCTGAAAGAAATCATTTGAAAAACTAAGATGATGCATGCGGTAATACAAGTATCTAACTTTAGTATATGATATCTCCAAAGATTATTTCGAAAATTTCAGATTAAATATTGCATGACGCGTGCGACCATTTGATATCGAAATGAAATAATAAAATTAAATACAAGATCACGCATGTGACAACACAAATATCTAAAATTATTTAGAACATAATATTCCACAAAAGTTATTTCTAAAATTTCATATTAAATATTGCATGACACATGCGACTATTTGATATTTAAAATTATCTAGAACATAATACACACACAAAGGTTATTTTCAAAATTTCGTATTAAATATCGTATGATGCGTGTGGCCGTTTGATATCTAAGACTATTTAGAACATAATATCCCACAAAGGTTGTTTCCAAAAATTCATATTAAATATCAATTGACGCATGCAACTATTTGATATCGAAAATTATTTAGAACATAATACCCCACAAATTTATTTCTTAAATTTCGTAATAAATCATTTAATTTCTAAAAGAACATTTAGAATATAAAATTAAATATCAAGTGACATGTGTGGTCATGTAAATATCTAAAATTATTTTTATATCTAAAAGAAGACATTTGAAATAATAAAAAATAAATAATAAAATTATTTAATTATTGCACATAAAAAGATTATGGTGGTGTATCCATATGTACGGGACTACCAAAGTTCATTAGTTGAGCAATTTATATTTGAAATAATTCTTAGCTCACTTTAACCGGGCAAATATGATTTTGTTGGGTTGATTCACCCAAGTTCATTGAGAGAATTATCATTCGTTGGGTATACTTTGTTCAAAACAAACCTTAACTCTTGGGTGAGATTTATTTGCTAAACAAATTATACAAAATCAACACTTTTACAGAAAAGTTCCAAAATTAATTTCAAATCCAAATCAACCATTTTACACATTCACATAAATCTAAAACATATTAATTAACATATAAGGTATGAATTTCACTAATGGCTAGTGTTACTCAAACGAAATACTACAACATAAATTCAAATGAAAAATCAACAATTCCACATAAAGCATAATTCAATCCTATGTACTATTTGATAATAATAATAATAATATATAATAAGAATGATAATAACAATAATAATATAAATAATAATAAGAGTAATAATAATAATAATAAGAATAAGAATATTAATATCAATTAGAATAATAAGAAGAAGAATAAGAAAATAGTAAAAATAAAATAAGAATATGATAACAATAATAATAATAATAATAATAATAATAATAATAACAATAATAATTGTCGCATCTTGGACCATAACGGAATGGTAAAATAACTTTCAAAGAAGAGCCACTACCATAGTTTATTATGAAAAACTATATAAAAATGAAGGAAAAGGAGATGGTCTGCAAAATCGGATGAGGGTTCGAAAGTCGTATAAGAAAGGTATTAGCATCCTATCACCCCTGTTCTAAGAAGGTACCTTTAATTAAATTAGTGAAATAAATGTGATTTTTTAGAATGTTTATTTTATCCATTAGCGGAAGGGATGACGGTTAGAGAAAGGAATTTTTAGACAATTTTTTAGAATGTTTAGAGAAAGAATCATGTACTTGTAGAAAAAACTTTTTTGTTGGGTTGTCATGGTTTTAATTTTAGAAATTTTTATTTTTTGATTTTTAGAGTACAAGAAATATTTTTTAATTTTTGGAAATTTGATATTTATTTCTAAATTTTCGTATTAAATATCACATGACACGTGTGCCCATTTGATATTTAAAAGAAAACATTTGAAAAAATAAAATTAAATATCAAACTATGCGTGTGTTCATGTGAGTATCTAAAATTATTTAGAATATGATACCCCCAAAGATTATTTCCAAAATTTTATATTAAATATCATATAATGTGTGCGACCATTTGATATCGAAATGGAATAATAAAATTAAATACTAGATGATGCATGCGACCACACAAATATCTAAAATTATTAAGAACATAATACCCTACAAAAGGTTTTTCCAAAATTTCATATTAAATATCGTATGACACGTGCGACCATTTGATATCTAAAATTATTTATAGCATAATACCCTCACATAGGTTATTTCCAAATTCGTATGAAATATCGCATGATGAGTGAGGACATTTGATATCTAAAAGAACATTTAGAATATAAAATTAAATACTAGATGACGTGTGCGACCATGCAAGTATTTAAAATTATTTTGATATCTAAAAGAAGGCATTTGAAATAATAAAATTATTTAATTGTTGCATATATAAAAAGATATAAAAAAAGATGATGGTGGTATATTTGTGAAAGGCATGGCAGACCCAAGAAATATTCAACCAAATGGATGGGCTTAAGTTTTACCCTTTTCTGTTTTTTAAAAAAAAAATACATGTGATGCACATATGAAAAAAAGGTGTGACAAATAGTGAAATGATGGGATAATAACTAATATGGCTCTGAAATAAAATGGGCTCAATTTTTTCTTTTATTTCAGAAGCGGGACTACTTCTTCCTGCACCTCCAAGTGTTTCTTCAAGGACGTCCAAATTTTTAGAAACTTTCGAAAGTGCCCTTCATATTTTGTTGTGCAGGTTATTTTAACCTCATGTACCCTTTCACTTTCATTCTCTTCCACCTCCATTCATCACCTTTAACCATTTCGCACCTCCATTTTGTTGCAGTTGCCACCGATTTGAGTTTCGAACTTCATAATTGTCCATCGCCTTATCAACCGAATGAGGTAAAGATGATTTATTGAAGATTTTGAAGATGATTTGATAGTGATTCTACCATTGAGGGTGGATTTTTTTTGTGAACATACGTTTCCGAAATGGACTGATCCAGAAGCTAATTTCATATTAACTTTTGGAACAACCCCTTTCGAAAGTGTATTTTAACAAACAGAAAAATACTTTTGGAATGAACTGTTATGGAAGTCAATTGCAAATTTAAAATTAGTTTCCCGAACAGCTCATTACAAAAGTATATTTTTAAAAAAAATAAGTTTTAAAGTAATGTGTTCCAAAAAGTGAATTGTTTTTTTAAAAAATGATTTCGGAAATTGCTTGTTTCGAAAGTATAAAATGACTTATGAAATTATCTGTTCCGGAAGCATGAAAGCACTTCGATCTCTCACTATTACATTGCTTTGACATTGAGAGGAACAAAACTTTCTTTACGAACAAGGCATTTGGGGATTTTCAAAATATTTGAAGGTACATAAAGAAGCAGCCCAGAAAGCGGTCATGCAGCCGAGAATTTTGGAGCTGCGAATAGTGATAGAGAGACCCAACCTCCAACACCTTAATTATCTTTGAAATGTTTTGATATTTGAAGTTTTTCTGGTTTGGGAACAACAAACGGGTAAAATCAGTTGCCGCCGGAGTAGCTCCCCAAAGGCCGTTAGGGTCACTGCGTTGTTCAATGCCTTGCGAACACTTTAATTTTCATAACACTCGCACTAGCACTTGCGCTTGGCTTTGACCGCCTACATTATGGTTGGAGAAGAATTTCCCCTTCGCTACCACGGTTGGAAGGCTTGGAAGGAGGAGTGCATGGCTTTGGATGACGCCATTTAGATTGCAGAATGAAGTCTGGCTCAGTTCCATTCGGTCGTTGACATTTTGGCCGCAGATTTGGTTCCTCTGGCAGTTGCGGTTGCAAAATTCCTCTTCTGGTGTAAACGGTTTGTTGGACTTAGGTACCACCAACACTGGTTTCCATTAGCGGAAGGGATGACGGTTAGAGAAAGGAGAATAGGTAGCAATTGTCTAGGGCATCAACGGTGAAAATATTTTTTTATATTTTATATTTTTTATCTTTTTAGTTTTTATTGTTATTTTTTATTTTCATTTTTCTATTTTAATTATTATTTATATTTTAGTTTTTCGTATTTTAATTATTATATTATTATTTATTTTAAAAAATTTAATGGAGCTTGAAATGAATGACAAAGTATAAGTTTCCCCATTCAATTTTTTTATCAACTTCGTTTAATTTATGTTGTATACTTATGCATGTTAAGCACATATACATATTTCTCAAATATTATTTTGTTATAATTTTCAATTATATAAACAACTATTTGTTTTGTGCATGACAAATGTTCAAATTTTATTTTTATTATATATAGATATATATATAAATCTTAATTTCATATAACTAAAATTTACTGTCAAAATAGTTTTGGATATATAAAGTATACTAAATTAAAATTGTCATAAATATTCTTTTATAATAAAAGGTATATTTTAAAATTAAGTTAAATAATTTACATTCTTATACAAGTTTTTTAGTTTAATAATTTTTGTTTTGACACAAAATATGTTTAATAAAGATAATAAATTAGCTATTTTGGCTAATTAATAAGTTGGCAAGCAGTGATAAAGTGTAGTTTATTTTAAAATCTTTTAATTTATAAACTAATTCAACTAGTGTTTACATAAGTACTTTTTAGAGTTTAGGTTGGACATCGATCTCAACATTTAATATACTGAATATTTATTTTAATTATTATATTATTTTTAATGTTTGTTAGGTTAATTTTTAATTATATAATTCAAATTTAAAACGAAGATTTAACATTATAAATTTAAATGATTGATCTTTTATTTCATAATGTTATGTGAACGTTATATATGATCAAAAATTATAAAATAAAAACTCAAAACACTATTAACTTAAATTGATTAATAAAAGGATTTAAAATTTTTAAAATTAATAAACTTAATTTAAATAAATTGATTTATCTAAATAATATATATATATATATTAAAATAAATAGAAATTTTAAAAAAATTAATAAAAAGTTAATCATTTTCTAAATCTAAATTATAAGTATAAGCAAAATCTTCTTCTTAGATAATTATATTTGTTTCTACTTGAATAAACATTCGACGTGTAATGAATACACATGTATGAAAAAGAATTGGTTAAATCAATTATGTGAGTTAATATGTTCATATAACTATGTTAGGGTCTTAAAAAGAACTAATTCTATCATATTATATAGATTAATAGGTTCATATGACTGTGTTACGATGTGAAAAAAAGTTAGACCAGATCATATAGATTAAGTTTATATGACTGTACTACGGTATGAAAAAAAAAACTGATTAAACTAAATCATATAGATTAAACGTGTTACGTGAGTGTGATGTGTTAATAATAATGTGATATATGAGATGAGTTATAAAAATCTAATTTGTTGTTATTTGGTTATGATAAAAATTTAATTTATGAATATACATTTTTTTTAAAGTCTCCAACTTATCCTTCTTTTGTGTGGTATTTATTTTGTTTTTAAATCTGTGATAATTATATATTACAAGTGAGTAGAAAAATTGACAGATAGTGTAACTCCTTAATAAGCTAATAAAAAAGTTTTATTTTATAAAAAAGTTTTATTTTATTGTTTTTATTTTTTGATTGTACGAATCTATTTACTAAATCTTATATTAAAAAGTATATTTTAAAATATATAATAAATATATAGATATTTATATTTAGATTTATTATATAATTCTTATGCAATAAAATTTATATTATATGAAAATATGGAATGTCACAACAAGTCCATTAAAACACCGTATAACTTTTTTTTAATGTTATAATTCAAATTGTATCGAGTTGAGACTTTAACCCTCTAAAATTAAATCCCAAATAAACCTTGCTTACCTTAAAGATAAACTTCACATACTTTATATGGATCCAGAATTGTAGTCAGATCAGTGTACTATATATTAAATCATAGGTGGTTGCACCCTGAACAAGGAGTATTATTAAATCCAGGATCTATTATTATTCATAACACTTTCAACTATTATTTGCTGTTAAATAAATTGATACAGAATATGCTAGACAGCTTATGGAATGCTGCAGTCATCAGTATCCAGGTTGCGGGTCCTGTACCATGTTCCACTACACAAAGGTCACTGAATGTTTTTAACAAATTCTTAAAAAATGGATTATGTATAGGCTTTCAAATACAATTGTCAAAATGGTCAGGTCCTACATGATACATTGTTCTCACCAAAAATATATTGCCCTCAGGCCCTCACAAGGGCGATGATAATCTAGTAGCTGACATTTTGCCATTGTAAGTAGCATTAGTTGCTTCGCAGATATCCAACGTTGTGTATCTTTTTTCCTGTGTGCATCTTACGACAAGAATGGCATGCACGAATATGGGAACTACAGAAACTAGATTCGGAAATATACCTGTAGGGCTTCTGGGTATACTGTACAGAGCTTCCCCTAAAATAGTACAGTAATGAACAGGAACTGGAGAGAAAAGATTACACTAACACAAGATCCCCTTCTGCTGCTTCTTGTTCCTGTTGTTCTGGTAGCCGTCCTTCCCGATATGGGAGAAGTATTCTCCTGATTTCTTCTGCACTAAGTGTCTCATACTCTAATAATGCGTGCGCCAACACATGTAATGCCTTCTCATGCTGAAATAATGTCAGAACTTGGTGTTATGAATTTCCATATGCCAGATTAGCAGTTATCAAATTTGCTCGAGGTTGACAACTTCTATTAATCAATGTCATTCACAACAACAAAAATTGTTTAGTTTGAATTTTGCTTTGTGTCAATGATCCCCCAGCCTGAGAAAGCTCCCAAAGCTTATTATTTAACTAGCAGACTTAAAATAACAAAATAATCATTTGACACATTTGTTTTGATTTAAAAAACCATCACACTTTCACATCAAGAATGTGTGTTTTTGTCCACTAGTTGGCTTGGCTCACTGGAGATAGGTACAGGATTCGAGAGTAAGACCTAACAGTGAGCTAAACTCTTCTAAGTACACAAGTTCTTAACTACTAATCATTAAATTCTTGGTTTTACAGGAAAAAACATAGATAGAAATAGCTTGTATTCCTTCTAATATGTCTATCACTAAACATTAATATTAAATCATGAAAAACGATGGATATAAATAACCTAAAAATGCAAAAGTGACAGAATCTAACATAATATAACATACAAGCTAGAAGAGCTGATAGCCATCAGCCCACAGATCCGAACAGATTGGAAGCTTTCCTCAATTGATGATTTTATTTTCTAACTACCCTTGTGCTTTGTTATCTTCCAAACCATTTATAATTTCTTCTCTTAATGAAATTATTCTTTTAAAAATTCGTCCAACCCCAAAAGAAAAAGAAAAATATTTCCCAAAGAAAAAAATTTATAGACAATAATGTAATCAGACAAACCTTTTTCAGAAGGGCTTTAACACGATCGTATGCTTCCCGAAGGAGTTTCACAACCTGCAGATCAATTATAGAAGTCAAAGTCCTATCTTGATTTTTATTTTTGATAAAACAACACTTCTTAGAATAGGAAGAAAACAACCCAAATATGATTTTTCATCAGTTATAAAGGATATCAATTCATAACACTTACCTCTGCATCGATACGCGACTGCATTTCAGAACTTGGTCGTTCTTTTATATGAACTGGCCCGATTGCATCACTCATCCCACAATTTGAAACCTTGTGCATAGAGAAAAAATAACACAAGTCAAGAATTTCAGCAGAAAATTCTAAATGTCATCTAATTAATAATTTTGGCAAAGGAACGCTGAAATTACTTAACTACTACTCGTAAAATGTTCCAAATTCCAATAAGAAAATTATCAGCTTTTTTCTTTTTCTTTTTTATAAAACTTATCTTATGCACTAGACACAATACAGGGGAGCATAAAATTACCATGTATTGGGCAAGCTCGGTTGCAGTGTGGAGATCACTACTTGCTCCAGTTGTGACATAATCCCGGCCAAAGATAAGCTCTTCTGCAACTCTTCCTCCCATACAAACATCAAGGCGAGCTAACAACTGTTTCTTGCTTATTGATGTCTCGTCGCTTGAGGGAAGCTGAGTGACCATTCCTAAAGCAGATCCACGTGGCATGATTGTTGCCTTGTGAATTGGATGTGCACCATCAGTGTTAAGGGCAACAATTGCATGGCCGCTCTCATGATAGGCAGTGAGCTGAAAATTTCAAATGCACAATTAACAAATATAACTATGTAAGAATACTACTAGCGATTTCATATAATTACTGTTAACATAAAAGAGAAAAGATATAGGATTAATCTCCCTCATGTAAAATGCATACATAGGTTGTATATTTATAGATATGAATTTCACAAAACATACAAGCTAAGCCCATTAGATCCAACAATTACATATAAGATCAAATTATAATATATAAGTGCAAATCTAATTTTACAAGTTCATTACATGAAGTTCAATTAGATTTAAAGTTCGATTTCCAAGATGGTACCAAAGTCTCTCAAAGCAAAGGTTGTCAAGCCTGTTGTGTCACCCATTATCAAATCGTTATTAGATCACTCACAAATATTTAGTCTCACGCTTGAGATGTTCAATTCTCAACACAAGTAAGTGTATTGGAGATATCACATTAACTAAAAATGTAGCCAAATTATAGTACATAAATGAGTAGAAACCTCACTTTACAAGGTTTTGTCAGGTTAACCTAGAGTTAAAGTTCACTTTCTAAGAAATACATCAACATTTTAACATTATTAACTCTAAAGCATATATATACTTATGATTGCAGATCAGTAGAGTGCAGAATATTTCATTATATCATACCAGCAAAATCTGATTATTCTAAATAAAATAGATATAAAAGATGCTAAAATAGTTTATAAACCTGGATATACTTGCTAAAAACACTCCTCAACACGCTCTACTAATGGTGGGTCCAATGAACAAGAGTGAATCAAAGTATGTGTTGTTAGCATTTCCCTAAATTTGAACATTACTTCAGAAAAATCGTTTAGACAAGGATAATTATATAAAAGAACCAATTTACCAAGTCCTACTCACTAGCTAACGACTGACACAGCAAATAATTATTTTGTAAGACTGTCAATCAATTTTGTCCCGATAATATAAAATTTCAATGTCTTCTCGCAAACAAAATTGCATTGTAAGGCTTCAAATTTTCAGCTATAGTAATTTTAGTATTCTGAGATTAGGCCTGATGAAACTGTTTCTACTCTAGACTTCAAATAATTTAGCACGAAAATTTCATGCTCAAAGATTTCGGACAATATAATTAAAAAATGTAGTGCCTCAGATGCACCTGGATAAGCTTTGTAAAAACCACTTATTTGATATAAATTTTCTTATGTTCTTTTCAAAAGTTACTCTTGCTTCAGAGAATACACTAAAATAACTTGATATCATCTAATAATAAATATATGATATAGGAATAAATAAAAATGTTCCTATAATACATATATAATCAAGATATTCTTGATCATATAGTATTGATCATTGATTCTATAATTATAACAGTTTTCATTAGATGTGTCCACAGGCGCACACAATACTTCAGCCATTTGTTGAAATATTTCTCATTCAAAATCATGTCACATGTATCTCCCCCTATTTTGACATGCAATAGATGAAATAAATCCCAAGAGATTTTTTTCAAGAATAAAACCTTATTCAATAACTTTAACATCAGTTGAGAAAATATAAATATAAGTTGTGTACAAAAAACAAATCCATCACAGCTTTTCCCTTCTAGGTTGCACAACCCAACCCATAAAAAGCTTATAGGAACATGGATAGTATTGGGTGCCTGTGTCCCATATCGAATAGTATTTGTTGTTTGGTGGAGCATTCAAGTGTTTAGCTCTCCTCCATTAACAACTAGCTTTCAAGGATGGGTTCCTGCTTGGGTGTTTAGCAGATGGTCCTATAATAGGGACTCGGGCATTATCGTTATGAGATGCATAAGTCTCATACCTGAGTATAGTATGAGACGTGTGAAGGAGTATTTAAGTGTTCAGTTATCCTTTCTTAACAACTAGCTTTTAAGGGTAAAATTCCCCAAGTGCTATAGTGTTTATCAAAAGCTCACATTTGAAACTCCAAAAGAAAAACGCACTGATCGTGCAAATTTACATGTAATCACAATCATGCTGCTCCAGTCCTATAATAGATTGTGATTTTGACAACCTATTGCAAAAGAAAGAAACTTACACTTGCATCTCAAAAATTGCAAAACAATATTCTGAAAGCTCTATTAAATTGTGGGAGAACATTGGTGATCAGTTGTTGAAACATGCAAGGAAATTTTTTTATTTTCTTTCTTTCGATTGTGCTAGATAGATTTTTTTCTGATTCAACTGTTTAATGTGATACATTGGTTAAGTTCCATAATAGAGGTAACAGCAAGGAGAAATGTAGAACAAAAGGAAAACTTAAAGATCCAAATTCAACAAAAGAATAACTAAAAATGTTAGGACTAAAAAGTTAATAGTGCCGTTACATGGTTAAGCCGATAGTTTAGATCAATCACATAAGCCCAGTCCACATGTTCTAAGCACTAAACCAGAATACACAATTTACTGGCATATACGCATACCTTCTTTGACTCTTCAGATATAAACATTGTTTTCCGCTCAGTACCCATAATTATTCTGTCTTTTGCAAACTCCAACTGTGCAGCTGTTACTTTCTCTGCACCTTCAACTGCAGCTTTAATAGCAGCAACATTTACCAAGTTCGCAAGATCTAGTTCAAGGAGATACATAACAATAGAAAATGTCAGTAAGCAAGTGCCACTCTCTTTGCATGTCCAATAGAAAAAACTGAAGGAGTATAAGATTTGCATTTATAGAAAAGTCATCTCAAATAAATAAATAACAATTCACCTGCCCCATTGAACCCTGGAGTACCACGAGCAATTGCTTTAACATCTACATCATCAGCTATAGGCTTATCTTGCAGATAGAGTTCCAGTATTTCTTGCCGACCTCTTACATCTGGATTTGGTACAACAATCTGGTAATGGGAATTTGTTAATTTCTATATCTTCTGTATTAAGTGAGCCTTAATCAATTAATGCCGGACAACTCCTTTGGGTACTACTATACATACAAGGTTACCATAGCAACTCTCACTATATAGGAAATTAACTTGCACCATCAGAATAGTTAAATATTTTATAGCAAATGCTTACAGTAAGTTAACAGTTGTTTCAATTTTTAGTTTGGATGAGAACAATATTATTATAATTTATAACAGAGAAACAAAAGACAAATAAAAGCAGAGCATATTCTATCCTACATAGCACACCTGAACCCAATCATAGAATGCTTGAACCTTGACATGTCATCTTGTCACTAGGCTGCTAGAAGAGCAAACATAAAATACAGAATGAAACCTAGAACTGGCCCGCAATCAAGTGAAACCTAGAAACCCAAAAACTGAAACGAAAAACAAAAGCATGTGCCAGTTTCTTTGCATACCCAATAGAGGAACTTCTCTAAAATAGCTATTAACTGGGAACAAGTTGTCAGACTTGAATAACTTAATTAGAATAGGTTAAGTTATGCATAGTTTCCTATCTGACCTATATGCTAGGATTGATGAGCGCAAATCTCATTTTACAAGTTGATTTTGTAACGTAGAGTAAGGCTTAAAGTGGTCTTTAATCTAACTCTACCTCACAAAGCCTACTTGAAATACTATAATTTAGTCATATCTTTAGTCAATATAGAATATCCAACAAAACTAGAAGATACTACAAGTCTACCAATGTCACATTTTTTTAGGAGACTCCTTTCTTCCCCTCTTCACTCCAAGATGCTAGTTATGTGGAACGAGTCTTACCTATCCCCTTTGTTGAACCATTGTCTTTTCTTCCTCATAGGAGTCCAAAATAAAATCTCTTCTCAAGGTTCCTGTCCTCCTCCATTAACACTAGAACCATCATCATCCTCTAATCACTTCTCAACATAGCACACACAGGCCTGATGTGACGTTACCTGGTGAGTTCTCTTCTTCTTCACCATCATTTACATATCCTACTGCTCTTGATAGTGATGATATTGGTGGCCATAACTCTTGGAAAATGTACTCACTCTACCTTAAATCATCATCCTATTTACAATTTTTTAACCTATCATCAGCTACAACCTTCTTTCTTCTCCATCGTCTCATTAGTGTCCTCTATTACTATTCCTAAAAATGTACATTAAGCACTTGATTATCCTGGTTGGTGTCAAGCCATGATTGCAAAAATGCAGGCTCTTGACCAGAACTAGATGTAGGAAATTCTCTCTCTTCCACATGCAAGAAGACACTTAGATACAAGTGGGTCCAAGCTTTTAAAGTGGGGCCAAATGGTCATGTTGGCTGACTGATTTAAAGAGAGACTAGCTGCCAAAGGGTACATCCTGACATATAGTCTGGACAATGGTGATACATTTTCTCCTGGTGATATACCCGTCGTTGTATTTTTATGCCCATCCCCAAACTCAACCATCAGCTGCTATGTTGCCACTATCCCACATTCCACCTTAGACACTAACTTCTAGGATACTTATTCCTTAATTATGCCCTTGTTTGGACACAAAGGTGGGGAAGGGAAGTGTTTGACCACTCCTTCCAAAACTAAGGCCTCTCTATATAAAACGAGGATAAGTGCATTCTAGAAATCTTTGACTGAATGAAAAAGTAAAGACTTTTCTTTGAAGAGTGTGATTCTTCTTCTTTCTCAGAGAGCTCTTATCTCGAGCAGAAGAGTAAAGTGGCAAACCTCCTATTGGCTTATCCCGTTGGTGGTGCCAAGGTTGGCTTATCTATTGCTCCTGGTTCCCTCTTTCAAAGTTAATATTTATATTTCTTTTAATATACTATATCATGTATAACTTTTTACTATTTGGCTTATTAATTATATAATGTTTAATTTAGTCTTTATTTTTACAATTATTTAGTTTAAAATTCTTTATTTTACTATTTTATTATATTAAATCACATTTTATGCTTTATTTACTTTATTATACATAAGGATTTAAATATTTTTTTATATATTATGAATATTATTATATTTATTAGTATTATTTAGTTTATTATATTATACTCTAAATAACTATCCACATATTACAAGCTAAACAGAAACTCATAAAATATGATGTTGGATTGAAATTGAGGTCCAAGGCCCATCCGATGAGAAATGAGAATAGTACATCATGAAACAAGACCTACGACCCATCGGTTTCTGTTAGCCAGCACCACCCTCTCAAAGTGCAGTGGTTGTGACAGATCACAAACAGAAGGACGACACCAACAAATTGAGATCGAGGAGTGTTGGCAATGCAGTTTTCATTTGGGCTTCATAACCACAATGCAAGAAACAATCCAGAAGCACAATTATCGAACCCTACTCCACCGCTATTATTGTTGCTCCAACCACGGCTCCAATACACAAGGCAACAAAGTTTGTGCTGTGCCTCACGACCACTGAGACCACTGTTAATAACATAGATTGTGTAATAATAGAGGTTCATAGCATTTAATCATAATTTAGAGGAAATTGAATATCCTCTATTTATGTGTAATTAATGTAATAAGCCCACATGCATTGGCATGGGTTGCGCATTCAAACACGATTTTCAACCTAATATACCGTTGTTTCTACCAGTCAACACTATATCATTTCTCATAAAAGATTAATTTATTGTGGAAAAATAATAGGACTTACATGTCGATCGAATCTACCAGGCCTCGTTAAAGCTGGATCAAGAATATCAGGCAAGTTTGTTGCAGCCATTAATATTATCCCCTACAAGATAAAATAATGAGCCATTTGAGATATAAGTATGGAAACAAAATGTAATGATTAAAATGATAAAATTTCTATTTTATCTTTTATCTTTCCTCATTTATTCATTTAGAGGAATTTCTTACATCAAAGATACAAAAAAATGTAATGATTAATCCTACCATACATGTCAGATAGGAAACAATGCAAAAATTAGCCTATTCAAACAAGTTAACCTATTCTAAATAAGTTACATAATATTGACACTCCTTCCAAGCTAGAGCATACCAGTTGTATGTACCAAGCTGGAACATATAACCTGAATTTGAGCTTCTCTCGAGGACTAAGTCAAAATATTTGAAATAATCATTGGAGTTGACAAACTTCGTGCAAATTTCCTTTGACTACAACTTAAGATGACAACCAATTTCTGTACGTTTGGTTTTATCATGAAATACATAGTTGGAGGCAATGTTAATAGCTACCTAGTCATCACAGTACATGCTCATTTGTTGAATGTCACAAAATTTCAACCCTTGAAGTAATTGTTTTATCCACACAAGTCAAAATTACTTCGCTTCAGCACTAGATCAAGCAATCATTCCAAGAAACATTATTGCCTCCAATAAAACACAATTGTGGATCACCTATCTATGATCCAGCCCAATCAGCATCATAATGTGAGTCATCTGAGTACTTCCCTTGTCTTCATATAGCAATCCATATCCCGAAGGCTTATTGACGTATTTGAGGATGCAAATGAAAATATTCAAACAACAAAGACGAGCATCCTACATAAATTGACTAACCACTCCAACCCCAAAAGACAACTCAGGTCTACAAATAGTTGGATAAAAAGCTTCCTGAGTCTTCTATATCTTTTTGGATATGAGATGAGTTGACTTTCTTATGCCATTAATTTCTAGTTTAGATCCGTAGGACTATTCACGCACCTACAAACAATCACACATGTTTATTGTAGAATGTCTAAGGCATATATTCTTTGAGAAATTATAATATCTTCCTTTGACTGAGACACTTCAATACCTAAAAAGTATTTAAGACATCCAAGATCTTTGGTTTGAAAGTGATTGCATAAATGCTTATCTAGCTAAAAAATTTAGTGGCGTCATTCCCTTTAATGATTATATCATTAAAATACACAACTAAGTACACATATTTCTCAAGAGATGTACGAACAATACAAAATCGAATTATCTGTTTCACTACATTTCAAAACATAAGTTTGTACTATGTGACTGAATTTACCAAACCAAGAGCACATGGAGATTGTTTAAGACCACAAAAAAAAATCGAATTATCTGTTTCACTACATTTCAAAACATAAGTTTGTACTATGTGGCTGAATTTACCAAACCAAGAGCACATGGAGATTGTTTAAGACCACAAAAGGATCAACGTAATTTATAAACTAATTCAAACTCCCCCTGAGCACATAACCCAACAAGTTGCTCTATGTAGATTTCCTCCTCTAGATCTCCATGAAGAAGGGAATTATTCATACTCAAGACCATAGATTTGGGTTTACCCTTTGAAAACCAATCTTGCTTTAAAGAAGTCAACGTGACCATTTGGACTACCTTTAATAGCATAAACCCACCAACTTGTTGTCAGGTGGAAGAGGAACCCATGTTTGGTTTTGATCAAGAGCCTACATTTCAACAATCATGGCTTACTATTAACCAAGATGATCAAGTGTTTGATGTACATTTCTACACACATGAAACAAATGAGAATTTCAAGTAAAATGAGTACCTATTCAAAGGGCTATGTCTTCATTATTAGGAGTTGTAGGACAAGTAGATGTTGGTGAAGGACGTGAACTGATTGGTAAGTGATTAGAGGAGGTGATAATGGTTTTGCTAGTCTTGGAGGAGGAGATTAACCGTGAGGAGATTTAGACTCTCATGAGGGAGAAAAGATAATGGTTCAACAAAGACATGTAAGGCTTATTGCACATAACTAGCATCTTGCAGAGAAGAAGAGAAGAAAGGAGTCTCCTAAATGACACTTGCAGACATGTGCATTTTAGATTCTAGAGAATAGCATTGATACCTTTTTGAAGATGAAAATATCCAAGACGCACGAGGGTTCTTGCACATAACTAGCATCTTGGAGTGAAGAAGAAAAGGAAGGAGTCTCACAAATGACATTGGCAGACATGTGCATTTTAGATTCTAGAGAATAGCATCGATACCTTTTTGAAGATGAGAATATCCAAGAAACACGAGGGTTCTTGCACATAACTAGCATCTTGGAGTAAAGAAGAGAAGGAAGGAGTCTCACAAATGACACTGGCAGACATGTGCATTTTAGATTCTAGAGAATAGCATTGATACCTTTTCAAAGACGAGAATATCCAAGACACATGAGGGTTCTTGTGGAGATTTTGTATAACTCGGGAGAAGTGTCATGAAAAAAGTGTACACACCCAAAAATATAGGTAGAAACATGAATAAAAAGTTCATCAATAGAAGGATAGAATAGGGAATGTTATTGTCGAGGAAGGAAAAGGGCATTCTATTTATGATGAAGCAATAAGAGTAGCATCACCGTGGTGATGAAATGGCATATTAGCATCAAACTATAAGGTATGAGCATTCTCAAGAGTGTTATTTTTTCGCTATGCTATACGATATTGCTAAGTATGGAGATTGATGCAAAATGTCATGTGAACTTAAAAGTGTAGAAAGACCAAAAGAAAAAATATATTTTGGCATTACCACTCCTAAAAATTTTGATAACTTAACCGAGCTGATTTTTTTTTATTCAAACTGACCAGGATACACAAAGATAAAGGTGACTCAATTGGGAGCCCAACTGTCAAAATGAATTATAGGAAAGGGAGAGTTACATCTTGTTTCAAGTCATTTGGAAAGGAAGATCTAACATGTTTGCCTAGTTGACATGACTCACTCTAAGACTTGAAGTTTGTTGAGTTTGGGAACAATTTTTTTAAATTTTGATAATTGTGGATGACCAAAAGAAAAATTTTACAAGATGGGATGCAAAATAAGACACAGAAGATCCTGTTACAAGATGGTAGAGTCCCCTAGCTTCATGCCCTTTACAATTCAGTCGACCCATACCACGCTCCTATATAACATAAAAATTGGCATCAAAGGTTTTCAAATAATTTAATAACTTAAAGAAATGAGGTTAAGGGGACAAGTGGGGACAAGAAGACCAGAATTTAGATTCAAGGGAGGAGAAAGGAAAACTTGACCAACTCCCCAAGAAGCAACTAAGGTCCCATTGACTAAAGTAATAAGATGAGAAACTTTAGGAGAGGAGCACCTGAATCAAGTATAGACTTTTACTTTCCATGGTTTGAGAGATGCAAGTTGTTCACAAGCCAAATTGGGTCGAAGTTTGTGCTTTGACTGCTAGACTTTAAACTAAAATGTATTCATTGTATTCTTCATTAGAAAACTTTGGTTCTATCTTCTCAAATTTGGAGACATTGGCTTTCTATCAAGGAAGCAATTTAAAGAGAAGCAAATTTCTTGAGTATGACCCATTCTCTTGTAATAAGTTACTAATGCGTCTTCCTCTATTCCACATTCCCCCTTTCATGAGTAGATACTATAACAGATCATTCAGCAAAATCATATGGATTTTCTTGATGAGATGGGATATGATCTCAAACATCACAAGATACAGGTACATGGCACAAAGAATCATGTAACCATATAGAACTTATCCAACTTTTTCTTAATCTCTTCCAAATTATCAACTTCTAAAAACATCTTCAATTCTTCAACAGTGGATTGGGCTTCAATAATAGAAGAAGTCAAGTCATGAGCGAGCTGTTTAAGAGATGTCTTATGAGTAGTCATAAAAGCATTAAACATCATTTGCAAAAATTACTCTGCCTTCTTCCAAAAGAGTATCACAATTCGAACGCCTTAAGAGTTCCCAATATATTGGATTCCTCCAACTGCAACAACAAGGCACGAAGTTGAAAATCCTTTTCCACTATTAAACTTTGTCTAATTGTTTTGTAATACCATCTTCTTCCAATTGATCATGAAGACCTTGGACAAGAAACCACAATTCAACCGATGCAAAACAAGACAAATAATTTTTGCCATTAAGCCTCTCTAAAGAAATTGTGGGTGACCTACAAAATGAGTGGACAGGTCTAGATGCCATTGCAGATCAGAAACAAAGAGCACAGGGGTAAAAGAAGAACATTCAAGGTGTTCAAATGGGGGCCAAACTCCAATCAGTGGGAAAGGAGGAAAAGCAGATTACAGCAAGGAAAAGAGAGGCAGAAAAGAGCAATTGAGGCAGCACAATGTTGTTCTAGCAACCAGGAGGCACCCCATGGACTGCACGCACCTAGGTTGGCCACTTCTGAGATAGAAGTATGGAAAAAATGCTTAAGAGTGTTATTGTCTCTTTGTTCATTCAATCATTTATAGGAGTTCCTTACAAAAAAAGTGATGACTAATCCTACCATATAGATCAAATAGGAAACAATGCATACGTCAACCAATTATAACAAGTTAACCTATTCTGTGTAAGTTACACAATTCTGACAGAATCAATTTCTAAAACCAGAGGAACATTTTGCACTCCAAACTGTTCAAAGATACCTCATTCTGCTCAAACCCATCCATTTCAACAAGTAATTGATGTAACGTCTTCTTTGTGTGGCCCTCCCATTGTTTTCTTGTTGATCCAACAGCATCAATTTCATCGATGAAAATGATACAAGGTGCCTATAAAAAAGATAAAAAAGAAATAAATATTTCATAATACAACATAAAAAAAGGACCTATCTGGTATGGTGCAAAACCACGATAGCAGACAATTAAGGGAAACCATTTGCAAATAACAATAGACCTTCTTTTTCGCAGCTTGAAATAAGGATCTTACACGCCGAGCACCAACTCCAACAAACCTGAGCATGAAAGAGAAGTTATATTGAAAGAAACATCCCATATAGTATGTTTGGTATGAAAGAAAAGATTAGGTAGGGAATGAAAACAAGCCAAAACTATTCTTTCAATTGTTTAGAACACACATGAAGAAAAAAATGAAAAAGCATGGACCCACATAAAAAAATTAATCCTTCATGGTAGAAAGTGGAAGTGTAGCAATTTCTTTAAACTAACATGCCTTGGAACAACTTTTATATAAACATATATAGTTACAAATTTTAAAACAAAAATAAATTGTTTATTTTTATTTTAGAGACATATATATGTTCCTTCAATGTGAAAGAATCCCCTTTGATTTTAGATTAAAAATCTTATGTTTAGGGCCATGTTCGGTTCTAATATCGTATACAAGATAACTTTGGTTTTACCAGAATATCACTCTTAGGGTCAAGTTTCTTCTAATATCCTTTACTTGATTTTAAGATGACCCTAAGTCAAGTGATATAAAAAAGACAACAGTACAACACTTGTCATTAAAAAAAGGTTGACACTGATTGAGCCATATTGTTCATAATTGTATGCACACATTAGAATAACAACGTCAAATAAAATACATTTCGTAATCAAAAACAGAAATGCATAAATATATTTTGCATTACATTTGACAATTGTATTCTCACTATCAAGGTTGCAATGCAAAAGGCATTTTTGTGTCGTGTGGCTATTTTCAAAATAACTTGTAATGCACCCACATCACTTTGCAGCATAATAGCGTACAATTTCTTGTATCTTATCTCATCACTATAAATAATAAGTGCCTATCTTATCTCATCACTATAAATAATAAGTGCCTATCTTATTCATCACTATAAATAATAAGTGCCAATGCTCACACTTAATGCATTGAAAATATAGAAATCAAAAGAGACTTACATCTCCTCAAATTCAGAGCCTGCCCGATAGAAAAAAGGAACACCAGCTTCTCCAGCAATAGCCTTCAAGGTCCCAGATAAAGCAAACACTATTAGATCATAACAATGATAAATTTCAATAGATTAACTCAGAAGATTGATTTCAATAAAGTAGGATTTTAGTTACAATAACAGATTAGAAGAATTATGTGAAGTGTAAGAAAATATCAATGCGAGAAACAAGATCCAAAGTCCATTTATGTCTATCCCTAAACTTCCTAATGGGAAACTTATACAGTTTAGTGTGGCATATTGAGAATGACAACTATCCCAAAAGAACATGGAAGTAGACCAACAGATTTTAATTGTATAAGACAATAACTTCATAAAAACTGTAAAAGACAGGACAGAAATTAACTGACCTTCGCTAGCAGAGTTTTTCCAGTTCCAGGTGCTCCTGTCAAGAGAATCCCCTGAAAAGTGGAACACTTTAGCCACACTTTATAATCAAAATATAAGGAATACACACAAAAAAATTATCATATATTATTATAAAACAAGCGAAAATGCACTTAACTATCATTCATTATGATCCAAAAGATAACATGTTTGCATATGGAGAAAGATTAGAGAGAATCAGCTCATAACAACGATGAAAAATTAGTTCTTCCTACCAAGAAATAAGAAGTCTAATATGAACAAAGCTAGCAGGAAAAAAAAGGACAACAAAATGATAAATTAACCTCTTCAGACCTTTGGCAACTTTCCTCCAAGGCGTGTAAACTTCGATGGATTTTTAAGGTACTCCACAACTTCCTCAAGTTCTTGTTTTGCATCATCACAACCTTTCACATCCTTAAAGGTTTTTACATTCTGCAAGTAAAGAGAAGGCGTGATGGAGAATGATTAATAAATGAGAATTTGTATGGTGTTGGGTTTTGTGTATATTCTACACAGCAGGCTAATAGAACAATGAGATAATATCATTCAGAATGGAGATTGCAAAAAATTTCCCACTATGTTGTTGACTCGTCCACAAAATAGCAAGTAAAGACATAATTAAGTAGGATTATTTTATTTAGATAAAGATTTAAGAAGGTATAACATATATCATTTTTTTTTTTTCATTCTTTTCTTTCGATAAGCAAAAATTCATTTCATGAAGGGAATAAATCGATAATCACAAGATGTGCCTACCCATAGCTTATTCAGAATAGTAATGCTCAATACAACAAAAAATCATATCATTGTTAATTAACCTATTGCACCTAGAATCTTCTCATCCAAATACTCATTAGCAATCAAGATTTCTAGCTTATTCAAGAGTAAGTTATTAAATCATATAACACTCAAGAAATATAGAATAATCTATTTTCCAAACTTTTCTAGAAATCTGAGTACAAAAGTAAGAACATATTAACAAGTTAACCTTTTCTGGCATCACTTCCTTATTTAACTCCTTTGGGGCATAGGAAGAACTTGATCCAACTCCTGAAGGTCCAATCCCACCCAAGCTTCCTATGTATTTTTGAAGTGCAGCAGCTCCCATAAACCTGAAAGGATGTGTAGTAGCCATACAATATACAAAATGAAATAGTGGATTATATATGAGAAAAAAAGAAGGGAAGAAAGAAATACTGAAGACTCGTACCAGACCAACCCCACAGCTATGGTAAACAAAATAGTCGAGAGAAGCTCTTGTGCAAAACGTGATTTATTCGATACTTTAGGATCAACCTAAAGGAGACAGCTTAATGAGATTCCAAGAATAAATAAACGAAAAAGAATCTGGGTTACAATAGAAAAATTAAACAATAATGTCCGACATGATTTAAAAATGATAACCAATAAAAGCACATAGAAAGTCTTTTGCAATAATTTTTACCATAACTACATGTAATGGCTGCTTCTCAGATATTCCAGGATTAAGAAAAGTTTCATCTGTGTTACCCAATGCACGCTGCTTCAACTCTTGCAACTGAAAAATAGGTTTAACATCAGTTTTTCATTATAACACAAGTACATCAAGACCTAAAAAAGTCTAAAGGCTGCTATTATGATCAAAAGAAAGTACCCATTACAAATCATCTCTTATGCAGTCATAGGAGGACAAGAATCATCTTTTAGGGTCCATTATAAATCTATCATGGGTTTAAAGGCAAAAAGGGAGTGCAAAATAACTCATCCAGAAATGTATGTTAGAGAAATACTTCCAAAAATTGTATATACGTGCTTAAAAAGTATCAAATCTTTTATGAAAAAAAAAAAAAACACCACCAAAGAGTCTTCCATATTTGATGGGTCAATTATATGTATTAAACAAGGACATTGTTTTATGTCATGAAATAAATCCTCAAAAAGTCTATTTGGATACAGCTCTGTTTCAAAGGGTTCGTCAACAATCTTTTATTGGTTTCTCCTTATCCTCGGACTATCCTGCAGGGCCTTTAGTCCATTCTTCTTACTGAGGCTCCTATCTATCTGTCTGTCTTCTTTTCACATGGCCAAACAATCTTCAGTTCCAAAGAGAATCTATGACTCGCAGTGGAGACTACCACTACTTTCTCTTATTTGCATTCATTCCTTAACCTATCATATCTCTTGTATGTCAATTATGCACCACAACATCAAAGTCTCAACAATACTAACCTTATGTATCTTGTTGGCATTTTCAGTCACACATCACACTTGATGCATTTCTATAATTCATGCGCTGTATTTGACTACTACAGTTTACATGTGTCATTTGCTCCATCTTCTTGACAGAACCAACTATGCCAAAAGCTTAATACCCCTCTCCTCCCTTTCAAGAAATCTCCCACTAGAAACACGTCATCCTCCCAAGTACGGATAATAATGGCACTACCTCTTAGGATATGATCCATGAGCACATCCAAAAACTTTAAGGTTAAAAAAAATTTAATCATAATTGATAATAAATCAGGAAAATACAATAAAAATAATTTTCTTTTAACACGGGAATTGATGCAAATGTCAAAATCTGATGAAGAACTGCGTGAAACTAAAAACTTTGGTAGAAAAAACATACTTTTAAAAAAATAATATAATTCAGCAGTAGGAACAGAACTCAGTAAAGCATTTTGATCAAAACAGTCACAGATTAAATTACCAATTACAAAACAAATCCAAATATCACACATAATGGTCAGGGAAATCAAGCAGAAACAAATAGATGCCAATCAAGATGTACAGAAAACCCTCTACCCCTACCCATGAATATGAACCACTAAGAATTTGATTACACATAATAAATAGTGAAAAGCATATACCACAAAATGATTACCAGGGTAGGAAGGCTAGAAGTTTTCCCAGAATCCTCATCTGGAATATATTCACTAATTGCATTAGTAATCACAAGAGCTCGAAGATATTCCGCAACCCCTCTACTGTCCACAGCTCGATCCCTTTGTTCAAACCGCTTGATAACAGATTCGGGACTAGCAAAATACACATAATCACACAAATCAATACATATTCTACAGAAAAAACCTCTGTAGTGTAATTGTCTACCTAGCAAATTTTTTTCTAATGTAACATTTTCTTCTTTTTCTGTAAGCCTAAAAGAGCTACATTCTCCAATAACTCTCAAATTCATATATGTAACTACAACTCACAGTTTTTCACTGTCCTACATCATTAAACACAGAAACCAGAACAATTCTTGCACGAGCACATGCATGAGCAATCAAAGCCCAAGATTTTATCACCCCCTCAACGAATATCAAATCGTATTAGTTTTACTTTTACCTGTAGCTACCGTACAAGTGAAAAAAATAGCTCAAGAACCTTCTATTCTTGAGCAGTCATCAATCAAATAACATTTCCAATTTCAAAAACGTACCTGTGCTTATTGAGTTCCACAAACAGAGCACTCTGCTTAGCAGCATCTTGCGGGTTCGCGTCGGCCTCAGCGATCAACCGCTCGAGGCGCTTCTCGTGCCGCCAAAACGGCCACCAATCAAGAAACTCCGCTAGAGCCTTCTTTACACGCTCCCTCGCCTTCACCCACAGCCCCACAATTAACACCATTATCGAAAACCTTCCATTCGCAATATTTACCTCGCTCTCCAAATCCGCACCACTCCGCTGCACAGTATCCCCACCTTCCAAACTCACCTCGCCCGAATCAGAAACCAAAACCGCACCTTCTTCTGTCGAATAAATTATATCTGCGCTGGTGTCCGGTTCGGGCAAAGTGCTGCCCGGACCGTGTTCGGAGGGGTTGTCATTGGATTCCGACCAGGAACTGACGCTGTCGGCGCGAAAGGTGCAGCAGAGGAGCGTGGAGGAAAGGCGGCGCGTGGAGTGAAATGAGAGGGAAAATGAGGAGTGATTGGGAGAGAGGAACGAGAATGGGAATGGAAATGGAAAGGGAAGGGAAGGTTTGGATAGAAGAGAAGCTTGAAGTGTGGCCATTAGGGTTTGATCACAGAGTGTTAGTTCTTGTGAAGGAGACCTAGAAGAAGAGAATGATTTGGGGAAGAAGAAGAGGGTGCAAGAAATGTAACCTTATCCAGGGATTCAAATTGGCGCCGGCTTTGAGATTTTGTGTGTAAACGGATTTTATTGTAAATATGTTAGGGGTTGTAATTAAGCTTGGATTGAATGAAAATGTTCGTTTCTTGCCTATGGATAGCGTGGACATTTCTTAGTCACACTGTCCAAGCCTCCATCGATTCTTTATGTACATATTTTATTCCATTTAATTAGTACTACTAATTAATATATATATATATATATAAACAATTTTTAAAATATAAAATTAAAGTAATTATTATAATAATAAAAATCATCAAATTATACATATTAATTTTATAATTATTATTATATTTCTAATTAACAGTGTGCATGATTGATCAATTCTATTAATCACCGTTTATTAATATTAATTATATCTCAATAGTATTATTAATGACAGTTTTATTTAAAAAAAAAATAGAATAATTGTGAAAATATTTTATAGTATTATTAAGACTTGACGTGATTTCATATTAAAAAGAACTTAAAAGATTTAAGAAAAAAGAGTCAAGGAATAAAAACTTATAAGAAATTCTTAAGATTAGGGTAGAAGACATATAAAAAAAAATATACAAAAGACTTGAAGAAGATATTAGAGATATAACTAATTTTTGTATAAAAATATAGATAGAATAATATCTTTTTTTAGAATAAAAATAAAAGACAAGTAGTTTGACTATAAGAATATCATAACGAAAAAAAAAATAAAGACTTTGGTTGGCAACTTAGGAAAACCAACCAAATTAAGTATAGATCTTTCATTTTCTTGTAAGGGTTTTGTTTGGGAAGCTTAACACACAAATCAAACATGTCCATGTCTATCAAATTCATGAGTCTTACTTATATAAACATGATGGATCTCATTTGTAACATCACCTGAAAAGATCAATGAATTAGTGAAAGTTTTCCTCATTCTTGAGTTCAAGAGGCAAGTCCTTAACCTTGCAATCTTATCTTGAGTTTTTCAAAGTCAAGTGGTGATTTTTATTTACACTTATCTCTTTCAAAGTGTGTGTTCTTTATTCATTTTTCTTCTTCATGTTTGCACATTCTTCTCATCTCTTTGTTTCAAAGAATCAAACATTAACACTTATATAACCACTTGATTAAATTTGTGTTTAGTGGCAAGATTATAAGAACTTGAACTTGTTGTATGTGTTTAGTTTTCAATTCCAATTTCTATTTTGAATTGTTGAGAATATAGTTCATTGTTTTCTTATGGAATTGATTTGTTTTTGAGTTCCAAAACTCATACTACATTGTTAATAACCATATAAGACAATCGAAGATTATTCAAGACTTTTCAATTGACTAAATCACTTATTCTCGATTCTTATGGATTAAAACATCAAGGTGTTTCCGTTTAATCAGTTAGATTTGTTTATGTTCATTAATTACATATTTCTACCGATTGGTTGGGGTCTTAATTTTGTTGCAAGTTATTGGATATCTATCAATTTTGAGTCATGTTTGATTGATCTTACTTGTCTTGTTCATACATTAAACCTTATCAAAATGTAAAGCTTTAAGTGAAGGCTTTTTACATAACATAAATTTAGTTTGAATTTGTTATATTATTTTAAAAAGTCATCATCATAGACTCACACACATCTCAATAAATTTTTCGACATAATAAACTAACCTTTTGTTGTTGTATGCTAAGTTTGTCCTTTGCCAACACAAGAAAGAGATGTTTAATACCAAAGGCACTTCGAAGTATAACAAGTTGAGTAAAATAGAGATCTATGTCATATAAAAAATTGTCAACCTTTGCTACAACTCTAAGATATAATTGAAGTTCTGGGCACAATTCACAACACTTTTATTAAAGGCACCTGAGTCCATTTATTTAAAAAGTGGCTATCGAGGTAGCATCTACGGTTGGTGTTTAAAGGACTGTTTATAGGGGTGACTCAATGGTCATTTCTATTGGATAGATCGATCTATTTGAAGCATGGGTAAGAAGGTTGGTTGGATGGAAAGTATTTGACAATGCTTTAGCAAAGATACCAAATTGTCACGAGTAGTAAATGAACAAACGTTCATATATATCAAATTCGTAGAGATTTACTATGTAATTATTTAATTAAAACAGTAGATAAATTTAGGATTTGAAAATAAAAATAAGGGTAATAATTAGAAACTTAAATTACTTAAAGAATATCTCGATTTCTTGGTGAAATTGGTTAAACAATAAGCATTGAGGCCATGGACTGAGAAATTAATTGATAAATATTTCCCCTTCCTAAGAAATAAGTGATGTTAATGTTTTTACCTAACTCCTAATTAAAATCGGGTTTCTCTGATTCAATTAATCACACCAAACAAACATTAAGAGCAAACTACAAGCATTTAATTGAATTAATCAATCTTGTTGAAAAGAGAATAAGAATTACATGAGTCAAACAACTACATTAACCTCTAATTAACAATAAGGTGCTTAGCTACTCATGACTTAACGCTTACACTAAACACTAAAATGAGTTTTGTATCTCTACAAATTTAGTTATGTGTTGGTATTGTGATGTCTAGCCCTAAATTTATAATAGTTGAGTTAGGTTTTTTCTTTGCAACCTACTCAAAGAGTGATTCTAGGTCAAACAACAACATAAAGTTGTCAATGCGATCTTAATTATTCTAATTTGTTGTTGCAAACCATGTGTCCCTCGCTAAAGCACCCTCAAGGCTTACTCAGGCGAGCTTCTTTCAAACACTCCTTCAAACATCCTTTTTAATATTTGCTTTTAAAGTACTAAGAAAGCAAAAAGGGTAAAATAAATCATCATCATCCATGAAGTAGAGTATTTTCCATTTCAAAAGGGAGGTGGCATCCTATTATGTTTTCATTACTATTACACTTTGATTCTCTTATATGTAAGCAAATATGCATATCATATGGATCAAAAATTTAAAAATAAAATTCACTATATAATTTCCATTCATAGTATATATATATATACATATACATATATATATATATATACATATATATATATATATACATATA
>Ga0209700_102755_pt1 | contig 35004 bp, 15 predicted proteins | sample SiratroredBW_FD_187528 | JGI IMG/M metagenome (GOLD analysis project Ga0209700, IMG submission 187528) | Root nodule microbial communities of legume samples collected from California, USA - Siratro red BW (SPAdes) (version 2) | ecosystem: Host-associated > Plants > Roots > Nodule | place: USA...
TTTTCTCTTTTGCCTTTTTTTTTTTTTTTTTTTTTTTTTTGCATTTTTGAATGTTGTTGATTTGAAATTGAGTAACAATATGTAATGAGAGACACTATGAATTATAAATGAAATTATACTTGTGTAACCTATTTCGTTTGAATGACTTTTTTATTCTGGATGGTGGATAATAAAAAAAAGGGATGATGGAATGAAATATGTTGTATGTGTATTTTTTTGTGTTTTCTGTGATAGAAGGTGACTAGTTTATGTTTATTAATAATAAAGAATCAGAATTGTGAATCATATGATTACAACTGCCCCATCTTTTATACAGATTTAGGAGAGAAGAAAATAAATAACTATAGAGGTGGGTGCAAAAGTTAGAAGGACAGTTTATTGTGAACGTGAAGGAGGATTGTGACAGTTAAGAGTGAGGAAAAACAGAGACGTGAGTGAGTAAGAGCAATTTTAAAATTGTCTTATTCTTATTTTTATTTTTTTTCTTAAATATATTTTTCTCGTTTTTTATTTTATTTTATTTATTATTTTATTTTATACTTAATTTTTATTTTCATTTTTTATTTTCAATTTTATTTTTATTTATATTATTTTATTATTTTTTTACAAAAAAAGGCTAATGGACCCAAATTATATGCATCTGTTCTTTTTTTTTGTATTTTCTAAAGATAACAAACGATAAAATCTTAAAGAGAATGTTTTATTTTATTTTTTTTGTAATATTTTAAACAAAAGATAAAAACTTTCCCTATTTTCATTTTTTCCAAAATTAATTTAACACACATGTTTTTATTTTTTCATAAATACTTTTAATTACTGAGTTGGAATCGGGTGTTGAGATTAAGTTTTCAAAAGACGCTTCTAATTTAAGACCACTTCTCTCAACTTCCTACTCTTAAGTTTATACTTCTGTAAGGTGTTTCTAATTTGTACAATTTAAAAACATTTATTCTTCTATTCTCTTCCTCCAAGGCTCTAAGACTCTTTTTCTTTATCTACATTTTCATTTGTCATGTTTCTTTTATTTATCCTTCTTGTCTTCTCTTCTCTTTCTTCAACAAGTTCTTCTTCCTTTTATTCCTCAAAAGTCTCATCCTGGCATGTATCACACAGACACTCATTAAATAAATTTCGAACGACCTTCGTGCCCAACTCAACTTTATTGATGCTGCGTGCGGCTCTTTCTGCAGAAGCCCGTAATCCAACTTGTGCCCTACACCGAACATGTTTGTGCTAAATTGTCTCCTTTTCTTTACATTCCTTTCTGGACCTTCAATATTTTCTTCTCCTTCATGAGAATCATTTTTTCTAAATTCAGTACTTTCAGTTCACCTTTTAAAAAAAATAAAAAAAAATAAGTACAACTTACTATTCTCATATACAAGTAGTCAATTATTAAAAAATTTAACAAACTCAAAAATTAAATAGAATTCAAGTTTAGAAAAAAGTTAATTTCGTAGTAAAAATTAAATAAAAAATATGATAAAAATAAATATTATCACTTACAAATTAAATGTTTATAGGATTTTTCTCTCATGTTAGTATTGAGTTTACTATTATTTAAATTATGCCTACTAGAACATATGTAAATAAAAATATATAAATATTTTATATTTATTTTTTTATATATTAGTAAAAAAAAAAAAAACTCAATTATATTTTCATAACCTCAAATTTACATACACAACCAACCACAAGTTTTATTTCTTGAACTTCAAATTACCCTTCACAAACCCATTTCTAGCTGTGCCAATCTAACTGATTTTTTTGCGTACCTGACATGTAACCTCCACCACACACGCCCCTCCCTAATATCCACATGTGGTTCCACCTCATGAATCAAAACGGATGGACAAACACCAACGTGGACCAATCACATCTTGTGCCCAACAAGATCACCCAATGGCAATCCACTTTTGGATTTGCCTATATCCACACCACTCTCCTATATTCACCTCCACTCTTGGGTTCATTCCAACCTTGTGTTTCCCACAATTCACACACTCATCACCAATTCTCAAAACTCTTCAAAGAATGGCTGCCAACACATTGATGAGCTCTGCTGTCACAGCCTTCCCTTCCCTCCTTTCTTCCTCAAAATCACGGTTTGCCTCTTCAGTCCCCATTTCCAGCTTTGGCACCAATGTCTCTTCTTCTAGGTTTTCCATGACTGCTGACTGGATGCCTGGCCAGCCTAGACCCCCTTACCTTGATGGTTCAGCACCAGGGTATGCCACATATTCTCACCCCTTTTTGTTTAGTACAATAATCTCAACTTTAAACATGTTTTTTTTTTTTTGTTGAACTATGTTTTTACCCTGAAATTTTACATGAATATAGTTTTGTTTCTCAAAGCTTAGAAAAAATAGTCTTCTAAATTTGAAAAATACAGGATTGATTCTTTAAATTTACTATTTAGAAATTAAAAACAATTTTGAAAAATATTTTAGTAGTACTTGGGACTCAAACAACTTTTCTCGAATTTAAAGAATTAAAATATATTTTTAAATTGAGAAACTAAAATTAGATTAACTCTAAATTTGAAAGACTAAAAATATAATTAAACATTTCTTTAGAAAATTAATTTGCATTTAGTGTACAGGGAAAGGGACTTTGTTTTCAGACTCTCGTCTAAACTATGCGAACTCCTAAAGAACTTACTCTTAATTAAATTTATTTATTTATTAATTTTTACAAATTAAAACTGGTGTATTTTTAAGTAAAAGATTTAAAACTACATTGATTTTATTAAATGTAAAAGTTGAAAGTAAGAAAATTAAATAGATTGATGGTGAAAAACATCACTTTGGTGTGCCAATAGCATATCAGTGATTTTGAATGCTTTGTTGGATTTTTTGTTGAGGTTGATTTGTGCATAATACACCCCATGCTCTTTCTTTTGTTTCAGTGACTTTGGATTCGACCCTCTTCGTCTTGGTGAAGTACCCGAGAATCTTGAGAGGTTCAAAGAGTCAGAACTCATCCACTGCAGATGGGCCATGCTTGCTGTCGTAAGTCTCTATCCTAAATGTTTTACAAGTAGTTGGGACAATAATATATATAACCATATGAATAAACAATACATGTTCATATACTTTCATTTAATTACAAACCATTATATATACATAATAATAAGTTTGTGGATTCTTATGATTACTATGTTATAAATCGTGTCATCTATATTTGGCAATTTGACTGATTGACTGCACAATTTATATATTGAGACCCACATTTATTTCACTTGAAAAGAGTGTGTATCAGACATTGTTATTAACATTTCTGTTCTTTTTTTATTTGTCCCAATATTTAGATAGAAAAAAAAAAAAGAACTTTAGTATGCTGAAATTTCTTATACTTTGGTGCAGCCCGGGATTTTGGTTCCAGAGGCATTGGGCTTAGGAAACTGGGTAAATGCTCAGGAATGGGCTGCAGTTCCTGGGGGCCAAGCCACCTACCTAGGCAACCCAGTTCCATGGGGCACACTACCCACCATTCTGGTCATTGAATTCCTTGCTATTTCCTTTGTGGAGCATCAAAGGAGCATGGAGAAAGACCCAGAGAAGAAGAAATACCCTGGTGGTGCTTTTGATCCTTTGGGGTACTCCAAGGACCCTAAAAAGTTCCATGAATACAAAGTCAAAGAAATTAAGAATGGTAAGGACCCTAAGCCGTATCATAACATATCAATTATTTGATGTTACTAAAGTTTCTTATGCATCTGATATGTGTGTTGCTAAACATTTAGAGGTTGAAGTTAAATCCTAAAGGAATCTTATTATATGGAACAATTAGTCCTTGAGATACATTGGTTTGTTGTTAAATATAAAATTGAACTAATTTGTCATATGTAAAATGTTTAGGACGTCTTGCTTTGTTGGCTTTTGTGGGATTCTGTGTTCAACAATCAGCTTATCCTGGAACTGGACCTTTGGAGAACTTGGCTACTCACTTGGCTGACCCATGGCACAACAACATCGGAAACATCATTATTCCACAATCGATTTTGCCTTGAAAAATTCAATATTTGTTTTAGTAGCTACTTGTATAACTCCATGTAACAATTTGTAATGAATCAGATCTGGCTACGTTGGTATCCCTGTGCAGTAATTATACTTTCAATGAATATGTTTCGAAACTCATACTTTGGCAACTGGGTAGTATGAAACGAAATGTTAGAAAAAAAAAAAACGATGAATAAATTGTTTTAAACTGAGCTGAACGGGTATAGCATGTTTGGAAACATGTTAAGAATAAAAAGAAAACCAGTTTAGGATGGAAAAGTTACACTTATTAGTTTTTGAAAATCATATCTAAAACAGAAGAAATCACATTATGAAACAATATGTTTCTGAATTAGATTCATTTCTAACAATTTGTTTTCTTCAATATTCCAAAAATATAAAAAACATATGATAATTTGACCATGTCACGGCCAATCACTTAACAACTTGATGTGACAGTAAAATGTGAAGATGAGATTAAATTTAAGGATTGTGTTGTCTCTATGTCATTCATTGTGTCATTGTTTGTGAATGTTGCTTCCCTTTCCTTCTTCTTGTGCAGCCATTGGTGGTGGTTATTATGTGAGAGAAGCGGCAATGTCCTTAAGCAAATTAAAAGAAACTGTTTTCTTCCTCGACAAAACCCTCCCCAATCAATATTCCACGATTTCATCTTTCTTCTTTTCCAATAAAGCTTTCCCCTTTCACGAGTTAAGTCCCTTCTTCCCCAACAACGTATCCATGCTTTTATGACAACACTTCGATAACATTCATCCGTCTCTCCCAATCCTACTATACAAACTCACATTTTTTTTTGAAGATCTAAAGTCCTAAATTTTACCACTCTGTTTTCGCATGTTGATCCTTTCACAATTTGAAGTCCAATGTTGTTGCTCTGGGATCTTCTTCCTTTAACGACGAAGCTCTAATTACAACTCTCTTCCAATCATAGTGGGTTTTACCGCTCTCAGTGCATCTTTATGCGTCCTCTACATGTGAGCGAATGTCAAACAATTTTCATTCAAAATCATTTGAAACATGATAGGATAATACAATTATATCTTTACACACGTGAGTGATACCAACCACGTCACAGTTGTCAAAAGGTGGTAATTTTTGAACAGTTGTCAAAGAATCATTCTCCTAGATTCGTTGTTCAAATCAAATGATAGGTTACTTCTTTTATATATATATAAAAGAAAGGTTCTACAATATAATTTTAAAGCCAACTCATTAGGAAAATATATGATTCCTGATTCTAATCTAATGACTATTTTAATAGTGAATGAAATATGATGTGTCAGGTAGACATTTTCTATCATCTGGAGTATTTTATGGCATAGTTTTACTCATACATAAAATATTTAATCATAGTTTTATTAGACTTTAATTATAAATAAATATACTATTTTATATAGGATTCATCTAATTAGATCTATCTGTACTTTAAAGGTTATTATTTTTAAATTTAAAATTTATAGTCACAATGAACGCTTTAATCCTTCAATAGATGTTATTGATTATATAGACCGAGCGGTCCAGCAACCTATTTATTAAAGCTTAACTGAAAGCTTAACTGAAAGTACATCAGGCACGTCAAGTTGAATTAAAACAAAAGTGTAGGAAAGTATATTATGTTAACATCATAGGCTAGAAAGTCTAATAACAATGTCTAATGGAAGCATTTATTAATGTGAGTGAGATTATCAATAAAAGTCCAAGTTTCCTTAGAAGTAAGATGAGAAAAAAAATGAATAAAGGAATTAGAGAATAAAATACACAGCATCTCAAAAACAAAGTTGGAAGCAAATCTACAACAAAACACAAAATAAATCCAAAAATTTTGAAAAGTTGGAAACTAAGAAATAAAAACAAACAATATCTAAGACATAATATAATTACCAAATCTATAGAGCAAAGAGACTTATAAATACATACAAGCTTCAAAGAGAAATCATCGAATCCCACTCTAGGAAATGTTCATAAGTAAAGCATTAGTATTTTCTTAGTATTCTTATTTTCTTCTCTATAATTCTTTCATTTTTGTTTGGTTGGAATTCTCATCTAGGTTGCATTATGTGTTTTTGTTGGAATTCTTATCTAGTTTGCATTACTCTTAACAATATCTTGTAATCTTAATTCAATAAGATAAATTATCAATATATATTGGTTATAAATTATATTATCTATAAATTAAATCTTTCGATTTTTCTTGTTAACGCTTTTGTTACCTATTAAATGGAAAATGATAGTATTATTGTACATTTAGAAATTTGAAAACGGAAATTTTAAGATTAAAATGAATAAGATAAAAAAATATTGAAATTGAAAGTATAATTAAGCCACAAAATATCATCTTATAAATATTATTTTTATTATAAATATTTTTTTATATTATTATTATTATAAATAGTATTATTACAATTATTATTAGTATTATTATTATTATTATTATAAATATTATTATTAATGTTATTATTATAAATATAATTTTTATTATAAATATTATTTTTATTAATGTTATTGTTATTATAAATATTATTATTAGTATGATTATTATTATTATTATTAAATATTATTTTTATAAATATTATTATTATTAATATTGCTATTATTATTATTATTATTATTATTTGTATTATTATAATAATAATTATTATTATTATTATTTTAAATATTATTTTTATTACAAATATTCTTATTATTTTTTTTTATATTATTATTATTATTATTTATATTATTATTATTAATATATTATGTATTATTGATAAAATAAATTCGTCGCTAAGGTGGCAGACAATTTATGAACAAATTTAATAATTCGGTAAATTGTCCGTCAATTTACCGATTGAATTAATTTTGCGGTAAATTACCTATTAATTTACTGACAAATTTAATCTGTTGGTAAATTGTCCACCAATTTATTGACGAATTTACTAACGAATTAAGTTCGTTAGTAAATTGACGGTTAATTTAATAATAGAAATTTGACGATAAATTTTTTTGTCGATAAATTCGTCATTAATTATCGACGGATTAAATTCATTGGTAAATTGACCATAAAATTTTTCATTGATAAAATTCGTTAATAATAACATTTTACCGATGAAAAAAATTTTGTCGATAATTTTTTGTCAGTATCTAAGGTTTTTCTTATAGTGAAAGTTCTTCCAAATTCCTAGCATTGATTTTTATCTTGTAAGCCAGGTCACAAGTGGCAAATCACTATCTTGTTTATCTTATGAATTTGGGTGGCGCAAGGTGGTTTTCTAATTCTTAGCATTATTTTTGTTTTTTGTATTTTCTTTAATTGTTTTCATTTTCGAGTTTTTCACAAACTTTTGTAGATCACGTTCACCCAAGAATTCATCCAAGAGCTCTTCTTTGAAGCTTGAGTGAAGCGATCCTACAACCCAAACCTTTTCTTCATTACCATAGACGTTGTGACTCCCGTTTTATACCTTCAGCTTGAGGATTCTGTATCACGTATAGAAATAGGGTCAAACAACTTCCATAACGAACATATCATATTAAGATATTCTAAAATATACATTCTAAAATTACATAAAATAAATATCATTTACATAGTTGTTGTGCCTACCTAGCAATAAGACCAGATTCAACCGAATCCATTACGACCTGCTATTAACTATCAGTTAATAGTATTTACTCTAATTGATTATGATTGATTACAAAATCATAATTCGCGATTCTAAACGTATAAAATCATTATGGGTAATTATATGGTTTAATGACAAAGTCCTATAAATATGACCTAGGTTTACAGAGAGTACATCATTTATCTCACTATAAACTTACTCATATATTCTAAACACCTTTAATCACACTCTTACTGACTTGAGTATCGGAGAGTCTTTTGCAAGTAGACTACCTCTTGGTTTGACCATCATCAACTTGGTTGTCACTTGTCCATTGTAAGAGATCTAGACTCGGGTTGGGTAAGAACATTTAGGGCCCATGGACCCTGGTAAAGCTTTTCCCAAGACCATTATTCAACCAGAAAACCATTCGAACAATCATTATCAAGACTAGAATGGATCCAGCATTGTTTAAGGCTCTTTAGAAGCATATGGAAGGAATAGTTCAAAAGAGTGTTGATAACATGAAAGTTGCACTTAGGAGAGTGAAAGCAATGTCCACAACACCCTTAACACAGCTCATGAGGAGATGATTGCTAGAATCCACACCCAGAAGAGAAACCATGATAGTCACATGCGAGCCCTCCATAATCAGATCGTGACGGTTCATTAGGAGAGGAAGCAATGTTTACAGATCCCCGTGTACTTCACTCTCCCCATTGGGATGAACGTACGCTTGAGACAAGCACGGAGGAGACGTTCACTTTCAACCAAACACCATTAGTGTCACAACCCAGACAATCTAGACAGAGAGAAATTTCCAAGATGAATTTGAGTCCTCAAGGATGAATTTGAGTCCTCAAGGATGAGGACCACAGGATCCTTCGAGGTATCATCATTAGATGCCTTTTAGGGATATACTGTGACCTCTACTAAGGAAGGACACAAGGGCTTACATTAGTGGCTTCCATCCATTCACGCCTAAGGTTTTGCATGCTCGGCTACCGTCTAAGTGGAAGTGGCCGAATGTGAAAACTTACAATGGAGGCTCGGATCCCGAGATCCATACGAAATCATACTTGACTCAGGCAAATCTCTTTTTTGATGATCTGAGGATACATTGTTGCCTGTTTCTAATGACTTTGGAGCAGGTAGCTTTGGAGTGGTATTATTCACTATCCCAAAACTCGGTTGACTCATTTGAAACCATTTACATGAGATTTACGACCAGATTTGCTGATAGTAAACTAATGGTGGGCTGCTCGACCTCCCTACAACATGTCACCCAAGGAGATACCAAGATGCTTCGTCAATACATGGCTCGGTTCTCCAACGCCACACTCGGTATCCCAAACCTCTACCCCGCGGTCGTTATACACTTGCTTATGGTCAGTTTGAAGCCCAGTCCTTTTCTTGATTCACTTTATGCAGATCCTCCCGAGAACAAGGATGACTTTGTGCAAGAACGATAAGGTATATGAGAATTGAGGAGAATGTTGAAGCAAGGAAAAGGAAATCTATGCCTCCGTCCGGGCCTAACAATTCTCGTTTCTCGAAGAGAAAGTACTCTGGGAGATTCGAGAACTATACTCCCCTGAACACCAGTAGGGAAGTTGTTCTACAAGAGGTTTGTAATCCAGAACACGTCCAACTGCCGTCACCGAAGCAGTCTCACCTTGGTGTCGACCCTATGCTTCAGCACAGTTATCACCATAACATTAAACACAATACTGAAGATTGCTCAAAGGTACACGATATTCTAGAAGAGCTTGTTTGGTCAAAAGCTCTTAGCATAAAGGACAAGCACCCGAGGCAGACGTGGTGGGCGTTTTCGCCAGTTTAGGGGGTGTGGGTGAGGAGGTGGAGGCCCCGAGGAGGTGAGGAAAAGAGAACCTCAGGTGATGGTAGAGGACGGAGCCACCCGGTAGGATTTGAACGTGGTTGCAGGATCAATAAACCTGGTCGAGATACAATTTGAATCAATCGGTACAATAGCTGGGGGATTTGGATATGGAGGAAGCTCCAACTCGGCCAAGATGAGGCATTACTGGAGCATTAACTCCATGAGTTACTTGTCATCGTGCTCTCAGCCGTTCATCACCTTTTTGGATGCAGACTTCTCCATCAATGATGCCAACTACTACTAATTAGAGAGTGCATAAGGTCTTAATTGACCAGGGAAGCTCGACAAATGTCCTATACTGGTCAACTGTTCTGAAACTCAACATTCTTGAGTCAACCATCAATTCCTATCCTGCATCATTGTTGGGATTTGCAGGGGAGACGGTTCATACCCATGGTTACGTCGATCTGCTGACAACTTTCGGCATAGGACAATTGTATCAGACGTTGATTGTTCGGTACATTTTGATTGAGGCATATACATCCTACAATGTGCTCATATGATGGAGGACCCTCAATCAGCTCGGTCTTATGGTTTCCACGCCTCATATACAGAAAATGGATCTATAATCACAGTGAAGGTTGGCCCAAAGGAGCAAGGCAATGTTATATGCAAAGCTTGAAGGTTAACCCTTACTCGCTGAAGACGATGCAAGACAGTGCTACACAGAACTGGTGACAGAGCTTCCAAGTGAATGCCATAATGTCAAGGTTGAGTCGGTAAAGATTGAGAAACTTAAGAGACAGAGGGGGTTGATCTTGATCCCCGTGTCGAGTTGGAAGAAGGACGACCCTCATTCGATGAATCGATGATGGTTATTCAGCTCGGTCCCCTACTGCACCAAACCACTCACTTGGGCATAAGTGCACATCAGCTTGTGAGAGAGGGGATTGAGAGAGTTCTCTTCGCCAATGTTGACCTCTTTACGTGGAGCCCGACCGACATGCCTGACATAGATCCTAATTTTATGTGACGCAAGCTAACACTCTTACCCAGGCCAAACCTGTAGCCTAGAGGAAGGGGAAGCTCGGAGAGGAACGATACAGTGCGATAGAGTAGGAGGTGTCGCAGCTAACTCGTGCTGGATTCACCAAGGAAGTCGTGTACTCTACCTAGCCAACAGACATGGTCATGGTGAAGATGTCTAGTGGCAAGTGGAGGATGTGTGTTGACTATACCGATCTGAACAAAGCTTTCCCTAAAGATACATACCCACTATCGAGTATCGATTGGCTCGTTGCCGCCACATCTAGGTACAAGTTGTTAAGTTTTCTGGATGCTTACTCAAGGTACAACCAGATTAGGATGTCTCCCCCCGATGAAGATAAGATGACCTTCATGACCTAGAGGGCCAATTATTGTTACAAGGTCATGCCATTTGGCCTTAAGAATGTTGGGACGACTTACCAATGCCTTATGGACAAGGTGTTCCACGGTCTACTCAAGAACATAATGGAAGTATATGTGGACGACATGGTGGTGAAGTCAACCAGAGCAGAGCTTCGTTCGACCCATTTAGAGAGCTTTTTGTGATGGTAAGGAAGCATGATGTGCACTTGAATCGTGAAAAATGTTTTTTTTTTTGCCGTTGGAGAGGGCAAGTTCCTCAGGTTTATGATCACCTATAGAGACATTAAGGCCAACCCTGACATGTGTGAGGCTATCCTGAACATGAGGAGTTCGACTTGCCTGAAGAAGGTGAAACGTATGAATGGCAAGCTTGCAGCTCTCCCGTTTCCTCCCAAAGCTAGCTAAGAAGTCCAAACCATTCTTTAATGAGCTAAAGGGAGCGAGGACTTTTATGTAGGATGATGGGTGAGAGCACATGTTTGTCCAAATAAAGAAAAACATTGTCTCTCTTCCCGTTCTGACCAGCCCACCACCTCATGCGATTCTGTTGGTGTATGTGGCCCAATAATATATTTTGTAATATTTTTATATCATAGTTTTGATTTCACAATATTATATGTAATATTATTGCTTTTTTTTCCTTTTTTTTTTACCTTATGTTATATTTTTATTCTTTTATATTTTATTTTTTTATTGTAATTTGTTATATATTATCATTATTATATTATTGTTGTTGTGTTATTTTTCACGTAATATTATATTTTACTTTTGGCGAACTTTTATAATATGATTTGCAATATTGTTAGTTTTTATTTCCTTTGAATAGTTGAATTTGAGTAGGATTTCTTAGTTTTGGATTTCATAAAATATAGGTTAAAGATTACATTATATGATATAAAATTATATTTAGATTGTGTAATTCAAATTATAATTTTGAATTGATAGTGAGATAGATATCTTAGTCATTTTTTAATATTATAAGAATGAGAAAAGAAAGTATATCCACTATCAATGTAGTGCACCTTAGGAGCCACTTTGTCCAAAAAGTGGGAAAGTGGTTGCGGATATATGTAATTCAACAAGTAAGATCTCTGAGCATGGGCTTTAATACTGAATGAGGTACCTAATTTTGTGCATCTTATACTTTTTTATTAAATATATAACTTCTAAGGACAAGTTATCTACCAAAATCTTACAATTATATTTAGAATTTTAAACTATTAATTTGTACTTGTATACGTATTTTATTAGTTAACCAGAATAAATTAATTAAAATAAATATTTACATCTTTATTACTTTTAATTTAATTATATAAAAATAATATTATTAGAGTCAAATCATCACATTTAAAATATTATTTGGGTTTTGTAAGTTATAACTTCCTTACCGTTTTGTCATCTTATTTTTTTAAATGATATTAACAAAGTAAGAGATATCTATAATACCAAGACATCACTTATTAATAATAATGTTGAACATAATAATATTTTAAACAAAATAATAATAATAATAATAATACGTTTAAAATATTATTTTGTCTACCTCAACGGCCAATTTGGTTTACTTACAAAAATTAATAGGAATGTCCGTTTTACATTAATGGAATAAGATATTGTTTTAAAAATTTATTTAATGCCAGGTCGTCCATAATATTTTATATCATTAAAAAATTAAATTATATAAAAAAAAGTTAAATTTGGTATCTCAATAATATTACTTTAAATATGAAATAAATTATGTAGAGAGAAAAATATTCACATGAATCCCATACTCTTACATGACGCAACTCAAAAAAAAACTTAGAAAAGCGAAAACAAACCTATTTTAGATTTGAAAATCTACAAACAAAACCCATTTTTCAAAAACAAAAGCATTTTCTTAAACCCAAAAGCCAAAAAAATGTTGTAATGACCTAAAACATGGGGAACACTACCCAATATTGGATCCAATCCAGCAGTCACCGAAAAATACCATAAAATCACACAAAACTTCGTCTAAAGTTGAGGATGAGGCATATCTAGTCGCAGAACAGTAACGAAGAAGGCCCGATTCATGCTCCAAAACGCACCCCTTTTCCCTCTCTCACAAGCCACGTCACCGCTCTACACTCTGTAAAGCACAGACATTTATACTGTCACACCACCAATAGTCAAATGTAAAGCGAATCCCCTTCTTGCTTCCCCAACCCATCAAAACATCACAACACAAAAGAAATAGAAACCCTCACTTTTGCTTTACTTCCCTTGCATTCATTGCATTCCGCATTGTGGAGCTCGCCGGTGCTTTTTCTTCCGTTTTCTCCGCCATGTTTTCCATCTCCCAACCTTGAATTCACTTCAACCTCTCTCACCTTTTTTGTTCGTTCTCTTCTTTGAGAGTGTGTGCGTGTGTGTGTGGTTTTATTTTTCTTGTCTTGCTTTGTTTTTTGTGGGTTCGATATGTACGTGGTGCCTCCGCCCCAGCGTTCGGATCCGGGTGCGGGATCCGGAGATTTGCGGGTCTACCAAGCTTGGAAGGGGAGCAATGTGAGTTCTCTTTTGGGGTTTTTGTTATTTGTTTAAAGTTTATTGTTTTGGAAGCGTTCTGTTGAGTTGCCTATTTTGTAATTAATCACGGTCCTTTCTTAAATTTGTCTATTTTTTTTTTACTGTGATTGCTTATTTTTGGTGGAAATTGGTATTCTGTTGAGGGGGAAAGTTATTGACTTGGAAGATGAATTTGACCCAAGGAGGGTGCTGAAAACCCTGTGCTTTGGTGTTTGAATCAAAGGCCGTGTTTGGATGAACTTCTTTATAAATACCTGTAGGAATTAAGAAGGGAAATTGCACTCGGCTTTTTCCTAAGCTAAAATGAACTCTTGCGCCTGTTCAGATCAATTTCTTCATAGACGCTTTCAAGAAAAGACAAATAAAAGATGAAATTGATTTTGACTTAAGTTAATTTGTAGAAACTCGTTCGTGTTAGATTCTCTAAAAGATGCACTTTGAGTTTTGCATTAGATTATGAAGATATTTATTTCATTTTCCTTTGTTTTTCTTTTTCTATTAAGGTTTATGGATAAATTTATCCAAATAGACCCTATATACCATAGCTTTTGCTTTGGAGAAGTTTGTACGGAGTTTTTATAAAAATTAAAATTAAATGCACAAGTTGACTTTAGCTTTCTGGAAAGCTCAGTTCATTTTACCTTTCTACTTTTCTCTTTTAAGTATTTATAAAGAAATTTATCCAAACAGAACCTAAAACATTTTGAGAAAGCATAATAAGCGAGGTTTTGACAAGGATAAGTAGAAAGTAGTTGTTTGTTGTTTTTAAAATGATATATTGAATTTAGGTTGAACCCTGGTAGTAATTTATATCTTGCATTTGCTTTTCATAAATTGTATTTTCCACATAACCCAAAAAGAATAGTACTATGTTAGTGGCCAATGCTGCAATTTCACTTAAAATGTGCTGTTGTTCTAGTGGTTTTGGTTCTGTGAAAATCCATATTCATTGTTTTCATCCATTTCCTGCAGAAATTTTTTCTTCAGGGCAGGTTCATATTTGGACCAGACGCAAGATCGTTGGCCCTGACAATTTTTCTTATTGCTGCTCCTGTTGCAGTTTTCTGCGTCTATATTGCCAGAAAACTAATAAATGATTTTTCTGATCACTTGGGGGTGACCATAATGGCCATTGCGGTTATATTCACAATTTATGTGAGACTCTCTCTCTTTCTCTGTCTGTCTCTCTTATATGCATACAAACGCAAACGAAGCATACAATTTTGTTCTTTGACCCTACATTGTTCACCTGTATTGATTGGGCACTTTATTTATAATCTTGAGAAACATTTCTCTATGTTGCAACTCACACATGCTTGTTCGTAGTAAGCTAGAAGTTGGGAATTTAGTTAACTTCTAATTTCTGAACGGAATGCAACTTGACTGATGTCCCTTTTCTTGTCTGTTTATTTGAATGATAACTAAAAGAAAACTAGCCATGACCATAATGAATCTAATATGATCAACTAGTGCAACTAACATAATTTTGCTCCTGGCAAAGAAATGGAATCCATGACCAAGCCAAGTATTTTCCGTTATGTCATCTTATTTATGTAGAGAAAATACTTTATTTGAAGGGGAAACAGATTTTGAAGAGAAGTTTGATCAGAGATTATCCTCCTTTATCCAATAAGATTAAGCAAATAAAGTCCAAATCCACTGCAAGCAATTACTGCATAGCTGTAAGAGAGCCTTTCTGAAAACAGGCCATGGCGTATACAATTGTTTCCATATCAATTATGGTGATTTCCTATTAAGTATGGAAGTTTTGGTTCTAACAATAGATGCCAAATATCAGCGTATGTAGCATTCTGCTATAGAACAGTATTGTCCGTGCTTTTGAATCTAATTGAAGATAAATTGCTCCCAAGCAATGAGGTTTTGAGAGATATCTGTAAGTAAGTTGTATGCTACAAGTAAGGGGATGGGAAGTACATTGTCATTACATTTGGTGAAGAGGGAAGAATGGGAACAGGAATGTTCTTGTTGAATGTTGAGCTGGGACTGATTATTGGGAGAAGGGAATTTGATTCTGAGAAATAAAATATACGAGGAAAGGAAATTGAGTGGAAAAGTGAAAGGTTTGCAGATCCTGTAAGTACATGCTGTGTATTTTCTTTTGTTTAAACTTCAAAGAGTATGTGACAACAGGAGTAAACACTATTAATACCATCTTTGTTCTGGACTGATATAATGATATGGTGTGGCCCGTCACAAAGGTTTATGAGAGAAGAAATAAGGGAAATGGGAATAAAGTTATTTGAGGTAGTTACCATGAGCAGAGTTAGTTAAGAGTAGTGCAGTAAGAGAGGTTTGTATATAGAAAAGGAGAGCGAAGCTGGAGGAAGGCAGGAAATATATTGTTGAGAGGATTCTGGTACCTCAAAGAACCAGATGTATTCTTTTCAGTAATATCTTACACTATGGAAATAAACAGTTTCATTCTTTCTTACTTCTTTATTCCTTTTGTTAGTTCCTTATCTAGTTTCTATAGCACAACCCAACATAATGACAATTGCAGTAGGAAATCCTGAGTTGAAAATTTTTTAGGGCAGTACTTATCTTCAGGTATCTATCAGGTTCCATGATTCACCAAACACAACATACTTCTCTGTATGCTCTGTTCTGCTGTTGTTTCTGAATTAGAAGTTAGAACAACACAATGAACAGTTATTATGGGTTGCAAAAAACATCCATCCATGTACCACAAGCTATTAATCAAAATAGTTTATAGTTGCAAACAGCATTTATCCACAATTATTACTCAAACCCTAGTCCCTAAAGTGATAAAAGTCTAACTTCCATAGTTAAACCCTAATTCCTTAGTTATCTTAGCAATGGAACTTATGTAAGAGAAGGATTTGAGGATGACTAACAAACCATATCATTGCGAGGACAAGGTTTCTTAGTTGTTAGACTTTAGCTCACAAAGAATACATTTAGTTTAGTTTCATTACATCTAACCCAAACTATGAGGAGCTTATGTAGTGATATGTAGCATATTTCAATAAGAAGCATATAGGCTTATGAACATGAATTAAAGAAGAGTTGAATCTCCTCGAATGAAAATCTTATGAAACGACTTCATGTTCATCTTAGAGTCAATGATTCCAATCACAAGTTTAGATTAACACTAGACCTACAATAAGAATATGTATGGAATATGAAATGGACGGATGGAGAAGGAATAAAAGATAAAGGGTGAGAATGGAGAAAGGTGCGCGTGCCACTTGTTGGAGTAGAAGATGACTCCATGCTTCTCTAAGATAAACTCCTAATGTTGAAGCACTTCTGGACTCCTAAGAAATAAGATAAGTCTACAATCTACTTCGTGCACACAGGTGCCAAAACATGCTCTCAAATTCATTATATCATAAGTGATTTTACCAAGGATGAATATGGCTATTTATGTCCTATGCCATCTGAAAATTCAAAGGAAATGTTTGCTAAATCAAACTCAAAATGCTAATCTAAAATGAAAAAGAGGGAAAATTTGAAATTCAAAGTTTGAACATCTGTGAAATGTTTGGCTAAAAATGAGAAGACATGCAACATGCCTTGGTCATTCTTTCGTTGCCTCCTCTTTGCACCCATGAAACTCTGTTTGCACTCCTTCTCTTGGCTGCACCCTATCTCCTATTTGGGCTTGAATAGCCCAATTAAATCCTATTCTACGAATTATTATTTGCACCTAAAAATTACAAGAAAATAACTCCTCATTTCTACAAGTCCAGGAAATACCAAACAGAGAAATTAAAGAATTATTTTCTTGGAGCAAGAACATCTTGTTTTGCCACATTTCTAGTGATTCTTCTTGGAATGATGCGTTCTTGTTCATTTTCTTGGTCTTTTTTCATGCACTCATCAGCTACTCCTGGACATTGGAATCACCATTTTTTTTTAAAGAAATGTAGAAATTTGAATAGAAGCCAAGGACAGACTCTTTCAGCCACTATATCAGAATGTTTATCACTTGGGGCATTATACCTTTTGTTTCATCCTCATTGCCATGGTAATTTCACCCAAGTGTTGAGCATCCCTCATGCTAAGTTTGGTAAGGTGAGAATTAGGGATGGCAAATTGGGGATTCCATGCTGACTGGGAACATTACGACAGATAGCATGGTAAGATGAGTCCTTTTGGTCCATCTTTGCTTACTACACAAAAGCTGACCTGTTCCTCCAAAATTTCCTCTTCCCAAAATTTCTTACCAAATATTTTTCATTAGATATATTATTGTGTCTCTTCATTATGAAGAAGAATACTCATGCGTGTACCCATCACATGGAATTCATGTATTCCTTCTCGATCTCTGGTAGGAGAGTGATACCATCCTCCATGACTTGTTTTCCGAGTAATCCTTTCAACAAAAACATGTCATAAGAAACATCTCCTCTAATGAAAGCACAATACTCAATTGTTCAGTGCTAAACAGTAGGGATTCTTGCCCAATCTGCATCACAATATCCAACTATTAGTATTTCCCTTAACTTCATACAACAATCCTGATTTGGGGCCTTTTAATCTTAGAAAGCCGCTCACTGCATTCCAATGATCAATCTAAAGAGCTCCCATCAACTGAATAACTACCCCAACTGGAAAAGAAATGTAGGTCCAGTGATCACTGACAATAACCTCCATCAAATGCAGGGTGTTACAGAATGATCAACCACTTGTGAGTTTACCTTGTAATTCACAAAATGAATATGTGGACAACTCGACCAAGTCGTTGGTGAATATGGCTGCAGACAAAACTAATAATACATTTTTTACCAATTTGTTTGAAAAGATAGATTTTTTCTTTACATTTAAATTCTTTCTTTGTGGCATGCATTTCTAGCAGATAACATGGCAGGATTTTTCACAGCCATCCACTTTTATGTGCTGATTAATTATCATTTGGGCTATTGTATGATAAAGTGGGGCACTGACACCATTTTATTATGGATGGGGTTACACATTTGCCGTATTATGTGCTCTGATTTATATTCTTTCATACTGTGTGCTGATGTTATAATCATTTTTAGGTGTTAGTTCTTCTCTTGTTAACATCTGGCCGAGACCCTGGTATAATTCCACGCAATGCACATCCTCCAGAGCCAGAAGGTTTTGAAGGTAGTCTAGATGTTGGTGCTGGTCAAACTCCTCAATTACGGTTGCCTCGCATTAAGGAGGTTGAGGTCAACGGAATGACTGTTAAGGTCAAGTACTGTGATACTTGCATGCTCTACAGACCTCCTCGATGTTCTCACTGCTCAATTTGTAACAACTGTGTGGAACGGTTTGATCATCATTGTCCATGGGTTGGGCAGTGCATTGGGCTGGTAAGTAAGTAGGCTTTTTGTTTGACTAAATTGATTTTTAATGGTTAAGCAGAATTTTTTATGCTAGGCAGAAAGTGTGGCTTGGTAACTGGGTTGAGTAGAAGCTAATAGTTGTGGATTTAAAGAGATGGATGATCTCTATCGTCAATTTGTCGGATTGGATATTGTTGAGAGTTTGTATTTTGTACATGAGCTGTGTTGGAAAATCTAGCATGTTTTAGTAATTTATTAATCATGAACACTTGTATTTTCAAAATTTAGTTTATGCCCTGTCAGTCAAAATTTTAACCTAAATTTCTTCATTAGTTGGTTAGATGGTTATATTAATATACAGTTTCTTTCCCGTTTATTGTCTTTGGCAATACATAATAATAATGTGAAGTTGTAGAACAGTCAACAGTCTAGCTTATTAATTGAGACCTAGTTGATGATGGCTATATATTGTACTTACGGGGAATTGAGACTTAGAGTTTGAGAGCTTTCATATTTAATATGATCATGCTTTATAGTTAACTTAGGAGCATTTCTGAATTTCATATAGCAAATCTAGGGTCGATTCTTTTTGGGTGGGTGTCATTTATTAATTATGCTCAAGAGATATGCTATTCAATTGTGCTTAGCTTCTAGTGAACACCTTTGCCAAAAAGTGCTCTGTGCTACTGCTGGAACTCTTTTTACTTTATGGAAAAACCTCATATTTTAGGTTTCATTGAATTTAGAGTAATATAAAAGATGTGTCTTAACATGCTGTTGAACTTTATATTCGTTTTTTTCATTTGAGGATTCTTTATTACCTTTTCTTGTCTTCCTTTCAATTGTATATATAATTCTGGTTTAGTGGCTTTTTCAGTTATCATTTGAAATATCATTCTTGAATATGTTATGTATCTGAATGTTTGCAAACCTGTTATGCAGCGTAATTACCGCTTCTTCTTCATGTTTGTCTTCTCAACTACACTACTTTGTATATATGTTTTCGCATTTTGTTGGGTCTATATTAAAAGAATTATGGAGTCAGAGCAGACAACAATTTGGAAGGCAATGATCAAAACTCCAGCCTCCATAGTGTTAATAATTTACACTTTCATATCAATGTGGTTTGTTGGTGGCCTGACTGCCTTTCATTTATATCTTATAAGTACAAATCAGGTAATCACTCCTTTATAAATATTTATGTATACTTTAAAATTAAGCTATCTATCCTAATCAGCTTACAACTTTATATGTGTCCATCGCTGTTACAGACCACATATGAGAACTTCAGATACCGATATGATCGACGGTCCAACCCATATAACAGGGGAGTAATCAATAATTTCTTAGAGATATTCTGCACCAGCATTCCCCAATCAAAGAACAATTTCAGGGAAAAGGTGCTGTTAGAATATATGAAAATATCTTGTAGAACATCTTAGATTGTCCTCTAAATTTGGTTTCCTTATTTTCCTAATTATATCACAGGATTGATTTTTGTATTTCCTTGCATCGATTTGTTTGGATTATGATTACTATAAATAAGGGTTATCATTTTTTTTTTTAAGTTTTATAACAATACATTTAAATCTACTTATTTCAGTTAATAGCACTGCAGTGGTTCATCTTTTATTTCTCTTCCTCATTATATATCTAAAAACTATATGATTTCAACGTGGTTTTAGAGTTACCCTCTTCTTCTTCTGTGACATGTCCAGTCACCATTCCACTGCAGAGACCTCCCCCAAAGTAGTTGCCTATGAAGTGTCATCCTTTTTTTGGCATTTATTTTTTGTTTTCCAATGTCAGTGCTACTGGTCTACATTTTTTCGTAGAGGGTTCTGCTTTGTTTTTTATTCCTTTTGGTCAGTAAGGTCTATATAGGGCGTCGTGGCTCTCTCTGAGACACATTCTAGCCCCATGGTTTTCCTTGGAAAATTAGCCTGACCTCATGGCTTTACCAAAAGTAACAGTTGCCTTGTGAGTTTCCCAGAGAAATAAGCATGGCCCTGCTATAGTTGTAGAGAATAAGCCTGGTCCCTCTATTTCCGTAGTCTGTAGTTATATTTTCTGACTTTCCCTTTTGCCATTGGAATGATATATTTATAACAAGTTCAAAGCTGAGCAAGATTTAGCTGGAGATGGACTGTTGAGTATATGAAAATATCTCATCATTGAATATCTTATATTATCTTCTAGGTTAGTTTCTTTGTTTCCTCATTATTATATTTAGGTAGGATTGATTACCATATTTTCTTATCTTATTATGATTGATTAGTACTAGTGTTACAGGTTTTATGATAACATCATTGCTATGTTTCGGTTAATATTAATTCAGTGTTACATTCTGTTTTCCTTTTTATTTATACCTATAATTTCAACAGGTGCCACTGGAACCAGTATTACCTGCTCGATCAGTAGGTGGAGGCTTTATGAGCCCGAGTATGGGAAAAGCCGTGGATGACATAGAGATGGGCAGAAAAACTGTGTGGGCCGACATGGGTACTGCTCTTGATCCTTCTGAAGGTCAATTAAACGACCGGTTGGCGATAAAGGATGGTGAATTCGGTGAGTTGTCTCCAGAAATTAGGACAACAGTAGATGAAACGAGTGATCGTGGTGGAATACATCCCAGGAGATCCAGCTGGGGAAGAAAAAGTGGAAGCTGGGAAATGTCCCCAGAAGTCCTTGCTTTGGCAGCCAGGGTTGGGGAATCAAATCGTATGGGTGGAGGTAGCAGCAGTTTGACCACTGAAAACAGGCATACATAGCCACTGAAATTAATAGTCTGGCAAGGGATTTTATTTGTTGTAATTAAAATATATTACATTTCTGATGTGGTAAATCAACAGCAAAATTAATTGTATTAGCAACATGGTGTTGGTTGAAGGCTTTGGAGGGTGTTTGTTAGTGTTGTTTTAGCCATTGGTGCTTCTAGGAACCAATTGTCGTGTTGTTGTGAGTGAGCTTTTCCTTTGCCTTGTGTTGTATCACACTTAACCAATTAACTACTAGCCTTTGTCTTACCATTTACCAATTAACTCTAGTGTCTCTGTTCCAAGTACAGGTAGTCTTTCCTGGGCCACACAAAAGTCATGCAACTATTCTAAAGCTTGAACTGAAAGTAGCTATCATGTTGCAAATGCATGGAAAGAGTTCTCGATCAATTCACGCCATAACCCTATAATGGCAGCATAATTAATTCTAAAATTATGTTACGGATCAAATCTTTAATTGAAAAAGTGTGTTTAAGTCTTTATGCTTTGTTAAATCTATTAGAAAAAAAATGCTAAAAAATAATGATTAAATTCATTTTTTAAAAGATTGAGGATCCAATTTATCAATATTGTATAAGAATTTTAAACATGTTTATTAGAAAATGGATACTGTGTTTTTCCCTATTTTAGTGTATGCATTGTTATCTATTGCTAAATCAGTCCAAGTAAATGGGCTAAATCAGACCATGGTGTGTCTGGTTTACAGTTTTAGGTTTTTTCTTCGGCCATCCTTATATATATATATATTGTGTTGTTATCTTTTGCTAAGCATAATTTTGGATAACAAAGTTTTAGAAATATATATTTTTAAATGTCTTAGAAATATGATTTTCGAAAACTAATAGTTGTAACTTCATCCTAAACTGGTTTTCTTTTTATTCTTAACATGATTCCAAAAGTGCTATAGCCGTTCAGCTCAGTTTTAAACATAATTTATTCATTGTTTCTAACATTTCGTTCCATGCTAACGAGTCGCCACAGTATGAGTTTCGAAATATACTAATTAAAAGTATAATTACTGCACAGGGATATCGAGATAGCCGGATCTGATTCATTACAAATTGTTACACGGAGTTATACAAGTATTGAATTTTTCAAGGCAAAATCGATTGAGGAATAATGATGTTTCCGATGTTGTTGTGCCATGGGTTAGCCGAGTGAAGTAGCCAAGTTCTCCAAAGGTCCAGTTCTAAAATAAGCTGATTGTCGAACACAGAATCCCACAAAAGCCAACAAAGCAATATAAACATTTTACATATGACAAATTAGTTCAATTTTATATTTAACAACAAACCAGTGTGTCTCAAGGACTAATTGTTCCAGATAATAAGATTCTCTTAGGAGTTAACTTCACCCTCTAAATGTTTATCAACACACATATCAGATGCTTAAGAAACTTTAGTAACATCAAATAATTGATATGTTATGATTCGGCTTAGGGTCCTTACCATTCTTAATTTCTTTGACTTTGTATTCATGGAATTTTTTAGGGTCTTTGGAGCATCCGATCACCAGGGTATTTCTTCTTATCTGGTCTTTGTACATGTTCCTTTGATGCCCCACAAAGGAAATTAAGCAAGGAATTCAATGACCAGAATGGTGGAGATTCAACCCGCAGTTTTGAAAATGACTATTTTATCCTTTTTTTGGATTTTTTTTATCAAACACACTTTTCAGAATTTATGAATACATTTTGGAACATGTTTTCGGTAACATGATAAGATTTTCAGAATAAAATTTCCAAAATGCGTAAAATACATTCCGAATAAGCTTTATAGAAACAAGATTTTTAGAATGTATATAATACTTTTTAGAATGTATATAATACTTTTTAGAATGTATTTTTTGGAATGATTTGTGTTTTCGCATTTTATATGTTTTGAAATAGCTTTCCGGATTCAAATTGCAGTGTGAACTACTGTGATGGTGGTGGTAGTGGTGGTGGGGTGCAGTGCAGTGAGGGAGGAGCAAATAGGATAATTTGGTTATTTCACCCAATAGTGAGGGTGCAAGTTAAAAATGGAGGTGCAGAAAGTAATTGTCAAACGTTGGGTAGTATGTCTCATGGAATTGAGTTGCCTAGGTAGAGACTGCTTCTTGCACCTCCATATCTTTTTCTTGCACCTCCATAGTCCATGCAAAATTACCATTTAACTCTTAAAATATTTTAAAACCCATAATACCCTTCACCCCATTCACACCCTTCACTCGAGTGCTTCTTCCTCTACCAACCCTGCACCCCTTTCGAACATACTGCACACTTTCAGTAGCTGGTCGTGGACCTTTGCACCTCATGCACCTCCTGCATTGCGAATTTGCTGCATGTCTTGCACCTCTTGGGTTGCTCCACCTTCACTTCACCTTCACTTGCCCCATTGCTCGCGTCCTATACATCTTCAACGCACCAGACGTTCTGCAACGTTCCTCACCTCCACTTGCACGATGTGGCACCCATTCAAGCAATTGAAAGGAAGGTAAGCATTATTGTAAGTTTAATTTTGCATTGTAGAGGTAGTTGTGGTGCATTAGCATCGGAGGATGACGGTAGTGGCGATTTTGTTGAACTGTAAAACTCTCTTGCGGTTTGTACAAACTGCAAGTCATTCGAATTTTTGCATGACTTATGGTTTGTACAAACCACAAGACAATTTTACACTTTGAATGTCTTGCGGTTTGTAGAAACCGTAAGTCATTCGAAATTTCGAATGACTTGCGATCGAATGACTTGCAGTTTGTACAAGCCGCAAGACACTCGAATTTTCGAATGACTTACGGTTTGTACAAGCCACAAGACACTCGAAATTTCGGTTGTCTTGCGGTTTGTACAAGCTGCAAGACATTCAAAATTTTGAATGTCTTGCAGTTTCTACAAACCGCAAGTCATTCGAAATTTCCAATGACTTGCAATTTGTACAAATCGTAAGTTATGCAAAATTTCGAATGACTTGCGGTTTGTGTAATCTGCATATGTGAGAATTATGTTTTTCATATTAATGGATATGTATGCTTCATTTTAGGATTATGGTGAGAACTAGAAGAGGTTCATCTCAGCTTGAAGGTTGAGAAAGACCGACAACCTTCGTGAGGTGAGGGGATAGGCATGATGGAGCTAGAGCTATTGTTCAGAATGTTCCTCCTTATGACGATGCAGAAGGGTTCCCAGGAGGTCCTTTTGATCCTTTTGTTTTGGTTAGTTATGTTGATCATGTTGCATGTAGGCTGTGGGCTGGTGAGGTAAAATATTTTCAATTTTTTTGTATTGTGTTGTTGGTTTAAATTTAATTTGGTACATAATAATTATGAATATGAATTGTATTGTTTTATGGTTTTGTATAGGAATGAGGAGAATTGAAGTTGATCTCCCTCCGTAGAAAATTAAATAAATTTGGCATTCCTCATCCACAAGTGTATTATTTTGTAGAAAATTCTGGATTGCTCCCTCTATGTAGGATTGGGTATGAAGTTACTAACCAATGCTTAATTACAGCCTTTGCTGAGAGATGACATAGAGATACAAACTCCTTCCATCTGCCGGTAGGAGAGATGACGATCACATTAGACGATGTGTTGTCTATTCTTCATATTCCTATTGTGGGACAATTCCTGACATATGCAGCTTTGGATTATAATGAAGCCAAGAACTTGCTGATGGAGTTATTAGGGATTTCAGAAACTAGGGCAAATGAAGAGTTGAAAGAGAGTTGGGGTCTCTAGGTGACAATGAGTTGGTTGAGGGAGGTATCTGAGCAGTGTTGCATTGATGGGTCATGGGAGTATGCTGATAGAGCATTCTTATTGCATGTGCTGGGGTGCACTATTTTTGGAAATAAGAGTGCGACTTGGATTTTTGTGTCCTACCTTTCACTATTTAGAGACCTTGACATGTGTGGACAATGGGCTTGGGGAGCAGCTACTCTAGCATACATGTATGAGCAGTTAGGGGACGCATGTCTTGGTAATACAAAATAGTTGGCTGGCTTCGTTACTCTTGTTTAGGTAAAATGTTATTGTTAATTTAATTGTATGTAATTAGTTATAGATCTTTGTGTATTGAAAATAATTAACTTTGATTTATTTTAAATAAACGTAGGCATGGATTTACGAGCACATCCACTCTATAGGAAAAAGACGATGAATTCCAGATATGATTAAGCCATGCCACGGGTAGCTCGGTATGTTGTGGGATGTCATATTTCGAGATACGTTGAGGTTAGAGCCCATTTAGACCGATTGACATATAGTGACCTTATTTGGACTCTATATGATTCGCATCGAGCAATTAGACCATTTGAGTCGATATCATTATTTCGGGGTTTCATCCGGTATGAGGTGAATATTCAGATATATATGTCAGATCGTGTATTGCGGTAGTTTAGGTACGAGCAGAGGATTCTAGATACTATTTTGCAATATGACGGTGGTGTTTTTGAGGATATCAACTGACTACATTTTGCTGATCATTTGGTCAGCGGTCTTACCCCAGCTTTCCAGCCACATGCATGCTCAGTTGAGTACATGGATTGGTTTATGCGTATCTCCCATCAACTCATTAATCCTCGCACTGAGGAGGATTGACCGCATGTGGCATCCCGAGCTCGCCCTTGTAGTCCAACTGACACAGACCCACATCCAGGTTTGCACGTACCTTGTCTAGGTCTAATTCGATCCCCGTTGACTAACAATGAAACCTAAGAGTTTCCCAAATCTACATCGAAAGTACATTTCGCCTCGTTCAACCTGAGTTTGAATTTCCTCAACCTTTCAAACCCTAGCGTGTTGTAAAAGCCTCTTAACCCCAGCTTGCAGTGAAAGACTCCTTCCTCTCCAATGAGGCGTCACCATGTGGCCAGGGGAAGTGACTAGGTGCGCTAAATCCTAACCCTATCCCTAGGCACACATAATTCAATTTTCTAACCCTAATTGACATTTTTTTTACTAGTCTAAAAATTTATATACATTTTTACAAAGACGAGTTGGACTAGTTTGACAATATTTTTGGTCTGATATGTGCCTTTTGTCAACATCCAATTTCGTCCGGACAAATAAAAATTATCTTTTTGCAAATAAAAAAAGGAAAAAAGATAAAATAAAATAATAAAAATAAGAAAATAAAACTTTTTAACATGTCTTATTGAATTTCTTTGCCATTTAGAATAAATAATAAAAAAGAACCTTGACTTTATAAATAAAGTTTGATTAAATAATAGTAAAAAATAAGATAAAATGAAATTTGTAAAAAAAAAATGATAAAACAAAAAAGGTGTTGGATCTGTCTTAAAATAAATTGAATAGAAAAATTAAGTGAACCCAATTGAACAGGAAGGTTCATTTATAAAAAAAATAGTTATGATCCAGTTTGATAAAAATAAAAGTAAAAAATGTTTTCTACGAGATAAGCCCTAAGGTTCACATAACTACACTGCCCATTCAAGTCCCTATGTAACTTTAATACCCTTTTAATTCTTTAATTAGTGCCTAACAAATTTTATTTCTTATTATTAAGGAATCTTGATTAAGAATTGCAAATACATTTTTTTTGGCTTTTTACCTCCTCAATTTAAGTGTCATGCTTTTGACATTTAAACCTCGTACATTCACCTATCTCTCTTCTTCATACTTTTTATCCTTTATTTCTATACTTTATTCTATCTAAAGTATTTCATGGTGCAATTTAAAAAAGAGTTAATACAAAAGAGCTGGAATATATGATTCTTAATTAAGAATCATGATTGAGAGTGTTATGGAGAGAGATGAAGGGATTAAAAAAAAATTATAAAAAACTGATTTTATTTTCAAGGGGAGGAGATACAGAAATTGAGAGATACAGAAAATACATAGAAATACTTAGAAATTCAGAGAGGAAAATATACTGAAAAATCTGATTAAGGTCTGTTAAAAAAAATCTAAGAGTCCAATACAAAGTTACACAACTTTGCATAAGAATTGGAAGAGCAAATTTCAACAAAAGGAAAAAGAAGAAGCCAGATTCTACTACAAGGTCTTCAACCGGTATGTTTTTATAGTAGCCTTTGAGTAGTTGTGTGATCCTTGTTGTTATTGTTGTGCATATGTCTGATCCATGGTTATATTTGCTCTGCACTAATTATGATATCATGTTAATTTTTGTATATACCTTATTGCTAAAAATAGAGTTAGAAATTATGAGTATAATTATACCTGCTAAGCTGCTGCAATGCCACGATTTCTATTAAATTCATCTTGCTAATGGGTTAATGTTTTAAGCACGTTCATACGCTCACCCGAAGGTCATTGTGTCTAGCATGATTTTCTTTCCTCGACAACGCAGGAAGCTATTAGAAGTAAAAAAAACTAGTCAGATTCACTCAAAAGAACACTAATCAGCCTTTCAAAAAAAAACAAACAACCATTTTTAGCCCTAAATCATTCACAACCAAAACTAACTACAATTTTCCAAACAGAAATACCAGTTCAGAATTCCCAATAGTCAACGTATAACCCAAAATATAGTCAATACCAAAAGCCAATGCTTAAACCTTACATAAATTTATACCCAGTTAAAACCAAAAACAAAATTGAATAAAATCCCTGTGGTTTCCAAAGTTCCACCCATAAATTATTGAAAAATTGAAATTGACAATTCTAGAATCACCCTAAATCAGAGAAAACCAAATGACCACTACAAAGTTCGGAAACGAAACTTAACCAATTCCATAAAATTTAATCAACATCAGAACACCAAACCTTTGAACAAAAAATCCAACAATTTAGGAAATGCCTAGTAAGAATCCAAAAATATACTCGGCATCGAAAACACATCTACAAAACAGAAAACCCCAAGTTCAGAGACACTTCTAAATCGCAAAAATCCAAAACCAAATAAAAAAAAGGCCTTAGAAACCACAACTATGAAATAATAATCATAATTAGAGAAACCTGAAAAAATCAATGGCAGGGGAGGAGGGAGGCTACGCTGTCGGTGGCTACCGTGGCATCATCCCAATGACCTCCTTGTTGTCGTGCATCGCCGCTTGCCGGCGAACTTCCGCAGCACTATCGCCTTCCAAATAACTCCGCGCTTCACGCCATCTCATAGCCTCAAGCCACCCTCACCACCAAAGCGCAACCGTCGTGGTCCTCCCTCAGTGATCACCGTGATGTCGCCGGTGATCACTTGGGTCATAGACTCTTTTACCATGGTATTGCACCACCAAGCTCTTCCCCAATAGGGTTTCTCCCCTAATTTAGTTCTTTTAAGTGAATGGGCATTTTCTACGAATAAGCTAGCCATTGGGTCACATTCCAACCATGGCCTACTTAAGTGGCTCGTTTCTTTTCTTTTTAACACTAACCTTTTTTTATATACATTATTGTGATTTTGCTTGTTTAGCTGCAGCACATTTGCTTAATTTTGTGAATTAAATATAAGTTAAGGGAAATGGGTAGAATAGAAAGGGGAACCATGCGGCTGCAAATAGGTATAAAAAAATTAAGAGGCAGAATTTTGGCAAAATTATGGTACTGGACACTTCTATGCCACCTAAAGCATTAGGTTTTATCTTTAATTAACCTTAATAATTGAATGCCACCTAAGATATTAGTTTTTATCTTTACTTTATCTTAATAATTAATAATTATGTTTATATATGCTATTTTTGTATTATATATATATATATATATATATATATATATATATATTTTTTTTTCTCTCTTTAGCAAAAATAAAAGTATAAAATAATATATAAAATATTCTCATAAATTAATATAAATAAATAAATTTTCAAAAAAACATAAAAAATATTAAATTCAAAACAATTTTGAAATACTTTCAAAAGTAAAACATTTTCAGAAATAATAATAAGTAAAAAATGTTAAATAAAAACAGTTTTAATAAAAATACAAATATTTCAAAAATAAAAAAATATCAAACACCATAAAAATTTTCAAGTTAGAACTACGTGAACCCTGATTTTTCTATCACGGATAAGAATACGTAGGAACAAGGTCAATCGTTGTCGAGTCCACCAAATAAAAATATAAATATTCAAATTAGAACTACGAGATCATTGATTTTCCTTTGGAAATACTTAGGACCAAGGTCAATCCTTGTCGAGTTCAGAAAAATAAAAAAGTTAAAATTTTTCTTTGTTATTATTATGTTTGTTTATTGTTCATTCTTTGTCTTCAATTTTTTTGTAAATATATATTTATTTTTAGTTGCTGTAATTATTATTTTTTGGAAAAAATAACATTTTGTAAAACCATACTTATTTTTATTCATTTAATTAAAGATATAGTCTTAGGACGGGCATTGTGGGGGTGCTGACACCTTCCCCACACTTAATCGACTCCCGAATCTTGAATCTAGTTCGTAGGCATTTTTATTTTTGGTTTTTTTCTATAGTTTCCCCATAAAAAACTATAGTGGCGACTCTAAATTTTTAAATTAAATATAATATTTTTAAAATAAATTTTTGTTCACCTGTCGCGATTCCGGTTACAACACCTTTATATTCCAATCATTGTGTATATGTCTGGCCATTGCTTTTGTGATAGGGCCTTACCTTGGGCTATTTCCATCACTTCCACCTTTTTAGCGTCTGTCGCATGACCGATGATATACCGAGGCATAAGTGTCAGTTTTGAGCGTTTTGTGTCAATTTTTGGCCGACACTATATTAGCATTTTATATATATATATATATATATATATATATATATATATATATATATATATATATATATATATATATATATATTAACACACACACAGAGAGATATATGACGCATGATTAAGGAGTAGGAGAGGATATTTTAGTCCATTTATGTCAAGTCAAAGTGTTGTCTTTAAATTTTTATCTACTATTTCTTAGATTATAAAAATTCAATATAGCGTACTTCTTTAAACATTTAATGAACTGCAACTATATTTTTTTTGAAATTCTTTTAGACTAAAGGGTTTCTACAAAGTGAAGAATCCTACATTAAACTTGTCTTTAGAAACTATTATACATTCTCTGTTGCATATTAAGATTGAGCATGTATCGCCTATTGGTATGAAAATAAAGTTCTAAGTTGCACTTTATTAGTTCTTGGTGTGAAAATAATTAAGGATGTCACTTCAAACATTCTTAGAACTCCAGAGAAGTTCGTTGGATTGATGTGGAGATAAGAAATTTGTGAGAGTGAGAGGTGAGGCCAACTCACTAAGAAAGAGTTAGGGAAAGCTTAGGAACAAGTTGAATGGCCCAAAATGGGCAACATATCATTATTATTTCCAAGTTGATTTTACATGTAGTGTGCATTTATAGGACAAAATTTCTAAAAACTCTCAAATGAGAGCATGACAAGTGACAAGGTATGAGTGGAAAAGATCCTCTCCATTGCGAGAGTGTCAAGTGAAGAGGAAGCACATGGGGGAGGCTCTCAACCTAGCTTGCATGGTAAGCTAAGGTTTTTAAACCTAACTTGGCACCTAAGCTAGGGTTTCTTACCATAGGCGGTGCCTTATACCTCTCTTAGGGTTAGGTTTTGACCCTTCTCAAAACTTGGCCCAATTTAAATGGCCAAAAAGAAATCCTACACTAAATGACCCAAAATACAAGGTCTAAAATAAATTTCTATTGGCCAAAATACAAGGTCTAAATTATTCTAAACTATTTAAAACAATTTATATAATTAAAGGACTTCTCCCTGATGCTCTGATAAATATGAGAATGAGGAAGTTCCTAAATAAGAAAGAGAAGAAAAAAAAAACAAAAAGTACAAACAAGGAGCATGGTTAAAAAATAAAAAGAGGAACAAATAAAGAAGAATTTTGAAGGAAGATTGATAAGAGGAAAAATTAGAGCTTTGAAAGAAAAGATTAAAAGAATCAAATAAGTAGAGCTCTTGCAAATAGAAGCAACTTGAGGGAATGCAAGACAAGAAGGGAAGCAACTTGAGAGAAAATCCTTAACCTCTGGAGCTCTCCAAGTGTTGCACCAATTAAATTGAAGCACAATAATTGCAACATCATCAAAGAGCATCATTACAATCATGTATCTACTAACTACCAAGTGCAACTTCCATCATTAATGATGGACGAAGGCCCAAGCAAGGTCTAATCATTAGATCCATGACCAAACACATTGAAGCTCAAGAGGAGTCAAAGGCACCAACAGACATCAAGATGCTGACAACTCTAAGCTGTAGTGGAAAATTATAAAAATTTTGTAGAAAATTTTCCTTTGTAAAAATATTGTAGAACATATTTCTCTTTTGTAAAAATAAACCCTAGGTGCCTTAGGATTTGTAAAGGCACCTAGGTTAGGTCTTTAGAAGCATCTAGAAGATATGCCATGTGGCGCCTTCTCATTGGAGGAGAATGAGGCACTAGGGTTTGGGAGAAGCTTGCTCCACAAGCTAGGTTATCCTAACCCTAGTGTGTGGTGCTAGCTAGGGTTTCTAACCCTAGTTTCTCCTACACTATACTTATGTAGCTTGCAAGGCAAGTTAGGATTTCTAACCCTAGTTTCTCCTACACACTACTTTAGCTTGCTAGGGAAGTTATTAGTTCATTTCTTCTTCTATAAATAAGAGGCTTACAAGCCTCTCTGTAAGCTTGATTTTGAGTAATGATATGCTGCCAAATTTTCAGCACATTGCCTCAAGTTTCACATTGAGTTTCTTCTCTTAGAAGCTAGGAGCTCTCTCTCTTGAAGGTTGGCCCAACCTCCTTCAAGGCTTTCACCATCTACTTCAACATCAACCTCCTTGCACGCTTCCTTCCTTGCATTTCCATCGCTTCCGCATCATGAGGAGTTTCATCCACTTCTTCTATTCGGTGCTTCAAGGTTTCATCATGCTCAACTTCCATTGAAGCTTGCGCAAGAAGCTAAGGAACCTAGGAGCTCCTCCATCAATTAATCCAAAATAGTCACATGTACCTTTATGCATATTAAAAACCCCCACTTGCACTTTTAGGAGATTAGTTATTCTTAATCACAGTTAACTTTATTATCTTTTGTTAATTGAATTGACTCTTGGGACATCCATGAATATTATAAAAGGAGTCCACGCCATTGTAAAATACACAAGTTGAATGAATACGAGTTTCATTTTTTTATTCTTTTCTAGTTTTTTTAAATTTCAATTTTTAATTTTTCAGTTCTTATTTTTGTTCTTTAAATTTCAATTTTTTTTAGTTTTTTATTTTATTTTTAGTTTTTATTTAGTTATTTAAATTTTAGTTTTTATTTTAGTTTTTTATTTTTTTAATTTTTATTTATTTTATTTTGATAATAAATTGTGTAACTTGGTTGTGTGGACATATTAAATGCTTTAGTTATATAACTTGGAGTGAGTTTAGCAGGAGTGAGTTTGGCATAACACTGATGATAATTTCTTACTAATGAGAATTTATTATGTTGTTCCAATTATCAATTGTTAATTAACTGTGTTTTTCTATTAAGTTTAAGTTTTTGCTTGCTCTTGCGTTTTTGTGATTGAAAGTGCATTCATATTTTATTTTTAATTAATAATTGTGACATATTATATGACAACTTTTAGTACCAACAATATTCGGGTGAGATTTTGTGCTTCAAAGTTTAAATTTATTATGTGTTACCACTTTTGACATTTCGTTTACTTTGCTTGAGTTTATACGCTAATTATTCATTTGGATGCTTACATGGATCAGGGCTATTTTTATTTTTCTTTCAATATAGTTTGAGCCATATAGCCAACCTTATTTTCATGAATAAAACCTTTGTGCATCCATTTGAGCTTTGAAAAAAAAATCTTCATCCTTGAAACTTTAATCATTAAAAGTTCTAACATTTATTGCCTCATCATGACATGAGAGAGCAAGGAGATCATGGTCCTTAGTATAATTCAAGTTTTGGGAAAATTAAAAGTATTACATGGGGAGTATAAAGAGCATTAGAAAGGTTGTAGGTCAAGTTGTAAGCATATAAAAAAAAGAAGAGAAAAATAAAAAGAAAAGAAAAACAAATATATTTTTGTTTGTAAAAATAAAATAATGTGGGGGAGAAGATGATTTTGGTTCAAGTTTGGATTACGTATACAAGAGGGTAAGATGTGTTGAATTGATGAGTTTATCTAGTTGCTCTCTTTGCTTGCAGTGTTTTGATTATCTAGAAAAACCAAATTTCTTCTTAGCCCAACCACGTTACAACCCAATAAAATTCCTTGTGGTGTTGCATGTTTTTGAAAATTTTTGGCTCTTGAAATGAAAAGCAAAGTTAAATTGGGTGGAACTAGTGGTAGAAGAGAGAAAATCATACCCCGAGACACTAGTGTGCTTGAGTGAAATACTTTTTTAGGTGAGGAATGATGCTTTTAGTTGTTGACGAAAACAATTTGCCATGATTCTTAGTTTATTGAAAAGGTTGCATGCATTTTTTTCTGTTACATTTGCATTGAGAGTATCGTAACTGAGTCTTGAGTAGGAAAAAATTATTTTTAATCTCTATTGGAGAGAGCATACATGATTAATATTTGAAGTGACAGTGTGAACTTGCTTCTGGGTTGTTTTACTATTTTTGAGTAGTTGTCTACTTATGGCAAGTTACCTTTGCTTGAGCACAAACAAGTTTCTAAATTTGGGAGAATTTGATATCTTTATTTTTTATGATATTTTTGGGTTAATTTTTATAACGTAATCAACTCTTCCTAAGCTTGGAACTTACTAAATTATCCGTTTTTGTCTCTTTTTATAAATGATTTTTTTCTTTATATAAATAATTGGTCACTTGAGTTTTTAATCAAATTTTACTTTAAATCCCGTTAATTTCTTCAAATAATTGAATATGAGGTATTTGGATAAAGAAGAGCAAGATTGGAATCCAGAGGAGCAAATAAGGGCAAAGTTGGAATGATGATGCTGACAATTGGGCCAAGCTCAACAGACTTAAGTCAGGCACCAGTAGGTCGGATGCCAATTTCTTGAATTGAGCTTAGGATATGCAATTGGGCCATGAATGTAACAAAATCCAATTGCGGTCGAGGTCATTATAGTTAGGCTAGACACGAACTTGATAAATAAAAATTTACTAAAAGGACTCTGCATTAGAGTTAGGCACTTCTGGGCACTCCTTCACTAGAGACCCCACCCCATTGAGAGGTTGGGAGTTAGCAAACTGTAGCATTGGGATGATGACTAGGGTTTGTAGGGTTATCCTTTTCTCCTCTTTATGTATTCATCTTTCTCCATTACCGACGGAAAATTACCGTCAAAATTTTATCTGTTGGTAAAATGTCATTACCATGAAAACTTTTGCCGTCAATTTACTAACGGATTTAATTTATCAATAATTATCGATAAATTCATCGATAAAAAAATTGACTGCCAAATTATTCGTCGGTAAATTGACCACCAATTTATCAACTAATTTAATATAAGAATAAAATACTTAAACTTTTTTTTATTTTAATATTATTATTATTTTGAAATATATATTTATTATCATTATTTTTTCTACTTTTCGAAAAATAAACAAATTATCTAATTACTATTTTAGAACATTAACCAAATGGAGCCTGTAGAATA
>Ga0209700_102758_pt1 | contig 34989 bp, 19 predicted proteins | sample SiratroredBW_FD_187528 | JGI IMG/M metagenome (GOLD analysis project Ga0209700, IMG submission 187528) | Root nodule microbial communities of legume samples collected from California, USA - Siratro red BW (SPAdes) (version 2) | ecosystem: Host-associated > Plants > Roots > Nodule | place: USA...
TAAAATGAGGATTTAAATAGCCTGGCCATTAAAGTTAAAGGCTAAGTGTGAAGTCCAACCCATGTTATTAAATTCTGATAATTTTATTATAGGTAGTTCTTTCATTATAAGTAGTTAATTAGATTTTGAAAAGCAATCACAAAATACAAAGAGTGAAATAAATTGTATTAATAAGAGTATAATTAATAAACAAATGTTTATACTAAAAATATTATAAAACTTTTATAAAGGGAATCCTCTTGGTTAATATATGTTTATGTCCTAAATTATTTTATGAATTTCTTACACTTTTAAAAAAATATTTTCTACAAAACATTGTGGCTAAAACGATCTTTCGTAGTTTTGAGATTGTATTCGGATTAAGGTGAACTTTCACAAGAGTAAAATAAGGGTTGTAGGGGTTTCAGATATGAATTTAAGCATCTTCTCTAATTGTCTGAATAGTAGTAGAATGAGGATACCGTTTACATATCTTGCATAAAAGTGGAATTTTGGAACCCTAACATCCTAAAAATTCAATCTAGACTTTCTATGTAGAAAGGAAGACTCTTATCTATGACTAAGAGAATTTGTTTGATTAAGTATGTCCTTACTGCATTGCCTCTGTTTTATTTTTTGTATTTCAAGACCCTTAAGCAAGTGTGTAAGATCATTAGATTGATTTAGATCAACTTTCTTTTGGGCTGGGGATCTGAGGGGAGGAAAATACCTTGGATAGCTTGGGACAAAGTGTGTTTACCCATTGAAATGAGTGGGTTGGGTGTGAAGGATATCTCTGTTTTCAATGTTGCCCTCACTGTAAAGTGGAATGGAGATTGGGTGCTAAGAATGATGGTGGGTGGAGAGATTTAATTGAATCTAGATATGGTGATTGGAGGGATATGAAAACTTCAATGGCAGATAAAAATAATTCAAATTGGTGAAAGGACTTAGGAAATATTTGTGAGATTCAGAAAGAACCCAACTGGTTTGATGAGAGACTTAGGTGGAAGCTTGGTAACGATAGAAAGATCTGTGGGTGAGCAATTTGACGTTAAAGGAGAAATTCCCTAGACTTTTTAGGGTTTAGGATGGTTAATGAGTTTGGCTTGTGGAAGGGGCTTAGATTCTCACAGGTTTTGACTTGACAAATCCTTTGAAGGAGAGAACTGATTGACTGGGAGAAAGTGTTGGAAAAGCAAATATTTGAATTAATTACTTCTATTCCTATTAAAAGTGATTCAAATAATCAATGGTGTTGGGTAAGGGAGACTTCAAATACCTATACAGTTAATACCTATACAGTTCAGTCAACTTACTGGGCTTTAAAAGAGTTGCCTGGTGATATGTGGAAATTATTGCTTTAAAGAGGTATGGAATATTAAGGTTCAACTACTAATAAGGTCTTTGGGTGGAGGGTATTGTTAGATCGTTTGCCTTCTAGAGTCAATCTTGAGAGTAGAGAGGTGTGGTTTTCTTGCAATCTTTGTCCTTTTTGTAATGAGGAGATGGAAACTATTCAACATATTTTGGTTAATTGTGAGGTTGCACAAAGAATCTGGATCAAGTGTGATAAATGGGTGGGTTGACCTTGATTAGAAATAATATCATTTCTAATCATTTCTGTAACTTCTACCTTATTGGCTTGAGTAACAAATAGAATTGTGTTTGGAAAGGAATGTGACTGGCTCTAGCGAAAGCAATTTGGACCCATAGGAATAGGATTATTTTTAACGTTGATCAGATCGATGAGATAAAGATATTTGCGTTGGGACAATTGTTGCTTGGTCTTGGGCTAAATTCGGAGGTTTTAGATTATGAGGTACTTTTTCGGCATAGTGTATGCACCTTATAGAGTGTTTAAGAGAAGTTTGATAGACTCTTGGGTTGTGAAGTTTGGTTTTGGAGGGCTCAAGTAGAGAGGAGAGGAGTTTTTTGTCGTTTGGTTGTCTCTTTAGAAGGCAATACTCATGTAAAATCCAGAAGTGTACTTATCTAAAAGAATTGAAGGCTTGGTTGGATTTAACAGTAGTGCATTACTTTAATATGGTGTAAAGGAAAGCAATTACAGCACATAATGGATAATAATGGATAGTAGAACTCTTATATGCATGATAGCACATAATGGATAGTAGAACTCTTTTATGCATGATGGATGCTGATGTGGAATTGATACTTTGAGCAAGGAAAGGAGACATTGAATCCGCAATCAACAAATGGAAGTTGTTATTGGTGCTGGTTTAATGTTGCTGTAGGTTTTAGTCTTTTGTTTAACTTTAGTCACTTTTTGTTAGGAAAGGGGTATGATGCTCTTTTCGTTTGTTGAACCTTTTCGCTTTGTATTTTTTCTTGGTTAGGTAATACATTGTTGGTTTTATTGTCGATTTGTATAGACATTGGTTAGTTGTTCACACTGCCGCTTGAGCTTGATTTTTACTACGTAAGAAATAAGACTTTAGTTGTTTTTTATGAGAGTTGTAACACCCTTAAATATTTCTATTAATTATAATTCTTTACTATTTAAAAAAATGAAATACGAATAATAAAATTATTACCAATAATAATAGCAATAATAAAAACAACATCTAAAGATTTACATCCGCAATTAGAGATGGTAAGCGGATAAAGTTAATATCTACCTACTGCATGCTTCATCTAAAAAAATTTGTTTTGTTATCCATTTCGTTAATCCACTATCAGCAAAAAATATTCATATTTTTTTTATATCTATTTTAAAAAAAATTGAAATAAAATTATTTAAATATAATTCTTAAAAATATAAATTCGGATAAAAATAATTTTAAAATATACTTGAAACAAATTGTATTGATAGAATATTAGTGTAAATAAATTTGATTTTTTAAAAATAAATTTAAAGAAGTTGAACCATAAACTATAAATTTTAAAAAAATAATATTTTTAAAAGTAATTTTAATTTCATAAGTTTAAATAAAAAATAATATATACAAATATAAAATTAAATTTTAAATAACTTTGTAATGTTAATATTTCTTCCACCAATAATTATATTTTGATATTTTAATTTTCTTAAATATTAAAATAAAATTAATTAATAAATATTCGCAAATTTGATACCATGATGTTAGGGTTTAGAGATTTTATGTAATTAATAAATGAGTGAATAATTAAAATATTCATCAGGACGTACGTGTTCATAAAAAAGTTCATTTAATATCCATTAAATATTTTACCCAATAACATGTTCATGTTAGAATTATTTTTTCATTCTTATCCACATCGAAAAAAACAAATGACTAAAAAGGAATAAATATTAAACCTATTATCATATATATAATGAGTCTTTATAATAACAAATAACAAAGCATGACAATAACAAATATATTTTCTGAAAATTTCCATCCACGACGACACACAAGCAAAATCACTAGATAGATAACATATGGTTTTACATAGGTTTCCGTATTTTTATTTTAGAGTTGAAATGGAAATGCCACAACATCCTTTATATGCTGATGAGCTTATCAAGTGGCCATCAATACCTCATTCACTTTTATAATTTTTTATTCGGAAATAGCAGTACGCAATAAACTCAATAAACCGAAAGAAAGGATCCAAAATATTGTGCTGTTCTCCATTCGCTGCCCTGCTGGAACTTCCTTCACTGGTTTGACAGTTAAAATAAACATGATGTCAGAATTTGAAAGTCTGCTTGGATTTTGTAGACAACAGAAGTTAAATTCTTTTATAAAGCTTACAACAATCAATCATTTAAATATCCTAATTTAATTTTAGTTATTCATTGCTGATAAATACAAACTTTTCTGTAAAGTACTATAGACATGTTTTCAATAAGATATCTGTATTACTTTTTGTTAGAGACTCACGTTGTTTAAAAATAAAACTTTTTAATAGTTTATAAAAAAAATAATATAAATATCTTATTTACAAAATCACCCCAACCTATGTGTGACTCTTTAGAGATAAATATGTGGTTATCTACTGTATATTCTTGGATGATTTATCCATGAACCGCTTATAGTAGAATTTACATTGATTACTGGCAGTGACTGCTCTATCCTATATATTATATATAATAGAGTTAAAATCCATGACTTTCTTTTGAGTCAGCCGTTTGAATTTCTATGTTCTTGGATGAGTTATCCATGAACTGCTCATAAATTCTAGTAATCTATTGTGAAGGGTAGTGACACTTCTTACTATATAAGTAGTTACAGTTCTATATAGAGAAGAATAAAATTCCTATTTATCTTAATCTAGTCATAAGAAGACTACTGGTATGTTATTATAAACTTTCATGAGAATGCCTTTTATAAGGGTTAGAATGTTCTTTAGAAATGATATGAATGGTTTCAACAATGAGAGAGGTTGTATGATTCAAAATTTGGATTTGGGATTTGGATATAATGTGAAAACTATGACTACTAATAGGACTTGTTCTATGAAAGATGTTGTTGATTATGTAGATTATTTCTATGAAAATATCAAAAATGAGTGTTCAGAGTTAACAGAGTCTGATGTTATGAATATAAATGACAGACTAATAATGTCTGGGACATATTTGACAATTGTCTTGATAAGTCAAGGGAATAGCATGGCCAAGAGTCAATGAAATCTCCTCTCCGTTAGATTTTTCGAGTGTCAAGGAAATTGTGAATGTACAATAACCAGAAAAGGATGGGTATGCAGATATGTTTAAAAGATCCATGGTCGCAAGACTGAGTTTATCTATTTCATTGATTAAAGGATAAGGTTTAGAAAAGTTATGTGAAGCAATAATTAACCCTGGATGCGGATCAAGGACTTTGGTGTCCTTGATTATATGAATGATTTTGTTTATTATTTGCATTTTGTTGTTTGTCATATTTTTGTTTTTTAATAAAATACACTGTAATTTTTCAATATTTTCATGCGTAGTTGTATTGAGTAAGTCTTTGATTAGACTCGATTGAGTCACCTGCAACTGTTTGAGTATATTTATTATATGATTCTAGTATAAGATTCATCTTATTTATTAATGTTTTGTTTACCTTGGGTGTTGGATTCTTAGATTTGAGTTTTTTCAAATTTAACTCAAACAATTCTTTTAGTTCTTTTTGTGAGATTATTGTATTGTATTTTATTTTTTTTCGTTGAAACCATTAATGTTTAAATCATTAATATGTTTATATAAATTCATATATATAAACTCGTTTATGATAGAAAGTGGTTCATTCAAATTTTGAAAGATCTTGCTATATATCAAAGATATATTACTGCAATATTGTGTAGTACTTATAAAGTTGTCGTGTACAATGTAAAATGGTGTCTTCTTATCCAAACTTTTCATAGAATTGACAACATTCATTGCAATTTGAGCATCTTTCTGATGAATGAAGTTGACGAAGGTTGCCATTTCAGTCTTCCTACGATCCCTAATATCAGAAGCCAGTCTTAGTGTAATCTGACTCCTTTTCTTTTTCTTTTTATCATAGATCCATATTTTGATTTTTTCCATTTTCATATAATCGTGTGTTGTGGTAAAGTAAGGGTTACTATAAACCACAGACTTATTCATATAAGACGCAAACCAGCCAATACTCCGGATCAACACGATCAAGTTTTCCATAGAAGGATATCTCTCTTTCCAGAACCTAAAACAGAGCTTGGCAACTTCAATGACTTCCTTTTGCGTGGAGAATTTGAAAATCTTTTTTAGATCGTCGATAGTGCTTATCAATGTTTTCCCATATATCATTGGCATAAAGATCTCTTTGACAATATTACGATCGAGCTCATTTTTAATAACATTCTCAGATAGATTTGAATTTTTCACAATGTAATCCTAAAGCTCGTTGAGGAAGAATTCATAAATATCTTCTTTCTGATTCATTGCTGAAGGGATGATATTGGTTTTCTCAGCAATATCAGTATTCAACAGTAACCAACTCATGATCTGATAAGCACTTGCTGAGGCATCTTGTGTAATTGGTGTTTTTATCACCATGTCATTAAAATATTTGACAATTTCATTGTCATCTTGTATTTCAGATATACCACTTCTATTATATAGATCGGGACTCATATGATATATTCCATATATTTGCGCGAGGAACTGAAAGGGTTTCTCAGCCCCCCATAGCCTCTCAATAATAGATTGAAATGATAAATTATCAATAACTTTATTTCTTAAATATTGACTAAATAGAAAGGCCGATTCGAAACTTTTCAATTGCTTAAAATGGCTACTAAGAGAGTCCTTATATATTTGTATATATATTTCTTTATCTTTTTGATTTTTTTTCAGTTTGATTCGCAAAGACTACCAGACTTCTTACTAGATCCCGCTCGTGGAAATGCAAGATACCAACGCGGTAGATTCGACCTCTGAAGTCTAGAAAAGCTGGCAAATAAAATTGATAACCATCGTAGGCTTTAGCAAGATCGAGAATCAATTTATCCTAATTAGCTTTCTGAATCCTTGTATTTAATATGCTTAAAATATCATGAAATTTTATTATATTTTGAATATCTTTATTTGCCATGTATAATTCCCTAAGTAAAGGTATGACATCATTGAGTTGAATTCGGGTTAGAAATTCTGGAAATAAATACCCATTTCTCACAAATAAATCCTTATTATTAAGAATATAATTCAACCATTTACCGTTGATTTCAAAGGGCTGATCCTGCAGATAGTTCATTGTTTCACACAATGTTTTACATTGTTTACTTGTTTCAAAATAAATATTAAAATGAGCATTGTCTGCTGAACTTATCAGTTTGTATCTAGTATATATATCACTAACCATGCTATTTAAGTAACCACCATGGACATTGTTCATTGAAATTAAAGAATTTTTACCATCTTTAGAATTCATTGACCATTTAATAGGTTTGTATACCATTGGTAGGTAGGTTTGTATACCATTGGTAGGTGGAGCTTCATAGGTAGTAATTTGATATCAAATAAACAGAAAGAATAATGAGCAAATGCACTATAATAGACATTATCTTTAACTTTCACATTCCCATGTCTATCGTATGAGAAATCAATCAAACACCGATTCTTCAATAATTCAACTAAGCCTAAACCGATGACTAACTTCTCCTCATTCTTCTCATTGATTGATTTCTTATTTGAAGAATGAGATTCATCATTAGCTTGATTTTGGATAGATTCTTCATAATGATATTCATCATAATGAGATTCATCATTAGCTTGATTTTGGATAGATTTCTTTGTAACTTGGCATCTTCTTCTTTTTAAAAAGTAGGCTTGTCTCCGGACAATTAAATCTAGGTTTTCGATCAATGTAGCTGTACGAACTATTAAACTTCCTTCAGAATCCCTAAATAGTTGTCCTAGTAAATGAACTATTAAACCTTCAATAGTATACTGACTAAACTCATTAAGCAATTCTTCATCTTGATTGGATAATTTTTTGTTTATCTTTAAATAATCTCGAGCATTTACCTCATTAGGTATAATTAACATCTTCATGATGTCGTAAGATGTCTTAAAAATAGAGTCCTCATCGAAGTCCATTGTTAAATCCTCAATTTCTTTTTGAAGCTCCATAAGAAGTTGATCTTTCTTTCTTTTATTTTTCTCATTATGAATGACTTGTTTTTTCTTTTCTAAAAGATCAATAACAGCATCATTATATTTGTCTTTTTTTTGGGTTTGTTCAACTTTTTCCAGTGCTTCATATACCGTCTTATAGAAAACAGCCACTAGTAGAAAAATAGACTTTAACATCTCCTTTTTATGACAGTTAAAGAGACAAACGATATAATAAAAAACGTAATGACATTTTTGTAAATAAATTAACAATCACACGTCGGTTGGCACAAACAACCGTCATTGACCTATTTATAAAAAAGAAAAATTCAAATTTTTAAAAGTTCTAGAAGGCGCGTGAATCCCACGTCGGTTAAGAGGCCATCACCGACGTGGGATTGTTGTCCACTACGTCGGCTACGGGCTCATAAACGACGTGGTGCATGTTATATGACAAATTGGGAAAAATTGGAGAAAAAAGTTGAAATTAGGCCACACACCACGTTGGTTTTGGGCTTTGTAACCGACGTGGTGTGTTAATAGTAAATTTCTTTTAATTTCAGGGCATGCACCACGTCGGTTGGGAGTCCAGAATCGATGTGGTGCATCTATTTTATTTCAAATGTGTCTTTTTTCTTCACTTTTCTTCTTCTCCCCTGCACGTGTATCCTCCCTGGCACTGTTCCGGGTTCCGGTGTCTTCTCCTTCACTTTTCGACCTCCATTTGCACTTCATTCTACTCCATTTTACTTCCTCTTGTTCACATTTTCGAGAGCTTCGATTTAAACGGATTTATTTTCGATTTCAAGTCGTTCATGCTCCGTTTGCTTTGAAGCTGTGCGCTTATTCTTTCTCTTCTATTTTCCTTTTCTTTTACTGATATTGTTATTGTATTGAGCATTTGTTTGTGCTTTGTGGTTTTGGTAGGGTTCGTTTGGCCGATTTGGATTAGTTTGTGTTATTGGTTTTAGTGTCACCATTGTGGGTTCGATTTTGACATCATCACTGTTCTACAAGATGTGTGTTTTTATCGCCCTAGTTGAACTTGAAAGTTGCTGTTCAGCTTTTGGGTATTGGTTTGGAATGATTCACTTCTGTATGATCTTCACATTTTTTGTAAACCAGAATAACATCAGGATTTTGTGGCAGAGCGGCTTCCTGCACAGATTCATTTCCTGGTACCATAACAGTATACTATCATTTTGTTTACCAAATAATAAAAATAATATTTGCAGTCTTGAGAGAAAGAATTTGATTTGGTTTTAAAAAAGAAAAGATTCGGAGTTTTGTGCAAGGAATGGAAAGATGGAACCGAACCGAATATGGGAGGAGAAATGCAGCAAGTCTGATATAGTAATTAACCAGGGTCCCACGGCCATACTCCCAAGTATTCCCACATACACGGTGGAGATCATGATTTTTTTATTTTCATCCTTTATATTCGTTTTTTGAACATCCCAATCAATCCAATTCTCCTCGTTGTTGTTAACAGACTGGCACATGTTTCGATACAAATCCAATTTTGAATCATACAACCTCTCTCATTGTTGAAACCATTCATATCCTTTCTAAAGAACATTCTAACCTTTATAAAAGGCACTCTCATGAAAGTTTATAATAACATACCAGTAGTCTTAGTATGATTAGATTAAGATAAATAGGGATTTTATTCTTCTCTATATAGAACTGTAACTACCTATATAGGAAGAACTGTCACTACCTTTCACAATATATTACTAGAATTTTTGAGCGGTTCATGGATAACTCATCCAAGAACATACAAATTCAAACGGCTGACTCAAAAGAAAGTCATGGATTTTAACTCTACCATATATAATATATAGGATAGAGCAGCCACTACCAGTAATCAATGTAAATTTTACTATGAGCGGTTCATGGATAAATCATCCAAAAACATACAATAGATAATCACATATTTATCTCTAAAGGGTCACACATAAGTTGGGGTGATTTTTATAAATGAATACAAATTTTATATTCTCACGTATTATTAGATCGTCACCATGTAAAGTCCGGTAGACATTTTGTAAATAAGATATTTATATTACTTTTAAAAAAAATTATATATTATTTAAAAATAAAATTTTTTAATAATTTATAAGTAAATAGAATCCAATTTTATAAAAATGAGTTAAGTTTAAACTTATTTTTAATATTTTCAAATAATCCAAATTACTAAATAAGTTGGAATCCACGTAACCAAATAAAAAAGTAATTTAAGTATACAGGAGTATTTATGAGAAAACCTGTTCGAAAGCCCAATTCTATTATTTGAAATTTCTTGTGTGCCATTTTTGCTTTTGAATGAATGATGAATCATTGTGGTTGGATATGTGGTTGGATATGGTTCTCACCGATTACTTGATTGCCACCACTTTTGAATGAGCCAACTATACCCCGGGTCTACATAATTATTAACAAATGTTGAGTTATTAGTGAGGTAATCAAAATAAATAAAAGAAATGCTTTTTCACACAAACCTCTTCAGCCTTTAATCTAGTTCAGACACTAAATGCTACAAGCTTTATTGCAAGATCATCAATTCACCAGTAACTATAAATTAAATAATAGTATTTTTTTTATCATATTTTGATCTAATATTTATAAAATTTATATATATAGATAGATAGATACTATTAGGACTTTATATTTTGATCTAAGATTTATAAAAGTTACAATATTTTTATATTGTACATGAATAGATACTTGGGACTATTGTACACAAATATACCATTTCATCTACCAATTATCTAAATTCTAAGTCATTCGTTTCAAGTAACTTGAAAATATTTGTTTATTTAACATATTGAATCAAATTATAAAAATGGTTATCCATACCTTCGGTTTCTTCCCAAAAGCCATATCGTGAATAGTGCAAATATCGAAACACAGAGGCATTCGAAGAAAACCAACTGAAGAAGAAAATTGGGATCGATTGGTGGAGTCTGCATCTTAAATGAGTGTAAGTTTAATAGTCTGAGAAGTATCATCTACGGTAACCTATTTATAAAGATGGAGGGGTGCAATATATGAAAATTAATATTTTAGTGAAAATATAAGTAATAAAAATGAAAAAAGCTACTTTTATAAAAATATTAAACACATGTTACTTTTTAATTGACACAATAAAGGAGGGAACGGGACAAAGAAAGTGGTTGAGTATTGAAAAATATGCTTGTATAGTGTATAAACTATTGAAAAAGACGAGTGCTTCTTGATGCACATAATTAAACTATTGCATCTCAAATCATTTTGTCTCGGACAACAAAGTCCTTCACACAAAGTATCATACACAACACACATAATAACATCACCAAAATAAAAACAATGGAATATGATTCCACATATTTTATATAGGAACATGCAAACTTCTCAATATATATTGAACATTTCAAAAATATGATTCCACGATAGCTTTGTGGAGATTAACAGATTCTGAATTTATGTTGGTGTCTAATTTTGTTGTACTAATGTATTTGTTTGGCTGAGATCTATTTGTTTGGTTGGTCGCTATAATCTTTTTGCTGTGAAGTAGTTTGTCATTTCTAGTGATTAGATATAAGGATCTTTTCTTTCCTAATGTCGTTGAAATTTTTTTTATTATTTTGTAATAGAGTTAAAACACTCTTTATCATTACTGACTTAAAAGATAAATTCTCATCACTTATAATTGCCTATAAAAGAAAAAAACAATAAAGATCAAAGGGTGTTACATACAAATAATATTTTTCAAATAGAAATATGAGAATAATACAAATTAAATTAAATTCAACACCTTTTCTTTAAATATAAACTTGCAAAATTCTCTGTATTAAATAAAATTAGTTTCCAAATATTAGTTATAAAGTTTACAATAACGGTAACTATTTTTAATATATAAATATTTTTGTTAATGTCCAATGTTACTTCACTTAATGCTAAAAGAGTTTATTTATTGTTGGAAGCTAATAGAGTTGGTAAAATTAGGCGGTGTTAATTATTTTTAACAATAATAAACATAATAATATTTATGTTAGTGTTAGAATAGTGTTGCTTAACCGATACTAATAAAAATAAATATTAAAAATAAATCAAGTTATGATCTATTCAAAGGACGTTAATTATATTTATTTTTAATATTTATATTTAGTTAACTTAGTATTGGTTAAGTCAATGTTAATTTTATTTATCTTATTATTCGCTTAAATTTATGTTAATTAGACAAATAATAATATAATATATCTTTAATCTTTAATTTAGTTAGTATCTATTTAATTAACTTTAGTTTATATGCTATGAATTTCTATACTTTCATAGAGAATGAACATGAATCATAAATTATTTTTTAACCTAAACACTCATATTTAAAGATGATAAATTTCTCATTCATAATTTTTTTTTTACTTTTTACCTAAATCTCCTCCTACTCATATTCTTCATCCATACTCATATTCTTCACCTTAGCTCTTATCTTTATATCTCTTTCATTTGCACTTATCTCATCTTTTCACATTCATATCCTTAATTCACATTATTTTGTTAACTATAAAAATATGCCAAAAAAGTTTCTTTTTTAATACTACTATTTTTCTTATAATATACAATTTTTAATATAACTTACATATTAAAAATAAATTTATTATAAATTTTAATAAAAATTATATTTAAGAGTATTTATTCATTGCGAATATAGTTATATAAAATAAACAATGATTAGGTGTTGATCATCTAGTGTATGGTAGTAATCAAAGAATTATTCTGCTTTGAAGATCCAAGACTTGACAACCATCAAAGCAAGGAAAGTCAAGCTTGATGCTTTAGCCTGAAATAGTTAGTTGTACACCACTTTTTTGTCTGAGCTCAAACCATCATGATTTTGTTTTTTCGTACAAGTCTGCCATCCCGAACTCTAGTCGTGCAAGTTGTTTGCAGTATTTTCTTCTTTTTTACTCGCCATCTACAAGGATTTGTTCAACTACTTCAAAATTTTTCTTCATATCATTTTGGAGTTCCTTAAGACGGTTATTTTCTTTCATGATAGGAATGAAAGCACCAATGTAATGTATCTAAATTAATATAATTGAAAGTACAATCACCAATGTAATATTGGAAGAAATATCGTAATAGAAAATGAAAATTATTTTCAAGAACAATAGTTTTAACCCATAAAAAATCATAAGGTACAAAGTATTTTAGAATTCCAAAAGATAAAAGAGATAAAGAGAATTCCAAGATATAAGAGAAAAGAAAAAAATCTATTTTCACCAATCACATTTTCAATAGCTACCAACAACAACCATCACTATTTTCTTAATAACTTTAAATTCAACAAATTTCAACATGACATGCATGCACATCATTTTTTATATTAAACAGTGAACCCACAAGAAAGTAAAAGAAATGGTCATAATTGACTTGGTAGACACCCAAGAGTTTCTGATTGTACTTTAATTTGAAGCTTTTGGGAAGGTACATTGGGATTAGATCATCATCATTGATCCTTGCAGTCTCCATTATTTTTTAACCTTCTCCTGTATCTCCTGCTTATTCAAATGCTTCAAGTCCTCTCCCCTCTCTTTTTGTGCTATAGCAATTCTCTCCTCCTTGCTCTTTTCATGCTCTTTCCTCGTATTTGTTTTCTTCCTCACCGATCCCTCCACTTTTCGAGCATGACCCAACACCATATTTCCTGGATTTTCCTGAAATCTGTACTCATGATCTTCCTGTCTTTCGAGCTCCATCTCATCCTCAGAAATCTCTTGCAATTCGTCATTCCAACATCCAAATCCTTCCCACTCTTATCAATCCACATTTGGTTCATGAAATAGCTTCTCCGAAACTTAGAATTTTCATTTGATTCTACATCTCCACCAAAATATTCATTCAGCTTCTTCTCAAGTTCCATGTCGTCAATATCTACTTTATCCTCTTCATCATCCTCCAAACCCTCCAAACTCTTCATCACAATCTAAAATACGTTTTTTTTTTAACTTAATTTTAAATTATGGAGAAACATTTCTTTATTTCTAAGAATGTTTGAAAATCTAAAATCATAAACTAAACTCGTTTTTTAACTTAAATTCTAATGTTCTAATTAAATTGAAGTTACCAATGCAAATTAAGATCCAGACAAAGTAGAACAAATTGTCGGAATGACTGAGAACAAAGAAATGGTTCTTCCTCTTCCTCCACGATATGGAATCATCATCCTACACTATAATCAATAAGCAAATACAACATGACACTTATTATAGGCGGCATCAATGATCATAGAGTGAGTGCGTGCACCAAAACCAACACATATACAAAGTGTCGTTTGTCGGCAATCACGATATGTGGGAATTGGAAATTGAGATGTTGTCCTTTTCTATTTTTTCATTCCTTCATGCTCAATTTTGAATTGTGAATCGGTGGTTGCGTTGGTGCTGCGTCCTTCGTCGATGTATTAGCTGTTGTTGGGGTTGGATGTAGTATCCTCCGAAACCATAGGTAATGGTGTAGTGTTCGTCTTCTACTTCTATTTCTCTCCCCTCAGAAGAGGGCTTCTTCTTGAGCTTGCGGTTGTGCTTGCTTCTCCGACTCAAAAGAGCAAAGGTTGCATTAACTTGTTAGAGTGGGAAGCGGTAGAGGAGGCTTTAGTGAATTTGGAGAGAAAGTAGAAGGAGGGGAGAGCGTAGCCAGATTTAGGAACATTATCGTTTGACGGCGAAGAGGAAAAGTCGATGTCTTATTTAAATCTTATGGCTCTTTCAGTGAGAAGGTACGAGTGAGAGGGACATGATACGCTTTTCAGAACGAAAAAGAGGTTTTATTGCAAGGATCCACACGGCAAAACGTTTTCTTGTAAAAGCGGCGTTTTTTTATAGCCACACCGACAATAACATTTAGATATCAGTGGCATAAAGTATCTAAGTTTTTATAATATAAATCTAATATTTATAAAACCGTTTCCTTTAAGTATGTTTAGAGAACATTTTATACTTGTATTTTAATGGAGTGTTGCTTAAGGTAATATTTAGGAAAATTCTAGTTTGAGATTACTATTTATTAAGAATTTTTATTTTACCTGGTATTTTATTAATAAAATATTACATATTAATAAAACAATAATATATTTTAGTATTAGATGAGTGTCAACGGTGTTTAGAGGTGTCAAAATAACAACACTCTAATATTTATTATAAAGTGTATCGTTACGGGCGACCACTATACAATATAAATCGAATAGTAAACATCTAAGCTTGTATAATGACCGCCTTGATATCGCTTTGTACATATGCCAGTAGATAAACATTGACACCAGCAGTTGATAAATCAAGGATCTCGACCAATCACAGTACATTCGTACAATGCTTGTTTTTATCAATTTATGATTTTTTTTTTTTTTAAAGCAGTCTAGTTCTTATCTTTTACTATTCAAAAGAAAAACTGTACCCGATTTGGTAAATAAAATATGATGTGCTTTCCATATTTTTCATTTGAAAACTAAATTAAAGATTACAGAGATAAAAGCATTGCGTTCACATTTATAAAAGTGTTATTATTTTATGAAACACACCTCCGCTTTTTATGTCAACATTGATAATTAAGAGTCCTCATTCTTTTAGACCTCACATTAAAAAAATAGAACTATTTCAAACGAAAATAAATTATTATTTTATTATTATATAATATTTTATTAAAAGTAATATCATATTTACGTAATTCATTAATAATGATGAGAAAGTATAGATTTTTATAAATATGAATATAAAAAATAAATTTAAAATTAATTATTAATTTAAAATTTAAATTAATAACTTAAATTATTAATTTTCTATTAAATGAAAAGACTGTATATGAATTTAAATTTACTTTTGTAAATAATTTTTTTTTAATTTTTTACAAGTTTTACAAATTTAATATTAATTAGAAAAATAATATTTAAAAACATATTTGACTGAACTTACAATAATTGTAGATAAATATAAAAATAATTTTAATCATATTTTGGGTTTCATTGCGATATGGATTTAATTCCAATTATATTTTTATTCTATGATTTCTATTTATTCTTTGGATTGCTAACATCCTCTGGGTTTCTTGTGTTTTGTGGGGTTTTGGTATTCTTTGAATTTGTCACAACTTTGGGTTTTTTTGCGTCTTTGGGTTTCTTTCGAGTTCAAAATATTCTAAACTGTAATGTGTTGATTTTAGTAACCACCTCGGCCAAATTCTTTAGGAAACTTAGAAACATTCAATCATTAAGTAAATTGGGTAATGAAGATGAAATCATACTGTGGAAAGTATTTCTGAAGTGGAAACATCAGTTACGTGAGGAAGCTACTTGGAAATTCTACTTTGATTCGAAGCAGAAGTTTACTCAATTCGAGGACAAAAATTTTGTTAAGAACCATTACGCAAATCGAGTTTAGAAAATACCGGGTGCATTTTAATTCATCTAGAAGGTCTTCAATTAAGGGTATATGATACTTAATTATATTCTTTACCGTCAAAGCATTAAGCTTTGTATAGTCAGTGAAGCACCTCCATGAACTAAAGGAGAACCTTAACACCTGGAACTCTCCTTAATGAATTCCGTAGACAGCAATGACTGCACTTGTCTTTCATCTCCTCTTTTGAAAATGAGGGTAGCTTAAGACAAATACGAATGTCACATGTAAGAACTATTAAAGACGAAGTCTCGAGTATAAAACTGAAGATCTCAGTTAAAAACTAAAGATCTTAAAATTAGCAAGTTTGCAAAAGAGAAAAAAAGAAAAAGTGATGTTGAGTTTTGTAATTTTCAAAAGGAGGAGATCTGGAAATAAAGAGTTGTTGAAAAGTGAAACCAAATAAAAAAATACGTAACAAGATCCAGAAGCAAATGGCCATCAACGTTTAAATTTTTCTCCAACATTCCACGTTCCGCAAGGATCTCTACAATAACACTCCACCTCCTGAAATATCTCCGCAATGTTGAGGGTTAGGGTTCAACAAATTCGTCTTTCCCTTCTTTTGAATATTTGTAATAATTACTCTGTTTTCACAACAAGAACAACCTTATAAACATATTACAACCAACATTAGTGCATTTCAGTTATCCATTATTCATCCTTCCACTGCCTCGTCCACCTCAAAAACCTTCCTCAGTTTCTCCTCGTCTGATTCAAAAACCTTTCTTGCTTGTTTCAGCTCTTCATTCATAGACAGTAGTTCTGTACAGCGATTAAGTTTCGGCAAAAATCCTGCAGTATATACAGTTAGGGATATTAGACATACAATAAATCATTATCACGAAAACCAAAGAGGTGGAAGTCTATAATTACATTCATCAGTGGCTCTCTGCAGACTCAGATTTATACGTTGATCCCTAGTCTAAAATGTTGGAGTTGGTAGTATATAGACATGAAAATGTCACATTCCTTAGCTTGTCAGATTATAATAAAATTTTAATAGTGGTAATATTTATTGTTCACATGCTGATCAAGTAGGATTCGAAAGAGCATCTTCTGGCTAGGACGAGTGTTAGATAGCAATTGTATGCCAGAGCTGCTCATTGTTATTTGCCAATGCTTATACTGTTATCTTGGAAGTTAATTATGGATGGTTAGTGACAAACTTACCAGTTCATTTGACGAATACAACTGAATTGAAGCAACGAATTAATTGTCAGTGGCAGCCTCTTCAGAGATATATGTTACTATCTCAGATCACTTTATGGTCAAAGCTCATGGAATCAGATTTCAGGACAAAGGCAATGACTGAACAGTGTTATGCAGCAACTGCAATAGAAGTACTTTATGTCTTGCTTTAATATCTCAAATAATAAAATATTTCTTTTTCCACCTAAACTTTATGTCTTGCTTTAACATCTGAAGTAATAAAAAGTTTCTTTTTCTACGTAAACTTAATGTCTCAAACTTTATGTCTTCCAATAAAAGTTTCTTTTTCCACGTAAACTTTATGTCTTCAACTTGACGTCTTCTATGCAAAGTAGGTCCAGTTCTATTTATGAAAGATTACTTTGAAAACTAAGACAAGTCTAACTTTTGTAACTCACCCGACTCCACACATCATCTATTTCTTTTCTTTATACCTAAAAATAAAAATAATTATTTGAAAGTTTATTCTTTACATTAGAGTCGCTCTTGATATTTTGTTATGTTTCGACACTCTCTTCATTTAATTTGTACATATTATAATAATCTTATATGTTCAATATGTTTTTTTATACGTTTTACTAAAAAAAATAACAATTGCCGACGAGATATATCTATCGATAAATCGATTATATATAATTTATCGACGGATTTCTAAGTCCATCAATAATTATCGACAGATTTTTGAATCCGTCATTAATATCGACAGATTTAGGATAAATTTGTCGGTAAATTTTTAGGATAAATGTTGTGTCATGCCCATGGATGACCTAACCTGCTCCATTTCTCGTCTAATTTCTTCTCTCATTTCTCGTCTTAAATCTTCTCTAATCTTAGCTAGGTGGTCTGGTGTGGCTGGTGTCTTAGATGAGGAAGATTGGGAAGCTAATCCAAAAAATTGTCTTACCCCTACACCAAACCCAACAGTGTGGACACGACCAGGGTGTTCTGGGATGCCAATAGCTTCCGTCAGTATATCTTGTCTTCCTTGACTAACAAAACTTCCCTGTGAGCTCTGTTGCACCAGGTCATCCTATGAAAAATAATAGAATAAAACTCATCAATTAAATACTAAAAATGAAAACATTACATGATACTCAATTTAATCACATTAACTCACAATCCGATAGCAATCTCTTCAAACTTTGCAGATGTCATCTGCCCTCTTGGTTTAGTCCTAGCCAACTTCCATTTCTCATGTCGACTAGGAGGGGATGTAGGAGAAAGAACATGTTCTGAAGTTGATGAATCATGTAATGATTTCGTCTTTTCTTCCATTATCTTCCTTTGTAATAAATCATAACCCCCCCTAGACAATCGGTGGGGGTGACATTCTTATTCGCAATGTCTTGCGCTTTCTTTCTCTTCTCCTACAAAATACAAAATTCACCTTTGTCACATTGATATTATTTAATTAACTAGGTCTGGACAAAAAAAATCAAACCTGCCAAGAGGGATCCTCTCTAATTTGGACAAATTGACTCCAAGTGTCTTCATCAATTCCATATTTTTGACAAGGCGACTATCCCTTGCGTTTTCCATATATGTATGTAGTCGTCAAAACGACCTTGAATGACCTCAATTTTGCCCCAATGGATGACATAATCTTCTTCCTAATTAAGCTGGAGCTTTCAAATTCAAAGCTTGTTTGCAAAAATAAATAAATAAGTCATAAAGCAAAGAACAAAATAATTCATAATGTAATTATTATATCCTAGAGATTTGTTACATACACAAAGGTCCTGCCAAATCAAATCTTTTTCTTCTTCAGTCACATGATCCCAGTCAGGTACTAAAATAAATACTTTTGATCATGCTAAGACACCTAAATAACTGCCAAACTTTGCACCATTTGGGCGTGAAGCCCTACCACTCTGAGGATCTATATCAACTTGAATTTTGATACCACCAAGAAGATTAATGGCAATAGCTTTTAAGCGTGTAGCTTCTCTAGTCTTCTTTGAAGAATCAGCCATGACCTGAAATTGAAATAAAGCATGCTTAATATATAACATCAACAGTAACAACATCAAATGTTAATATTATGGAAATGTTAACAATAACTCATATAAAAAAAATAAACATTACTTATTTTTGTATTATGGAAGTGTTGCAATGTTCTCCCATATTCCTTCATTATGATCCGTTCGTGTAGTATGTACTTCATCAACATCATTTTCTTCATTAATAGGAGGTAACTGTCTTGACAATGATGAATTATTAACATATTGGACTATTGAATCATCATGGTTATCAACATCAAGTTCATTTTTCCCTTGGATGACAACTGACCACCTCTCATTTGAAGGATCTTTAACATAAAAAACTTGTTTTGCTTGGTAAGCCATGATGAAAAGATCTTCCTTATAACCTATCTTTGCGAGATCAACTAATGTAAAACCCAAGTCAACAACATGCACTCCTGTGTTACTATCAACCCATTTACATTTAAATACCGATACTCTAAATTTCACATAGTCAACTTCCCAAATTTCTTCAATTACTTCATAGTAACTTATTGTAGCCATGACATGATTGTTATCTTTTGAACTAGCAAAGTGACATTATTGATAAAAATAAATATTAGACAAAACATAAAATGTCGGAGATCGAACATTCCCGGACTCAATACCAACACGTCATGATAAACATAAATATTAGACAAAAACATAAAATGTCGGGGATCGAACATCCCTAGACTCAATACCAACTCGTCAAGATAAACACGATACAATCACAGTGCTATAATCTAGGTTTCTCTAACATCATCCTAGTGTACAAACTAATATAAAGCACCAACAAAGTAAATTAATTAAATAGAAACATTGAGTGGACGAACTTAAAAAGTAGAGACAATGGCAACGTGTGCACGACTATGGTGGATAAGAGTCTACACAACAATGGTAGAGACCTGAAAATATAGAATCAAGTAAAACAGAAAAAAATTGAATAAATGCAGAGAAAGAGATAGCCTTCAATGGTGGTGGGCGTCGTGGCAGTAGAAGAAGAAAATGTCAAGGAGAGAGAGAGAGACGTGGTGGTGGGGGTCTGGGTGGTGGTGGTGGTGGCCGCGGAAGCAAAACAGCGGAGAGAGAGAGAGAGACGAGAGAGAGGTTGGCGCGAATGGCGAAGGAGGGGGAGAGGCATGACGAGGGAGGAAGAAAATGCACTGCGAGGGAGGAAGAAAATGCACTGCGCACTACGAGGAAGAAGAAGAAGAAGCAAAGGGAAAGTGAAACAGAGGGCATGCAAGGAGGGAATAGTGTTTGAACCCTAAAAAAAGAGATACAAACGCAGTTCCCACTAACAACCGCATTTGTATCCTCCTGCAAAATAATTTTTTAAATTATTTTGCAGGAGGATACAAACGCAGTTGTTAGTGGGAACCACGTTTGTATCCTCCTGCAAAATAATTTAAAAATTGTTTTGCAGATACCAACGCGGTTGTTTCTAGAACCGCATTGGTATCTCCTTACAGTTTTCAATAACAAATTATTTAGGATTTATTATCGCAATTCTCGCGTCAACCGTGCTGATATAGTTTTACATAATTTCGAAAATGTCACCGTGTTATTTTTAATTACAGTTAATTTTTAACCACGATGATATTCTGCTTTTAGATATGTTTTTTCTAATGTGTATAATATCACACTTGATACAATATATCTCATTGGAAGCGATCAGGAGGGCATATCCAAAGAAGTCTTATCATCAATTAAGACTTATATATTATTATTTTATTAGTATACTCAATTTTATTAATAAAAATAGTATATATTATTTTATTAATAAAATTGAGTATATATTATTATTTTATTAATATATAATATTTTACTAATAAAAATGAGTAAATATTATTGTAGTAACAAAATTGGTATATATATATAATATTTTATTAATAAAATTAATTATATATTATTTTATTAATAAAATTAGTATATATTATTATTTTGTTATTATATAATATTTTATTCATAAAACTGAGTATATATTATTTTATTAATAAAACTGAGTATATAATATTTTATTATGATATATATTATTATTTTATTAATATATAATATTTTATTAATAAAGTTAAATGGGAAGTGTCAAAATAAGATGTGGGTTTCTCACGTTTTTGGATTTCTAAGATCATCTGCGTTTCTTTTGTTTTGAGTTTTTCGTAACTTTCGGATTTCTCACATCTTTTTGGGTCTTTTTGCTGTTTCTCACATTTGTATCGCAGTTCCACGTTAATAGAAACATTTGTTTGAAACTTCGTAAATATATATACATAACAAAAGATACACAAATAAAATATTATTGGGACTTTTATTGTCTTCTCCTTCTCCTGCAGTCAAACCAGTTTAAGAAAATGTCTACTATTTTTTCATCAATGTATTCTCTTATGCCCACTCATTCACCGCATGTGGGCAACAATACTGACACGGTCTTCTCTTGCTGGCTCTTTACCATTCACTCAACATTTAAGACCATACCATATCCCCTAGATCTTTGTTTTGTGCAGCAAAAATTTCATTACGCTTACAAATAACAACTAATACACTTGGTCATCTCATTCACCCCCAAAACTTGAAGTCCAATTACTTGTCAAAGAGCCAACGCTTGATTTAGAATAACAACAAATCTGAATCTTTTCTGTCCTTCTTCCCTATTTATATATTATATCTAATTAATCCCTCCAATAAAACCACTAACCACTGATATTTTCTAACTATCTTAGTAAACTTCACTTTCCAAAATGAAAGCAGAACGTTCCAAAGTGAAAGCTTGATGTCCGGAACAGATTCAAATTTGAAGGAAGATAAGATGTGCCATGTTCCAGAATTTTTAGAAAAAGATGGTTGCCCGAAAGATAGCCGCACATCTAAATACAATTTGGTTGTTAGGTAGGGTTCGAAATTTCGTTTTTTTCTCCATTTCATTTGCAATAGGGTTCGAATGTTTTGTTTTTCTTCTTTTCAGTTTGCAATAGTACTCCTTTTCATAACAAGGATAAGGGCTCAAAGTAGACCCATGAAGTGACCTTTTTGAAGGAAATCCTCAATTACCTCATAATGTATTCTAATCCTAAGCATAAATAAGTTTGATTACTTGCACGAAAGCAAACACTTTTCTACCCTATAAGTCGCGTGATGGTTGACACCATTTGGAAAGTACGCAAATACATGACAACATTGAATGAAGTCTCAAAATTTTTATAGAAATTAATGAAATTGTATTTACCTCATTCCTCTGAAACTTCTTAAGGGAGTCCCTGTAACCAATTCATCATCGCTACTCAATAACTTAATTAAATTTAATGTTTCATACCAACATCTTATTTACTTTATCAAATATTATGCTTCAAAGTTGGGATTGTATCTCTGCATTCAACAATTTCAACACAATTTAATTATGTATCAATTCTGTAATAGAAAATCCAGATCATACCTCACCATTACTCCAATGTCTTTGGTTGCAAATGCATTGACCATGACCTTACCCAGGTAAAGATAAACTTCTTCCCTGAAAGGGGTAATGATGATGCTGTATTCCAGTTCTTAAATAAATAAAATATAATTTTTATTAAAATACAATATTTTATTATAAAAAACAGTGTAATTTTATAACAGTGGTAAAATAGCTTTATTCTTTACAAATTAGAATCGAGGGATCTGGACCGAGTTTTCAAATCAGAAACAACAGTAAAAGAGGTGAAACTCAGGAAAACTGTAAAACAACATCAAAGCAAAACTAAAATATGTAATAAAAAAACAGAAATCAAAACAAACTAAAATCGCAGAACGTAAAAATTGAAAATGATACACGTCGCAACCCATCACCAACACAACACAACGCAACACCGGCGAAGATCAGCCCAACAACTACACGGAAGGAACTCACACCACACACTGTTTCTGATATAAATGGAAATCTTGCTTCCGCTTCCGTGTACATATTTGTTCTCAATCTACTTCATTTTGTTTCTGCTCCAAATCAACTGCAAGCAACAGAAGATTCAATAAGCCCTAGATCTGGGAAATTATTCTGCATTCAGATTCTGCACCAGTGGCACCCACCCCTCTTAAGGTGAGTTATCCGATTCTGGTGTTAACATCTCAACACAACAATAAATCGGTGTTTTCAAATCACAATGTTAAAGTTTCTCACCACAGAAGATTCAGCTTCAAATCATCGGAAAATGGCATGTCGCGATACAGTTTTAAAAGTTCACTAATTTTTTAAATTAGATTTATTTTTGCTTATATATAAATAATTTTATATTATGAATTAATATATTTATAGTAATATAATATATATGTTTGATATTTTAAAAGTTACATTACGTCGAAGTGCAGCGTATTTCGCGTTGCATAAATTATAATCCACCCTAATAATCCTATCTTTCTGTCTTAAACTATTCTATAAATTTAGCATCTTCCCGTCATTATTATGTCTAGTATTTTAGGGTTTCTTCGAATCTTTTCTACCTTTCGTGGTTTCTTACATCTTTGGATTGCTAACATCATCTGCGTTTCTTGTGTTTTCTGGGTTTTTCGTATTTTTTGGATTTCTCACATTTTGGGTCTTTTTGCGTCTTCTGCTGTTTTTAGGGTTTCTTTCGACTGAAAATTTCTAAACTGCAATTTGGTTATCACGAGTTGATTTTTGAAAGCAGTCAAAATGTAATCATTAATAATAATAATAATAATTATTATTATGTTGTATTATATAATTGATTAATGTTGAAGAAAGTAATAATTGCAGATCTGTAACTGTACACTTCTTACTTCCTTCCTTCATCTAAGATATGCGAGGATGGCAAAAACAAAGTCCCCCATTTTTCCATGCCTGGACTTCCGCTTAAAGGATGCAGACATGGATCATCATCATCATCTCAGATCCATCTCTTCAACGGTTCAAGTAAAGGTATGTCTTATTACTGTTCCTACCATCTCCTCTTCTAAAATTCTCATATTTGCTTCTCTTCGGTCTCGTTTTTCCAGAATAAACTAAATTTCCCTCTAATATTCTACGCTCAAAATACTTTCACATTCTTTCATTTACAAATTAGAATTGAGTATTTGGAATGAGTTTAAAATCAGAAACACCAGATAGAGTGCAATTAAAAGAGGAAAACTGTAAAACAACATCAAGAGAAAACTATCATGTAATCAAAAACAGAAATTAAAACGACCTAAAATCACAGAACGTGAAAATTGAAAATGAAAACAATGGTACACAAGAACATTCCCTAAAACCGCCAACACTACAAACAACTAATCTTCCAAGATCAACACAACAACCACCATTGAACACCGCTCCAGTCAGCATAACTCCTGTTTCTTGCTTAAATCCTGTTTCCGTCAAAACAACAATGATGATTCTTATAATCCTTCTCCCATTTTTTCTGCAGTCTCTAAATTTACTGCTAAATTCTCTATTCCTTTACCGGTATGTAAGAGTACGCCAGCCAGGGGATTCGGTTTTAGCAATTGTTTTAGTAATACAAATGGAATTCAATATCTCAACAATGTTAATATTCTGTTGTGTGATCATCAATGAGGCCACTGTTCAACTTCAGAGTTTCCTAGTAAGTATAAGTAAAATACATTTCATTTCTCCCGTAACAGTAATATTTAGCTGACCTTTTTCTTCTTGGGAAATTATTTCTTCTGCATTCAGGTTATTCATACTTAGTTACTCTTTTTGTTAGCAGTTACTTGTCCAGTCAGCAATAAATAAGGATTATGTGACTTTTCAAAAAATCAGTTTTTATTTCTTTTAATCAGTATATTCGGAATCCATTGTATATCCCTACTCTGTTCTTTCAGTTCTTACTCTGAATCCATTTATCCCTGTTCTGTTTTGGTCTGAAATTCTATGCTGTAACTGTTTTTTAATGGAACAAGTGTTGGTGATAATGAAGGTACTGGATTCTTCAAATGATGTCGGAGAGCAAATTCATACACTCCAATGCATTGAAGAGGAAATTGAAGGTAAGTGTTTTAACCAAAAGATAATGTAATCTCTAATTTGATTTCTTTGGGTTTCTTTCAACTAGAAATTCTAAACTGTAATTTGGTTATCACGAGTTGATTTTTGAAACCACTGGATATACCTCGGCCAAGGTCCTTAGGAACATTCAATCATTAAGTAAACTTTCTAAGTTTCCATTCAAAACTTAACTCTTTCTTTCTCTCTCTCTCTCTCTCTCTCTCTCTCTCTCTCTCTCTCTATATATATATATATATATATATATATATATATATATATATATATATATATATATATATATATATATATATATCAGTCAAACAATAATTGATAAAACAACTTTACAGAAAATAGAAACATAACATCACCGAATCAAGTTGGATAACATATACTCATTATTCCAAGTTTAGATATATATCTTTTTAAAAAAAGAATTAAAATTTACAGAAAATAGAAACATAACACCCCTCATCAAGTTGGATAACATATACTCATATTCCAAGTTTAGGTATATATTTTTCAAAAAAGAATTGAAGTTTTACAAAAATATAGAAACATAACACTCCTGATCAAGTTGGGTAACATATACTCATTATTCCAAGTTTAGATATATATTTTTAAGAAAAGAATTGTCAATAGTTTTAGGACAGATGTAAGGAAGCTGATTATAGGATTAGATGGGAAGAAGATGAAAGAGATTAGCTTGTAGTTTTGTCACGAACCACATGATGTGCCTAGTTCATTAATGAAAAACTGGTTATAATCTATATGACTAGTGCTTGGTTATTTATTACGTCCCATAAACCTGAATTAGTTAGAATAGAAGAGAGAAAGGTGGCAAGATCACATCGTGATTTTAAAAAAATATTAGTTAAGATTAATTAATTAAGATAAGATTTGATTGTTAGTTATTTTAATATTAGGATTTTGTTAAAAGATTTAAAATTAGATCATATTTGTTAATTTATCTTTATATATTTTAGATAGGTTAGTGAGGAAAATGGGTTATATATGGTGGAGCTCTCAAGGGGTTGGAAGAGGCATAGAAGGAATTCAAAACTAGTCCAAACCAACACCCCATTAAACACTCATGTATTCTTTTATTGTAATTTTAATATTTAGTGAGAATAAACTTTAAAGGCGTTGTTCATCAATAAAACTCGTTATCAATTATTTTCTTAAAGTGTGATTGGTGCCAGTTGTTACAATTGGTAGCAGAGCACGATTTTGGGATATTACCCTAGTGGATAGTGACCACCACCAGCCAAACCGTTGCTATAGAGAACCAAACTGAAGCATTGGAATGAAGGCTAGAAGAACTACACTTACAACAAGATAAAGAACTAGAAGAAATCCACAAAGAACAGGCTAGGAACATGGAGTTAATTTTAAAATGATTGGCAGAACAAGGGTCCAACCCACGACAAAAGGAAGACAAAGACCGTCCTAGGGGAAACCAGAGCAATCGACACATTGATGAAGAAGAAGAGCCCCCAAATGAACCATCAAAATTGGGAATAAACTGAAGAATAGAATTACTAACCTTTGAAAGAGAAAACATATGTGAATGTTTAGTATGCATAGAACATTATTTCCCGTTAGCCCGAGTAGCAACTGTAGAAAAGTAGGAATACGCGGCTATGACATTAATAGGGAAGGCATTAACTTGTTTATATGGTGGGAAGAACAAACCCATTTTCCCACTTCGATGTGATTCAAACAAGATAGATTAAAAAGATTTCAACCAGTAACGGCAACAAACCGTATAGGACCACTCTTAGATGTGAAACAACATGAGTGTCATGCAATATCGAGAAGAATTTGAATTAGCAGCTTGAAATCAGCGAATCTTGGAACATGACACCCTGATGGGAATTTTTATGAATGCGCTAAAAGAAGAAATAAAGGCAGAAATTAATATTGTTGATTTCGAGACTTTAACAGACATTATGGACAAAGCTACTATCATAAAAGCCTGTAACAAAGTTTGGAAAACAGTTGGCATAACACCAAGAGGGAGGAAGGGTGAAGCAGGGAATCAAAGTACTAACTTTGGATTAAATAGAGATCCAGGGTGAGACCCATGATCTTGGAAACTATAACATGTTCAGACAGTAATAGGAATACAGGACGGGGGTCAAAATTCAAAGCTAATAATCCATGCCGCTCAAGGCTCCTGTAGGAACCAACAACAACCAACAAAACTGTAGACTAAGCGGATCACGTAGATTATCGACCGAAGAATGGAATGACAGACAGAGGAAAGGGCTATGTTTCAAATGTGGAGAAAGATGGGAACTAGATAATGTGTGCAAACTAAAACATTATCAAATTTATATCCTTGAGGATGCAGAAGCAACAAAATCAGAAGAAGACCCCATTAGACAACAAAAAAATGAAGGAGAAAATGAGTTAGAGCTGAAGAAGCTAGAGTTATAATTATCTTCCTATAGGTATTGGGGTCTCCCTACTCACAAAACCTTCAAGGTTAAAGACAAGATATGAGACAAAGAAGTTGTTATCCTTATTGATCCAGGAGCCTCTACAAACTTCATTGCAACAAGAATTGTTTAAGAACTAAACTACAAGAATCAGGGAGTTTCAAGTAGTTTTTTTTTTTAATGATTCTAGAAAACATCTGATTTATTATTTATTTATTTTCTAACTTTCCATGGCATCCTTTTAGTATTCATTGGGATTTTGGAATATAATTTATGACATTTTTCTTAGCAATATAAATAGGGAAAACAAAAGCATTTATGAAAATTCCTTTTTCCATTGAAATATGAATATTGCAGATACAATTGACATTTGTCAACAAATTACCTCCTTTATTTTCCAATTATCAAGTTGTTCATTTGGAGAACAAGGGTATACTAAATTAAAGTTTTGATTTTCTTACTCATGTTTGACCGTCTCTGAGAAAAGCTTTCCTTCCAGGAGATAACAATTTCCTGCATCTCTATCAATTGCTCCTTTAGCTGGGCCATTACTGCCATATCATTTTCTTCATTATCCATTCTTTGCCACTGCACTACTTCCAGCCTCTCTTCATATTCTTTTATCTTCCCCTCCATCATTATTTTCATGCTATCATATTTCTCTCGAAGGTCACACAATTTATTGAGCATCCTTTGCTTATCTTTCTTCACGACCTCTAAAAGGCTCAACATATTCCCATATTTATTTATGAAAACTTTCTGTTGAGCAATTCCCATCTTCTTCAATTCTCTCAAATTAGTGTCCACCACCTTGATTCTTATCTTCTTTCTCAGGTTTTCCATCTCTTGTTCTCCTCTAATCTCCAACTCCATGTTCATATTTATGGATGATTCACACAAATTCTAATGAATTCAATGTAAAAAAAAAATGAATATTAAATTATGATTTAATATGATATATATATGGGATGAAAAAAACTGTGTAACCTCCATGAAAAATTAAAAGGTTATTTAGAAAATTCAATTTTTTTTTAAAATTTAAAATCAATTTTCGAAATAATATTTTTTAATTTTCATGGTTTTACACAAGATTTTATAAAATAATAATAATAATTATGATGCATGCAATAAAAAGAATGCATTAACTAAATATTTCTTTTTTCCGAAGGACTTGACCCTCTCTTTTTTCTCTTTTCCAAATTTTCTCTTTTTCTAAAAATCTCTTTTCCAAATTATTCTTCAAAAATAATTTTTGTAGAGCTTTGACATGCCGAATATTTCCCTTAGTGCCCCTTAGGTTTTAATTTAACCACGAGTTCTAGGATCTACTACATGCTCCTCACAAAAAGGTGACTGCTTAATTCCTAAGAGGTATAAAGGGTCACTAGAACAATGGCACAATTTACTGTCTTATCCAAGGGAGCATGTAAACAACATACCAGGGACAGACAAATAAAGCAAACAAACTCTACCTGGGGTTTTCGCAAAAGTCACAATAAATACATCCAATCAGCATTGCTATTAACCCCACTACTTTATAGATTGTTCAGATCCGGGTATAGGGCCGCACTCATGTATATGCATGCAAGTGTGTGTGCAAAGAAATTATTTTACCCAAGCTGCAAAATAATCAAACAATATATACATATGGCGTCTATCCTGAGGTTCAATAATTAAAGCAACAAAAATACGTAACTGAAACGCTCTCACGCAATATTAAAAACACATATATACAATATATACAAAGCATGAAAATTAAAGCATCTAAAAAGTAAATTATCCTCACTCATATTTGATTTAAGAGGGTTGACTCTCAAAATATCAGCTCCTAGTGGAGTCGTCATCTGTCGTGACTTTGTCGACAACGAACGGCGATCCAAATAAAAAATATATTTTAATTGTGTAATATGGTGAAAATAAAGAAAAATAATAAAATGGAGTCGCTATCATAATTTTTAAGAAAAACTATGGAAACCGAAAATAAGGTTTGCATATTAGAAAAAAGGGTAAGGGAGTCGATTATAAGTAGAAAAAGTGTTACTACCCTACTGCGTCTATCTGAAGACAACATCTCAAATCAAATATGAATGAGAAATAAAAGACTTTCTAGAAGCTTTAATTTCCTAATTTAAATAAAGAAACGCAGACAAAGATTAGGATTTAAATTAGGAGGAACCCGACGAGGCTTGACCTTGTTCCTATGTAAAATTATGACATACGTAGTTCTTCCTATAACAAGGGAAGTTGAGTTTTTTATGATTTTTTTAATTATTTTTCCTATTTATTATTATTATTATTATTTTATTATTTTATTGTTTATTTTTTTAAAAATATATATTGAATTGAGTGATAAGGGGTAGTCTGGTCTTTTTTTGTAAGGAAAAGAGACACAAGTTATGTGAGTAAGAAGAGGGCAGATCAAAAGGATGATAGTTGTGGTGCCAGTATACTACAGTGCCAGTGAACATGGCTTGCATGGGGTTGCATGGCTAGTTAGGGTTACCCTGGTATGCTAAATTCTTAGTGCATGAATGATAGCAGCGAACGTGTATTTCCTTACGCTGTGAATTTAGACGAGCTAAAGCTTCCAAAGGGTTAAACTAAGTTTATTAGTTGGACAAACAAGAAGAGTCTAAATATAGGTATGGCAAAGAGATTTTTTCTTCTTAATCACTACAGATAAACCCTAATAAGGCAACATACGTGCTTAGGACTATCATTATGATGAATTAAGTCTTAACCTAAACAAAACTAAGGTCGAAAGAGTGAAAAAACAAGGAGTCATGAGAGTATATTACATGGATCAAAAGAGTGGAATTTTTCCAAGAAACAAGCAAAGAGCTAAGCTAACACATCATTTAGGCAATGTTCGTGCCATTAAGAGGTTCACTTAGCTCATGCAAGTCTCTTGGACCAAGATGGCACAAATTGGGATGTGAAACAGCCCCATACAAGACATGCAAGTGTAACCAAAAAGTGATGAAATCCCAACTTTGATGCATAATTTAAGGGATCAAATGGAATCATAAATGAATAAAACATATAGATAATTTAAGAGCTCCATAAGCTCTTTCCAACGCACCCTCACACGACCTCTATAGCTTCAAGGATATTGAGAACGAAAACCTCAAAGTCGTGCCAATGACCATCCAGCGTCAGTCGTCCACCAAACTATGCCCACAGTGACAAAACCCAAACTTTGAAGTGAAAATTTAGGGGTCAAATGTGATCATAAATGAGCTTATATATATAATTGAAGAGCTACATGAGCTCTTTCCAACACACCCTCACAAGGCCTCTATAGTTTGAAGGATATTGAGCACGAAATCCTCAAAGTGGTGCCAACGACCATCCTTCGTCAGTCGTCCACCACACCCACAGTGACGAAACCCAAACTTTGGAGTGAAAATTGAGGGATCAAATGTGATCATAAATGAGGGTGCTATAAATATCATTGAAGAGCTTCATGAGCTCTTTCCAACCCACCCTCACATTGTCTCTATAGGTCCAAGGATATTGAGAACGAAAACCTCAAAGTGGTGCCAACAACCATCCTGCATCAGTCGTCCACTAGGCTCTGTCCACGGTGACGAAACCCAAACATTAGAGTTAAAATTGACGGACCAAATGTGATCATAAATGCGCGTGCTATATATATAATTGAAGAGCTCCATGAGCTCTTTCCAACGCATCCTCACACGACCTCTGTAGTTTCAAGGATAATGAGAACGAAAACCTCAAAGTGGTGTCAATGACCATCCTGCGTCAGTCGTCCACCACACTGTGTCCATAGTGACGAAACCCAAACTTTGGATTGAAAATTGAGGGATCAAATGTTATTATAAATGAGCGTGCGATATATATCATTGAAGAGCTGCATGAGCTCTTTCCAACGCACCCTCACACGACCTCTATAACTTTAAGGATATTGAGAATGAAAACCTCAAAGTAGTGCAACAACCATCTTGTGTCAGTCGTCCACCACACTGTGTCCATAGTGACGAAACCCAAACTTTGGAGTGAAAATTGAGGGATCAAATGTGATCATAAATGAGCGTGCTATATATAATTGAAGAGCTCCATGAGCTCTTTCCATCACACCCTCACACGGTCTCTATAGCTTCATCGATATTGAGAACGAAAACCTCACGGTGGTGCCAACGACCATCCTGCGTTAGTCGTCCACCACACTGTGCTCACAATGACGAAACCCAAACTTTGGAGTGAAAATTTAGGAATTAAATGTGATCATAAATGAGCGTGTATGTATATAGTTGAAGAGCTCCATGAGCTCTTTCTAACGCACCCTTACACGACCTCTATAACTTCAAGGATATTGAGAACGCAAATTTCAAAGTGGTGCCAACAACCATCCTGTGTTAATCGGGCACCACACTATGCCCATAGTGACGAAACCCAAACTTTGGAGTGAAAATCAAGGTACCAAATGTGATTATAAATGAGCGTGTTATATATATAATTGAAGAGTTCGATGAGCTCTTTAGAATGCACCCTCACACGGCCTCTATAGCTTCAAGAATTTGACAAAATGATGTTTCAAAATGAGGCCAATGCATGCATGCCAAATGCTCGTCGAAACGCTGCAGAGAGTTTTTCAGTTTTCGAAGCTGGTTTCTACGTGTTTAGCTTATTTGATAGCGTATTTGATAAGTTTTGTTGTACTTACCTGGATCGTGATGCTTGCTTCAAGCACGCAGTTGTCTTTGTCGTTCTTTTGGCAGGTCTCCTGCGCATTGTACACCTTTTTACTTGTCTCTCCCTTCACTAGTGTTCTGCCTTCAAGTTCTATTTCATGATCTCTAATAACCTCTGACTTGTTATTCACTTTAACAAGAGTCGGTGTCACTCGTGCAGAATCTGAGTACACAATTACCCAAGAAGAAAAAGGTTAGCTAAAGATTACTGTTACGAGAGAAATGAAATGTAATCTACTTATACTCACAAGGCACCTCTGATGTTGAACAGTGGTAGCATTGATTCTCACATAACTGAATAGTAACATTGTTGAGAAATTGGAACCCTGTATTATTAAAACAATTGTGCATCCCGAATCCCTTAGCCAGAGTACTCTTCCCTAACACCCATTCTTTATAAAATCTGAACAGAAAGAAACATAGTAAGAATCGCGAGGCAGACTCCTACATACCGGTAAAAGAATACAATCATACAGGTAAAGAAACACAAAATTTAGCACCAAATTTAGCGACTGTAGAAAAAATAGGAGAAGAATGATGAGAACCATCATTGTTGTTACGAAGGTTGGAGGTTTGTTGTGTTGGGGGTTTTAGGGAGTGCCTGTGTACCATTGTTTTCATTTTCAATCAAAATTTTCACGTTCTGTGATTTTAGTTTTGATTTAATTTTGATGTTGTTTTCAGTTTACCTCTTCTCGTGTTTCTGATTTTAATATTATAATTCCAATTCCATGAATTCTAATTTGTAAATAAAAGAATGTGAAACTATTTTGAGAGCACAATATTCGAGGGAAATTTAGTTTATTCCGAAATGTGTGCTTGAAAGAAAGTGTGAATGTGTGTCTGAAATAATTAGTTGTGATAAAATGTATGTTATAATGAAGAATCCTTCTAAGAAAGTGTTATTATATCTTGAGGATGAAGTAGCAAAGTCTAGGTAAATTTTTTTATTCTTTCTTGATGTCTACTGTGGTTTACCTGTATAAAAACATCAAACTTAATATTTTCTTTTGTTATGTATTGTAAGGAATGAGACTTTATTATTACAATCAGAACTTGATGAGTGGAAGAGTCCAGCAAATTTTGAGATAGAAAAATTTCAAAGCCTCAAAAGACAATCAAACTACCAGGTAATTAATAGGTGACATGTCCCAAGAGAATTGAGCATTGTCCAAGCAATTGAGACATTTTAGGACAACATTTCCTTCTTTTGCCTTTTTACAGTTGCTTGTGTTGAAGAAGGAAAAAGAATCAAATATCAAATGCTGAAAAGAAAGCTTACCATGTGCATTTTTTTTTTCTGTATCAACCTATTTTTGTTAATTTAACTACCACACAGAACGCAGTGCAAGAAAGCAGTGCAGAGAAGGGAAAGCTAGAAGAACAAATACAGAGTTTAGAGGTCTGTTTTCTTTCTTTCTTTTTGTATTGATCTTTTTAAAAGGGTTCAACCAGTATAACTTAGGTGCAGTTCCTTAAACATTTTTGGTGTTTCTTTGATCAGAATTGAATATTGCATTTCAATAATCTAAAACATAACGGTATTGCATTAAATATCAACATGGATAAAGATAAAACTGCAAATTTGATTGGAGAATTGTACCAAAAACGCTTAAGAAATTTTATCTATGCTTTATCCTCTTGCGATTTCCATATCTGTAGTTTTCATCGACCAATGAATGAAAGTTATATGTCTTTGTTTAGAAATATTGCTCATAGGTTATTGTTTATGAATAGAGTGAATGTGCTGACTTGAAGTAATGCAAGAAGAGCATAAACGTGTTCAACGTCTGATAGAACTCCTAGTGTTCAACAAGATGTTTATGCGCCTAATATACTTGAGAAAACCGAAAGGCCAGAATATGGCAAAGGAATGGGTGAGGTGGCACATGGGAGTGGGAATGAAAAATCAGTCACGGAAATGGAAAAGGAATATATGTAGACAGAGGGGAATAGAAGAGGGACATGCTGGATTTTGTTAGAAATCGGTTATGAGATATTTTCTCTGGAGGAGTCGTGGACTCTTGTTATTTTCATTTCTATGCTTGTAGAGCGTTAGCGCTCACTGTTTTGCAAATATCAATAATACCAGTCTTATTCCCACACCTATCAACGTCTTACAGTGGAATCTGGCAAGAGTCATGAGGCTGCAAAAGTAGCCATGAAAGAAGTTGAGGCAGTAAGCAGGAGATTCAAGAAGAGAGAGAGCATTCCCAACATCTCAAGGAGAATTTTCGTAGAGAGCTTATGTTTGCTGAATCTAGAGCTGCAATTGCTGAGGTACTTATTGATATGTCAATTATTCCATTGGTTGGTTCCAAATCAAAACTATTTATTTAGGTAGAGATTCTCTGGATCTTATAGTTTTTACTATTGGTTTGTTCTCAGGAAAAACTCGGTGATCTTTATAGGAAAATCAGAATGTCAGATTATAAGGTGAATATCTCCTTAGCTTTGCGTTATGTGTGTTTCTTTGCATGTTTGGCTTGCCTGTTACACACCTTAGCATAGCCTGCATCCTAGTTCACTGGAAAGCCTCGGAAGAGCTCGTCCTTTGATTTGAATCTCCGATCTGTGACTGCTAGAATGAAGGCTGATGACAAGGATGGGAAGCTAACAATGCTGCTTCCTTCTTTTTGAAGAAGGGTAGCTCGAATGCCAAAGTCAGAAGTCAAGGACCATATGGC
>Ga0209700_102759_pt1 | contig 34985 bp, 9 predicted proteins | sample SiratroredBW_FD_187528 | JGI IMG/M metagenome (GOLD analysis project Ga0209700, IMG submission 187528) | Root nodule microbial communities of legume samples collected from California, USA - Siratro red BW (SPAdes) (version 2) | ecosystem: Host-associated > Plants > Roots > Nodule | place: USA...
AAATAAAAATGTTCCATAAATTTTTTTTTTTTTTTCACTAGCATACAAACTCAGTTAACCACGCAAAGGAGAGGGTGTGGTTTTCGGTTTTAGAAGGGAATAAGGAAGGAGGGTTTAAAAAGAAGAAAAGAAAAAACAATGAAGAAAGAGTCTCATGACATTTTGGTAAAACAAAGAAAATTCTACATTCCTATTTGTAACCCTAGTGTTTAATAACTTGACCCCTTCATTCTATTTATTTTCCATTCCAACTTTAAAAAATGTTATATTATTTTCTATTTGCACCATTCATATAAATCACACACAATCTACAACATATAATTGATTAAATTAAAAAAAATAAAGTTAAAATTCATTTTCACTGGTAAACAAGATAATTAAAATCCAAATTATGAGTATGATCATAAAGAGTTCATAAGATCATAAATGTAACATAGATCATAGATTTTACTTTCTTAATATATGAGGGATGATTCAATCTTAATACAAACATGATTAAAAGAAATAAAAGAAGGCATATGAGGGGTAATTGAATCTTGATACAAAACTTTTTAAGTATGTCTTAGTATATTACATGAAACTAATTAAAAACATGAACTAATGTGTAGGATATACTATAAAAGAATAATAACAATGTAAAATTTATGTAAAAACATCTAATTCCCAAAAGAGATACAAATTAAAGTCACAAACCCCCTAAATACAAACAAAAATATACATACATAACTAAGAAAATAATATAAAATATTGTCATGAAATCAATTCATTTGTTAATGTTTCCTCAAACTTAAGTTTACCAAGTCAAACACTTTGAATTTGGCATAAAGAGATTGAGATGGTTAAAAGTGTCTTAATTAAATTAATTTAGTTTTACTTTAATTGAATTTGAAATAAAACCCAATCAAGAAGGAGGAGTGGAGGCAGAGTAACATATAAGACTCTTCATCTAAAATTGGTACAGAGCAGCATAAGAGATTTTTAATTTGAAATGGGTGCACAACAAGAGAATTGTTTTAATTAAATTAATTTTGTTTTATTTTAATTAAATTTGAAATGAGAGCAATAAAGAAGAGGAGTGGATAGGCACATCATGACTCTTCATTTGATGGAGACTCTTCATTTCAAAAGCACAAGAAACTCTTTTAAATTTTAATTACATTAATTTTAATTAAGTGAATGGAATAATATTACTGACATTAATGTACAACACTCAGAATTTAATGACATTAATTTTAAATAAAATTAAGTATACTCAAGAAGATAAACATTTGATACAGAAAAAATTAATCATCACATATTTTTATTCTACTATCATTCTTATAATCTTTTGCTCTACCGTTCTTATAATCTTGCTATAAGAACGATATGGTGGAATTTGAATTGCATAAATATATGTATAAAATCAAATCGTAGAATCTTACCATTTTAAATTTTCACTCTCCATTTTAACTACCATACTCTTAAATCATTACATCAACTTATTTTATTATATAAAAAGAAAATATCAATGCAACACGAATTTGGTTATTTTAATGTTTTAATATAATCATATTTAAATTGAATCATTCAAACAAATTTTTATTTAGGTATTAATTATGATTTGAAACCAGATGGCACATTGTTAGAAGCAATCAACCCAAAATTTATTTTTTCCCCCGGATATGACCTCTGACCCAGACTAATAATATACATTTGTTTTGAATAAAAAATACTATTTAAACTAATTCAAATTCCGTGTTTAGTTTTCAAAGTACAGAAAAAAAAATCAAATGAAATGAAATATGACTAAACAACTCATTTTTATTCATATATATATTTTTAATTATTTTGATTGACTAGATTATTTTCCAAATTAGCCAATTAGTACTGAAAGTGCCAAACTAATCATAAGCAAAGCTAAAACATTTTTTAAATAGCCGTATTTGTATTTATTAATATATCATAATTAATATTTATTTGTGATTGATTATATGTGGAATATGTTTTTCGTTTCTAAATTTTTATGGAGAATTGTATTTTATTCTTTATTGAAAGTATAATCCTATCATATTTCTGAATTTTATGAAATCATGTCAAATATCGTTAACATCAGATGATGTTAACGAATTTATTATATAGAAAACACTTTAATTTCATAAGTTGATGTGAATATTTTACATAACTTCAAAAAATTGTAAAAATACAATAAAGTTACACTTTTAATAAGAGATAAAATAAAATTCTTCACAAAAATTTAAGAACGAAAATCATATTTAACCCTTTTATGATCAATCAAACAATTTTGTTTGCTTCCTTTTTTATGTAACATACTACAAATTTTATGAGAATGAAAAGAAGTAATTTATTATATTAATAAAAATAGTTAATACAATTAATAGTATTGAATTTATCTTAGATTTATATATTTTTAAAATTATTCTTAATATTAATAGAATATATTTCATATTCAAGTGTTTTTATTCAATTATAAGAAATATTTTTCGTTTAAATTATTTTTATATCATTAAGATATTTAATGTTTTAATTTTTTTGGTTATGCTTAAATGATAACTATTTTTAAAAAATATTCTTTAGGTAAGATTATCAAAGTCTAGAACAGTTATCGAATCCGTGTATTATTTATTGAGCTAAAAAAATAACTCCTAATTATGATTACTTTGGTCGGCACATAGCTGTTGTTAACTTGTTTGAGTATTTTGCTGAATTAAAATGACAGCGACACATGTTATGTCATTATTAAAGTGAAATGATGTTAATTAGTTGGGCAGATTTCAACTTATGTTTAGACTTAATCTCAATAAGATGAATAAAACAACGATCTTATCTTCTACTTTGGACCAATAATAATCCGTTGGACAAAGCCAGAAATAATAAAGTAAAAACAAACAAGGAGAAACTCAACCGTTACCAGTCTTTGTCATGAATAATAAAATGAGGACTACATAAATAATTTATGACAAATTTTGATAACAATTCTGAACACTTAATAAAGAAGTCAAAGTAAAACAAATTAGTGAAAAATTAAATTTATTTTTATCTTTAGAGTTTTATAAATATACAATCTAAGGCATTATAAAATTTTAGTTACAAATTTAATCTTCCAGCTTATTAACATGAGTTGTAAGGAAAAATAATTAATAATTAAAAATTAAGATAAATATATCAATAACCCTTCTTTCCATTTAGCATTTTAACTCTATCTTGACACAAACCCTCAGAATCAATTACATAACAATTTAAAGTTTAAAGCGTGTGTTTACAAAATGTTAAAATTTTAAGTTTAATCATAATAAAATTAAAGTTAGATGGTGTTTATTTAGAAATCAATGGAACAAAAAATAAAGTTTAGGGTGCGTATTTATAAACGAAGAAGTAAAGTTTAGGGTATTTGAATATTTTTCCATAATAATAATGATAATATAAAATCTTCAAAACATATTTTCCATATTCAATTAACCATTTCCAAAAATAACATTCTAAGGAAAAAGATGAATATATATCATTAAAGTGAAATCTTCAAAGCATATTTTCTTCCTCCTAAAGAGTTGTTTAAATCTGAAACTCGGTTATTGTAGACTCAACTTTGAAAAGAAAAATCTTGCTAATAAATTTTGCAATTTCTCTTAATCACTCTAAAGAATTATTTAAATCTGAAACCTTTCTTACTCGAAGAAAAATCTTGCTAATCAGCTTTACAATTTCTCTAACAAAAGGGTCACTAAGAGAGTTTTATAACTTACAAAATATAACGATATGCAAATTTAAACTTTAGTATAATAAAATATGTAAAATAATAAATAAATAAATAAATAATGTAAAAATACTGAAGATTTATAATTTAACAAGAAATCCTTGTTACGGGATTGGCAAGATTCTTTCAACAAGTGACTTTTCTGTAAAAAAAATTGTTGAATTTGTTTTATTGATGACATGTACTTTAAAACTTTACCTAAAAAAAGACAATGTGATTTCATTTGGTGAACTTAAAAGATTGAAAAAGAATTTAGCAACTTATGCACCACCAATCATAATCGTCATCAATGATATTTTCTTATTCTTCTCATAACTACCAAAATACTTTTCAAACCAAATATGTCACATATGATGACTTTTGTCATTAGTTAATTTTCAAGCCATAACTAACAAACACTTTAATTCAGTATAATAAATATATTTGAATATACCTCTCTACAATCTTTCAAACATTCTATGGTATTTTTAGATTTAAGGTGTAGGAATTTGCTAACTTTTGAAAATTCACAAAGTTGACTTAATCTCTTGTGAGAGTGATTTCATGCTTTTAAGATATCTTATGAAGTTTTGTTTATTAATATTCTATGAAATTAGACAAACATCATTTAACATGTAAAATAACCATTAATATTAGCATAATCTGCAATTAATCCACATATCTTGAAAATATACTACTTTAGCAAATTATATAATAATTACAATATTTTAAACTTTTTCTAAAGAGAAAAATGTATTTAGATCATCCACATTGTTTAAATATAAACTTCAATATTATAAGACATTAGCTGTTGTGATTTATTTTGAGAATTTGGAATGAGAAATAACACATTATTTTTTGTGAGTTTTTCATTTCTATTTGTATGTGAATGTATTAATAAAAAAAATATGGATAAAATATAATAAATAAGAAATAATTTAAAGTCTATTAAAATTCTAATAACATTTTAAAGTCACTAAATATTGTTTAAATATTTATATCATATATAATAGAATATATTTAAACCACTTCATTATTTTTTTGTTACAAAAGCGTACGCATTTTCCTTTTTCGTAAATGCAAAATATATTATACAAGATGGGAATTTTGTTATCAAAATAGGTAGGAAGATTTATCTTAACCCACAACAATAAATAATTTATATGAAATAACGTTAAACTATAAAAATAACACTATATTTTTTTAATTATTGTTATAAAAATGTTACTATAAATTTAGAGTTATTTTATCTTAAAGATGTCTAATATGAGATGAGTTAAAGTGAACATAGATGGTGTTATTAGAGAGTGTCCTAAACACAGTGCTTATAGAGGTCTTTATACAGGGAGTTGTTAGGATTATTGGTAGTTTTGCTTCATATCTTAGATCAACAAAGTCTTTATATCCTGAACTTGTGCAATTATTTTAGTGATTAAGATTGTCTTTAATATTTATGGTTATAGACTTACGTTGTTAAAATGTGATTTTATCTTCATTAGTCAAGCTTTTTCTTCCTCTTGAATAGTGGGGAAGAGATGTAGTAGTCCTTCAAGGTTTTTAGAATCCATGCATTTAATAAATAGAAATCAAATTAGGACAGTTTCCAATTTATCTTGCAGCACACCTTCATTTAAGTTTAATAAATATTAAAACATAAAATTAGATATATTAAAGAATATAAAACTGATGAAACATAAGTGAAGAAAAATTAAGATATTTTTATATTCTCTCTTCTCCTCCTTTTAATTACATTATATTTTCAATAGTAAAACATAAATTTATTGTTTTTTCTTTCTCATTTCTCACATGTTATGCTTCACTCATAAAAAAAGGAAAAAAGTAAAACATAGACTCATTATTTCTATTCATTTCTCACGTGTCTCATTTATGAAAAAAGGATAATCCTTTCATGATCCACTTCACAGTGAAATATTGTATTTTTAACCTTTCACTATTTCTTATGAAAAAAGATTTTTTTTATGTACTGATAATGTTTGGAGTACAAGAAATTGAATAGTTTATATCTTGTCTTCTTTTCAAGTGGTTACATTCTAACTAATTTAGTTATTCTTACTTTTTAAAAAAATATTTGGTATGAAAATTCTTTTTAGTAACATAAAATGAGATCTTAATTGTTATATGTTTTTATAACCATTTTTCAATTGTGACTTATTTATTAAAGATTTTTCTTTTAGTAATTACTTCTCTCGAAATTTTTAATTTTCGTTTTAATTTAATTATTGATGAATTCAATAAATTAAATGAATGAAAGATGATTCTTTAAATATTTTTTGATTTTTTATAGTTATAGTTATATTAAATTATGTATTGGTTTTTGTTGTATTAATAATAATGATAATATATGTAAATTTTTAATATATTATTTTGGTTCTCTAAAATTATTGATCAAGATCTGTAACTTTTTTAGAATGATTCTCTAGGTTTTTAGAAGTAGGTGGATGGAATGTATCATTAATTGTAATAGCTTTACTTTCTTTCAAGATTAACATGTGTAGATTTTACTTGGTTTGATGTTTTTCTGAATTCTAATTTTTTTCTTTCAACTCCTTGATTTTAGATTTGTTTAGTTTCTTTTTGAGAGTTGTTGTATTTAGTTTGCTTGAACTTTGGTTTGATCCCATTTTTCTTTCTTCGTTCTTTTGTATAATTTTGTATGTAATGTATATAATTATTGAACTCTAAGGTGTCCGACAGTTGGGATGATAATATTCGTTACCATGTCTAACATGCAGCCTTTATATATAACAAATAATAATTTAATGATTTTTACTAATTTCATATTATTTTTCTTGCCTTAAATTGAAAGACAAACAAAATATTAGTTGATTAATTTATTGAATTTTAATATGTGTGAATTTTTTCTTACACTTTTTAGTTGATTAATTTATTGAATGTTGTATTTTATCTACGCAAAAACATAACAAATAGAGTTAGATATTTTCAAATGAAAAATCAAGAAAAATTTAGACTTATTTAAAAGAAGTGATATTTTATTAAAATTTTAATACTCTGTAATCACTGTGCAATAGTAGAATTCTAATTATATTTATATCAATAGCAAATTATCTCAGTTATAAAAGATAAGCAAACAGAAACGGAAGAATAGATTGACGATCATGTGAGTCTGACTAATTATAATAATTCATTTTTTAGCTGTACGAATGTATTTTCCGATTTCTTTCTGTGAATGGATAAAAAAGCATCATGTTTTAGCTGTATTATGTTTCACGCTTCATTTTATTTCATGAGTTAATAATATACATAGGTTACTATTAATAAAAAATAATAAATATTTTTTTCATCAAATTCCCGCGCATGTAACTATACTAGTAAAATAACACGTGAACAACAAGTAGAGAATATATAAAAAAAAATTGAACATGTCTAAATTTTTATTTTTTTTTAAATGTGTGGTGAAAAAATCTACGTGACAAAGACCAGGGAACTAATTAAGTCTAATAGTGTAATTATATGGTAATTGGTAGCTCTAGGGAGCTAGAAAGGAACAAAAAAAAAGTGAAGCTAAAGAAGAGGCATTTGAAATAGAGCCTACCCTACATTCCAAACAAAAGAAAACAAGAAAACTAGTAAGAGCCGAAAGTTTATGTTGGCATTCACACTGGACTTTGCATGCCCCACGCAAAAAAAACCAACTGTCCAATAAGTGACCGTTGAAAAATGGAAACCATTACTTTGTTGTGCGGCTTCAATGGGTTGTTGCCATATCCTTCTCTGTTTCCTTAATAAGAGGGTGGGTGAAGGAAGCAAAATCAAAACCACATTTTATATATGTCTTTCGTATTATTATTATTATTATTACTATAGCTACTACTTTAATGAAAACTGTGAAAATCTAATTACTTAAATTAAATAAATTTCATATGTTAAATTACTTAAAGACTGCTTCAAAATCCTATAAAACTATAACTATTATTATGTAGGCTAATTTGTAGTTGGATACGTAAAGAGTTATGTTGAAGAATCAAAGTTAAGGATGATTTCTAATCAAATATTTTCTTTTATTAATTTTTTACGAGGCTTTCCATCACAAAATCATGACGGGTCGTTAAATATCAAAATAAGAAAAATATCAAATACATAATACTAAGGATGTTGATGGACTTGAGGTGAAAATTAGGAAGATAAGGACCTCTTTAATGGAAAGGGTATTGATTTTACTTTAAATGGGTCTTACTTTGTTATTTCATTTTTAATATTTTTTAAATTTTATTCATCATAAAATATATACTTTTATATGTTTTATTTACACTTCAATTTTTTCATTTAAAATTAATTTAATTTTATTACATTTATAGGAAACAAAAATATTATAATTAAATGAAAAATTGTAATAGTATAAAAATAATTAATTATTATAATTTAATATTATTAAACATAATAAATAATATTTTTACATGAATAAAAATATAAGTTCTTTTTTTTTTGCTATAATCATGGTTTTGATTGTTCTTAAGTTCTCATGTGATACTTGAATAATTATTTTCCCTTTCAAATGGGTGGGGTAAACACATGTACATATGAAAACAAAACTTGCATAAGTTAGTATTAGTCTATATGATAAAACACATGGGAGCAAATTTTGCATCAATTCATGACATCTCACAATAATATTAAACTTGCAAGTTTTATGGTGAGCTCATCGATTTTGCAAATTTAGTCTCACTATGTAGGACAAAACAAAAAAACAATTTTCTGTATAGTGAAATATAAAAAAAAAAATAACGAACATAATTTAAGATCATATGATGGAAAATGCATGTAAAAGATAGTAGAAAGTTTTCTTATTAGTTTAATTTTTTAAATTTTAATTATTATTAATGCCTATAATTAATGTCTTACACAATTAGTATTTTTAGTATATATTTATTATATAGTTGAGCTTAGGTTTATTGGATGTGAACATCACAAATTTGTAATATAAAAACATTTTTAACTGGGTGTTTTAAAGAAAAATTAGTTTGTTAAAAGTTGATTGGATTAGGTTGGGTTAAGCATAGGTCCCTCTGCCAAACATAAGTTATAAGGAGAATATGAATCATTCCTGTTTACGGATCACGTTGATTAAAGATTTCTAAGTCTTTGATGATAAGCCTTATATTTTATGAGTGATGATTACAGTGAATGTATGATTCATACATTGTATTTTCATAATCAAAGTTATGATGATTGAGATTGAATATAAAATAAAATAGTACATAAATTCCTGTATTACTCTTATGAATTTTTTTTCCTTTCAATTTAGGTTTCTTCTATATAAATGTGCTTTTGTTTATGATTTCCATATCTCCGTGTTATAAGAAAATTTTTCTAAAATTTATTAATTATATAAAAATTTTATAATACCTATTTATCCCACTGTTTATCCTACTTTTCTTTATGTTATCCTTGGAAAGAGTTTGTTGCAATACGTAAAAAATAACATAATATTTAAAAATTAAAACTAAAATAGTTTATAAAATGGAATCTACACAATGAGAGAGATGATAGTTAACCGACTTGAGTGGAACAGTTTGAAAATTCTGAATAAGTTATCTAATAGTTCTAGCGCAATATGTTGATTCTTTACTAGTTTAATAAATTACAACAGCCACAACAATTATATTAAAGTTTAATTAACGTTTAAATCTCTTATAAATTTGAATATTTTTCGATTGAAATATATTTGTTTATTTTTTTATTAATTGGTTGATGTATATGTTATCATGTCTTCTCATCTTATTTTGTTATCTTCTATCGATTTGTGACTAATATAAAATGATATTGTTGTAATGAATTTTATTATTTTCATTGAAAACATATAGGATAAAGAGGTCGACTTTCATATAATTACTTAAAGAAATTAAGGGGACTGTCATCGTCATTATCATTGATGTAAGTGTTATTAATCCTTGTTATCCAATATATTTTTAATGAAAGAAATTGACTTTAAATCATATGCAACAAACTGTCTGCTAAAGAACTTTGTCAAATGCATAAACTATCTCATGGAAAGGAGAAGAAGACCATTTATTAGAGACAGTCTAATAGTGTTAAGATGGGTTAAACTATCTATTGCGTGTTTGTTATGACTTAGGTTCTATATATAGAAACTGTTTGGGCTTAAACAATACGATGTATTGTGAGTAGACTCTGTGTATAGAATTGTCTAGTCAATAAAAGAGTTTTCTTTCAATCTTGTTCTTGTGTTTCTTGTTTTGTTATTGTTGAGAACCCACAATTGACACCAAAAAATGAAAGAAAGTTAAGAAGTTAAAAAAATAGCCACCAAGTTTGACATCAAGAAGCTTTTTAAGAAAACAACTTTGGATTATTGAGACATAAGATGGATGTCATCTTGATTCAACAAGATTGTGCTAATGCTTTAAAGGGTGAGGTGAACATATCAACGTTTATGTCTAAGAAGGAGAAGGTTGGCATAATCAATAAAGACAAGAGTTCCATAATTTTGTATCTTAGTGATAAGGCACTGAAAAAACTCACAAAGGAAAATATTTTCATGTCATGTAGGTGAAACTTGAGTCATTGTATATGACTAAGTATTCATCACAAACTATTTGAAGTAACAGTTGTATTTGTTCATAATGAACTAATCAAGAATGACGATGGAGCAGCTAACAAATTATAAAAAAAAATTATGGACGATCTGGAGAACATGGAGGTAAAGCTGAAAGATGAGGATAAGGCTTTACTTTTTCTTAACGCCTTGCCAAAGAAGTATAAACATTTTGAAGACATTTTATTGTTTAGGAAAGAGGAAACCATTACTCTAGACGAGGTGCAAACCTTAATACGGACTAAGGAGCTTCACAAGTTTCAGGAGTTTAAGGAAAGTGATAATGGGAGTTTGAATGTGACTAAGTCAAATGGGAAGAAAGAAAATGAGGCTAAGGAAAAGAAGATGAAGCAATACTCATTTGACGATTTGACAAATGTTGAATGTTACAACTACCACAAGAAAGATCACTTCAAGTCGAATTGTGCACAATAGAAGAGAAAAGGAAAAGGCAAGAAAACTCATTTCAAGAAGGAATCTATTGATGTTTGTGCAGCGTATTATAGCTACAAGTCTACTGACGTGTTGGTGTCGTTTGTGTCAGATGCATAGATGAGCTAGGTCACGGATTTAGTGTGCACATATACCATGTGTCTAGTGAAGGAATTCTTCGAGGCCTTTGAACTGGAAAAAGGTGGAGTGGTCCTTCTTGGGAGCAATAAAGCAAGAAGTGAGGTATGAAGTCTATCAAATTAAAAAAAATATGATCAGAAAATGTTGTTGCAAGAAAGTGACGTATGTTTCAGAGCTAAAGAATAATCTTTTATCAATCAGTATGTTTGATCATATTAGTTTAACAACCAAGATTGAACAAGGAATTATGAAAATTCTAAAATGAGTGTCTACAGTTGTTAGGAGGAGGAGAATAATGACATGTACATCTTAGACAATTCAATAATTAATGCTCATGCATTTGTGGCTAGTCAAATGATGCAAGATAAATAAAGTTGTGACATCTAAGGATGTGACACATTAGTGAGAAAGGTTTGGTGAAGCTAAAGAAGCATAACTTGACAGGAGGTGATAAGATGGAGGGGTTGAAGTTTTGTGATCAATGTATAGTGAGCATAAATTGAAGTTTGAGAGTGGTAAGCATGTGTCTAATCGACCCTTTGAGTATGGTCATGTAGACATGTAAGGTCCAACGAGAGCTTAGACTCATGGTGGAAGGTCTTATTTCCCTACAATCATAGATGATTAACCAAGAAGGGTGTGCATTTATATACTGAAAAGTAAGATTGAGACTTTTTAGAGGTTTAAGGAGTGGCAGACCATGGTGAGTAATCAACAAGGGGCTAACCTAAAAGTACTGAGGACAGACAACAAAAAAAGTATTTTTAGGGGAGTTCAATGAGCTTTATAGGGTGAAAAATATAAAGAGGCATAAGACAATTGTAAGTATACAACAACAAAATGAGCCGACGGAGAGGATGAAACAAACCATTTTGGAGAGGGTGAGATGTATGCTGGTAGGAGTTAGATTGACTAAGACCTTCTCAGGAGAAGCTGTATAAACAATCATCTACATAATAAACAGGAATTGATCATCTGCTCTGAATTACAAGACTCGTATAGAAGTATGGAGTGGAAAACCTGTAAATTATGATAATCTAAGGGTGTTTAATGCCTTAACATTTGCATATGTCAAGAAGGATAAACTTGAAGCACGATTAGAGAGATGTATCTTCATTGGATATGTAGAAGGTGTGACGAGATACAAGTTGTGGAGGTTGAAACCTGAAGAGGTTAGGTACTTTGTAAGTAGAGACGTCACATTTGATGAAACTCGAATGACTATGATGCATAAAGATCTGAAAATAGGAGAGAAGAAAGTCCATGTTGAAGTGGATCCTTCCACTAGTGGATCAGATTGTCTAGAGACATCAGGTGTAAAACTATATTGACCAACTTTTTACCTCTTACATGAAAAGGGCCAAACATGTAGAGGTTGACTCTAGCTAGCAGCTTGGGCTTGATAGGGAGAGGAGGAGATCAAACCTACACAAAGGTTTGGATATGTTTACATCAGTTATGCTTTGATAATAGCTATGCTTTGATAATAGTTAAGGAGATAGACCTTTAGAGCCTATAAGCTTCCAAGAGGCTGTAAAAGGTGCAAAAGGTCAGCAATGACAAGTTTCCATGGAAGAGGAGATTGAATCTTTTAGGAAGAATCACACATGGATACTTGTTGATCTACTAAGAAACCAAAAGGTGATAGGATGCAAGTGGATATTCAAGAAGAATAAGGTACCAAATTTGGAAGGACAAAGGTTTAAGGTTAAACTGGTGACGAACGATTTTACATAGGTAGAGGGGTAAACTACAATGAGATATTCTCACCTATAGTAAAATATTTTTCTATAAGGATTTTGATGTTTATTATTAACTAATACAATCTGGTGTTAGAATAGTTAGATGTGAATACATATTTTCTGCATGGTATCTTGTAGGAGATCATCTACATGCAACATCCTGAGGGATATGTTAAAGAGGAGGGGAAGGTTTGTCTCTTGGAAAAATCATCGTATGGATTGAAACAGAGTCTAAGACAGTAGTATAAAAGATTTGATGACTTCCTAAGACAGACATTATTCCAATGGAGCAATTATGATAGTTGCGTCTACATCTACAAAAGAGAATAAAAGTATGTGGTGTTCTTGCTCTTATATATATATATATATATTATATCCTTATAGCCAACCATTATGAAAATGAAGTGGAGGAGCTCAAAGAAAGATTAAACTCAAAGTTTGAAATGAAGGATATTGGTCCCTAAAGACGTATCCTGGGGATGGACATATAGAGATGGACATATAGAGGGACCAGATGGTTCAGATACTTACTTGTCTTAGGGGTACTTACAAAAGGTGGTTGAGAGGTTTAGGATGCATGAATCTAAACCTGTGAGAACACCTCTATAACACCACACAAAGTTCTCAATTACCCAAGCTCTAAGTACTAAGGAGGAAAGGAGGAAGATGAAGACTATCCTGTATGCTAATGGAGTTGGTAGCATCATGTATGGGATGGTCAGTAGTATACCAGATTTGGCTCACGTTGTTAACAGATACCTGGCATATCCTGAACAAGATCATTGGGAGGCTTTGAAGTGGGTGTTGAGATATCTAAATGGAACAATATCATTTGACCTAATGTATAAATGGTCTACCAATAATAAAGATGTTATAGACTGCTTATATAGGGAATGATGATACCTGAATTTTACTTTTTGGTATGTTTTTAATTGTTTGGCATCGTAGTTTGATGGAAATTTAGTTTGCAATTAATGATGAATTTATCTACTACCCATGAGAGCATATCACGCCCACAAATAGGTGAATAAGGCACTATGATTAGAGACTGATTAAAGAGTTGGGTATTTGCAAGAATATGTAATTATTCATTCTGATAGTCAAAGTGTCATATGTCTAGCTAGTCAGTAGACTTACCATGAGAGGATGGAACATATAAACATCAGACTGCACTTCACGAGAGACGTTGTTGAGTTTGTGGAGGTCAGGATAAAGAAGGTGGCCATGGAGAAAAAACTAACATATGTATTTACAAAGTCTTTACAAATATTGAGATTCAGATGTCTAGATTTTATTGATTTCTCATTTAAGGATAAAGGAAGATTATGTTGGAAGTTCTTCCATGATTTGGAGTCAAAGTGGAGAATTGTAATGATTGACTCTAAATCATGTGTAGCAGACTGTCTACCGAAGAGCTTAGTCAGACGTATAAACTTTCTAATTAAAGAAAGCAAAAGACTATCTATTATAGACATTATAATAGTATTAAGACATGTTAGATCATTTAGTGTGTAGTTATTGTAATTGTTCTTAACGATTTTGTTTTGAATGGTTTTCTATTATTCTTTTTCTTTAGGTTTTATATAAAGAAATTGTTTTGGGCTTAGAAGTTACACTCTATTTTAAGTAGACTTGGTTTAGATTTAGAAGTTACATTATATTTTAAGTAGACTTTGTGTACATAACCTTATAGATAATAAAAGTGTTTTCTTTTAATTTTAATTTTATTTTTATGTTTCTTGCTTTTTTATTATCAAGAACCAAATAGAAATAAAAATCACTTGTTATTTTACATTAATTACATTTTAAACTAACTAAAAGATCTCATACTTTCTAACATAGAGAGACAAATAAGCAAGATAAAAGAGATAAGATAACAATCAGCTACTCAGTTAATGAAAAAAATTAAAAAATAGAAATTCAATTGAAAAATATAAAAATTTGAAGTAGTTAATAACAAAAAAAAATATAAACTTAATTTAAAATACTCAAAATTATAAAAAACTTGAAACTTAATTAAATTTTAAATTAATTAAAAAAGCATTGTAACTAATCTCAGCAAGTAAAATATATGAAATTAAGCTGTTGTTTTTCTAATTTTGAAAATTTGAATTAATTAGATCCGGTATAACTTCATCCACGTATTCGGTGCCTTTTACAACTCTGTCAATCGATTCAAATTAAATAATTTGCCAATAGGTGAAATTCTTCAAATTAAGTGGTCACTGAACTGCTACAAGAGTTAGGATAGGATTTGTTTCCCAAAGAGCAGGCATGGTAATCATATTATTCTAACTTCAATCTTATCTAAATAGTCATTGCTTACTTTTTATGAATGTTTTGTGGTTTGTGTTAACAGCTTGATATACATATAATGTGTAATGACCAACTAATCTGCAGAAAACGAAGGAAAATGACCCTCCACTGAACCCTAGCACCTTAGATGGGGATGGTTGGGCTCCACTGTAACGAAAAAAATTCCATATTATTGGATGAACTAAATGCCTTTCAGATAGGATTTTTAAAGAATGCCCTAGAGGTCCATGGTTCTTTAGTTATTGTTATACTTGTAAATAAATTGAGTTACTTGTGATATTTAAACTCATCTACTTATCTAGTTAAATAGTTCAAACTATAAGTTAAACCTGGGTTAAATGAATTTGGATTCATCATTGTTTGTGATTTTTGTTTCTCATATTCCTTTTTGGTATTCTTTTCTTGTGCGAAAGATTAAGACTTTTTTTATATCATGTCCATCTTAAAAAAATTAACATGTAATTAGATGTTAATATTATTTTAGGAGTCAATTAGCGTTTTCTTCATCTCTTTACCAATATAAAATTCTCCATATCTTATATTATAGTATTAATTTATACTTCAATCCATGCAATTTACTGTAACATACCAATTTGATTAAGGTTTTACAGTTCTTTTACTCTTAAATCAGTATAAAATTTTATTAGCTTTTCATGTAAGAATTATAGTGGTCAGGTATAACTAGTTTATTATTGAAATTAAAATTTAAAAATATTTTATTATAAGTAAAAGAATATTAATGAGTTTATTTATGTTGAAAGATAATCATCCATATTAAAATTAGTGCATTGCAATATTAATTATCTGATAGATTAAAGATATCTTTCAAATATGATGTTTATAGGTCTGTTCATGCTAAAATAAGTATACATTACAAATGTAATCTTGAATAAATTATTTCGTTAATATTATCGTTGCTTAAGTCTATAATTTTTTTTTGTCTTATATTCACAATAACTTTTTTATTATGGATACATTTTAAAAAATTAGACTAGTTGAAAGTTTGGTTGTTTAAAAGTAGGAGTGGTACAATTGCAATAAAATATGAACAGTTTATTATTTAAATGATAAATATAAAAAAATTAACTATTCAAATTTTATTTTAAGAAAATCATCATCTCTATAATATTTTTTTTTTATAGATTTTTGGAAGATTTGTTTCTTCTTTTGTAAATCTTCCACCTTAGAGATTTTTTGGTGAAAAACATAATACAGTTAGTCTAGGATTATAAAGGTATTCTCATATCATTGATTAGAGTTTTTTTTATGTATATGTTTAGTTTTTTTTGTATAATAGGAGAAGTTTGAAGCTTTAGTTTAAATCTAAACAAGTTTTAACACAGTTAAATTTTGATAATACTTTGGATATGATTTTAATATGAAGATAAAATGGTTACAATATTTAATTTTATGCGGAGATTGTGTATCATTTGAATATATTCAAATTGTTTGAATTTTTAGATAAATATTTAATGATATGTTAAAAAATATTTATCATGTAATATGATTTTATTATAGATAATATGGTCAACTATTTATAGTATGCTTGAGATATTAAAGAGTTGAAAGTGTTTGAGATAAAATTTGTATAATTTGAGTGAATAGATTTTAAATAAGTTATGATATATATTTTAATAATGAAAAATATAATATTTCAATTGAGTCAATTTGGTTCAAGATCTTATTTTGAAATAAAATATTTCATGTTAGGCATAAGAAATGAAGAAAAATCTCAATTTGAACCAATTGGATCCATTTTTATATTTTGTAAAATTTTTTAATTTTGTATAGTATTTAGGTAAGCAAAAGTCTCGAGAATTTTAATTGTTGGGTGAGTTAAATTCGATGTGCGAGTTGTTTAAATAAAAACTCCCAATGATTTGACCATTGGACAAGCCAACTTTCATTAAAAAAATTCAATTAATTGAAACCCCAAGAGTTTTGATTGTTGGACAACTAATTTCTCACTCAACGAGTTGTTTTTATAAAAAATTTTGTTGGTTTAGTCATTGGACAAATACTTTGGTTGTTCTGTGAGATAGTCTTTTCTAAACTTTGAAAACATATGTTTTTAAATGTTTCTAAATGTTAAAATTTGTTTATCTTTTACTATATTATTATATTTGATCAATATATTGTGTTTGAATATTATTATAATGTGATGAATAATTAATTATAATTTACTAGTACTTAAATTTAGTTAGATGTATATGTTTAAAGGAAATTATGGTATGGATAATTAATTATATTATGTTGAGATATTTAGGTTGTGTTTTGAATTTGAGATTTCCAAGGAGATGATTCTGATTCTATTGATATTGAACTCAGATAGAGGGGAAAATATTAGGTAGTGAGAGTCGAAAGAAGTTTATATGATCTAGTATGCAGTGTGAAAAAAAAAAACTATGTATGGTAGGTCATAGAGATTTACCTTATCATATGAGTGGATTGAGTTCCTATTATGTAGTTTTGTTACGGTGATAAACTTAATGAATGTAGTATGACAAATGCAAATATTTAAGTTACATTCAACATATTGAGTCTTCCAATAATAGAAGTGTATGTGATATATGATATTAATAGCTCATAACATGAAATGTAACATTTTGACTTAGAGATAGATACTTGACTTTTAGTAGGTGTTTGAATTGAAATTATATCTATTATAGTATATAGATCAAATTTGAATATAATACGTCAAAGATGTTAAATCTTTTAAATTATCCTATTTTGTGTGATTATGTTTTTTATTAATTTGTGCGTAGGAATAAAAGATATTGCAGAAGACAGTTTCAGCATAGATGAACTGATGATGAGAAAAGTGTATTATATTTTATAATTGATATTTTTTTCTTAAAAGATTTATATAACTACATATATTTTTAATTTATATACAAAGAGAAAAAATTTATTTTGAAAATTATAAAATAATGTATATATATATATATATATATATATATATATATATATATATATATATATATTGGATAATAATCGTTGAAATTTTGGTAGTTAATATAACGGTTAAAAATATATTATATATAGTTATTAAAAAATATTGTTATTTGAGAGGGAAGGAATAAATATGATAAAAAATATACTTTATAAGAATCATTTCTTGTAAAGTTAAGAATTTTAAGTGACTGGAAAACTAACAAATGTTAAATTAATAGTTTCACAATTTTACCTTATAGTCCAAAGAACAAGAGTTAATTGGTCCACAAAATGTAAAGGGAGTAGGTTGAAAAAATATAAAACTATAGTAACGCAAATTATACGTCAACCCCCTTTTTTTTAATTACCATAATTAGAGATTTTAGCTCCATAATGGAACTTTAGGGTACTCTTACAAGTTTCAAATCTTTGGGCCAATTACTTAAAGTTCGTCTCTTACCCTTCTTAAATTATTTATTAACGATATTTTTAAAATATAGCAATTATATGACAAATGATATCGAGAAAAAAGGAATTCAGTATTTTTATATGAAAAGTTCCTTCATTCTATTAGATATTATTTGACTTGATTTATTTTGGACTTTTTTTAAGGAATAAATTTACCAAATATAATCCTATTAAAGTTCTACAATAAATAAGAAGAAACTAGCTTTTTTAGGCAAAACACGTAGAAAATATCTTTTGGACAGGGAACTCACGTACATCATAGAAATATTTATGTATTTTTGTTTCAAACAAAATTTAAATTGTAACTCGGTAACATACGTCGAACTTTACTGTCAACTTTTATTATGCACATTATTGATGTGGTGCTTTAATTGAATAAGATACAAAAATACTTATGATATTATATGTAATTTGTGTCCTTGTCAATTAAAAATTTTAAGAATTTAACATATGTCGAACTTTATTTAAACTTTTATTATTCACAATATTGATGTGGTGCTTTAATTGAAAATAATACAAAAAAAAAAAAAAACTTTACAATATTACATGTATTTTTTTTTTCCTTTTGGATTAATGATTCAAACAAAATTTCCTTTCCCTTCTTCATTAATCCAAACATTAGGGCTTTTATAGCATACAACAAGAGTTAAATATAAATTCATCCAATAGCAACATCATCATCATTATCATCATCATCATTATTATTATTATTATTAATAATAATAATTTAGTTCCTTATTTTTTTTTCACCAGATTGTTTTTCTACTAGTTTATTTGTGATTCATTAATTTGATATTCAATATTCAATGAAAATGTTGATACAACTCTTTATTTACATTATCACATCAACAAATCTATGCTGTGGTGACATTATACTGTACTTTTATTTTTATTTTTTTAAATGTTAGATATCAAAGTTAATGGATAAACAAAATTTGTATAATTAAAATAGTAGGAAAATCAAATTTGAGAAAAGAATATAGGGAATAAATTTTTTAAATAACAATAGAAGAAAATACAACTAAGATTTTCCATTAAGATTTATATTGTATAATAATTTGAATAAGTTGTTTTTATTAAATTTTTGAAAGAAAATCTTCTCATAAAATATTTCTAAACGGACATAGATGCTGGGTTGGCTCGAAAACATTTTTGAATAGCCGTGGTTGACTCAAATCATAAGAATCCCTTAATTACATTTATAATTTTTTAATGTGGGATTTGTCTTGGTTCAAGGAGTGAGAATATAACACGAATTTATATATATAAAAAAATAGTAAGAAAAGGGAATCAAAATCTAAGTTTTAAAGGATTGAAGTCAAAATTGTATAATTTTCCTTAATGATGTTCAACGCATGATAAAAGTGAGTTGAAGTTTGTTTGATAATCAATAATCAACATATCTATATATGAATAAAGGACAAACAAATTGATATGCCCATTTTTGGTTTAAGTAAAAATTAATTTAAGCGTTTTTTAAGAAAAAAAGTCACACATTTTCTATTCCATTAACGTTAAATATTGTAATTGCTTATTAGTCCATTATCCTCAATTTCTTATGTCAATTGAAATTAAATGAAATAACAGTGAGTCTTTATTTTGGTTAGGTTATATTTGGATATGTTTAAATTAATATAAAATTTATGTTTAATTACAAAATAATATAGAATTTAATGCTAATGATTTTTTTGTTTTGAGACACTTGTATTTTAAAATATCATTTTGAAATTATAAAATTATCTATTAAATTGTGAATTTAAATTGCATTGAAGATGATTTCGTATGTAATGAATAAGCTAATGAGACAACTCCAATTAACAATGAAAACAATGATCTTTGAAAAGAGGATAGGAAAGCTAAGATTTGTACAATGAAATTTGAAAATATCTTTTTCTAAAGTTAAAGATATCAAAGAAAAAGCTACATATAATACATGTGGGAAAAAAGTATGCAATTTTTTTTTTAAATAGACATTTCAACATTATTGGGTCATTCGAAAAAAAAAATGTAATAGATGCATAATAATTTATCGTTTGTAAAAATTAAGAAATAAGGAGCTTGATGACAATGACTAAATTGACAATATCTTAATGTGCTTTTATTATTGTTTTGGGACATATTGAATTTTACTTTATTATCTAAATTTAACAAAAATGATCAATAAGATTTTCTCAACTTTCTCAAAATGAACAAACTTTTATGTATAAAATTAAAGATTTTATTTTATGTTTTAAATAAAAATATGTTAACCAATCCACATATAATTTTTGTAATTATACACATACACCTTCTTCCACTTGAGAAATATACATTCATCCTATGATTTAAGGGATAACAAAAATGTGGAACATAAAAGTAATAGGGTCTATTAATTTTCATAAAGGGGCTGACAATCTCTAACGAATAAAAATAGAAAGAAAATATAGATAAACATTACTTGATGACAACAGAGTTTAAAATGTGTATAATTTGAAATAATATTTACACAATAATAAAAAGTATAATTTTGTAATTTTAATTCAGTGATTAACATCGTTGGTAGATATATGTTTGTGGGGTTGTTTGATGTCTCACACTTCCTCTCTACATGACAAAATCGTGGGGAAAAACTGTCCTAAAAAAGATGCTTTGTGCAAACATCATATTAACTTTAAGAAAGCGATATTTCTCAATGTCATGGGCACTGCCGGATACGACCATCCGCATAATTAGATGACAGTATATGGAAATAATAATCATACATACCACCTACCTCCTATTATTCACACATCAATCATTAACCTTTACCACATTTTTCATCTTCTAATTTTTTTAAACAAAATTTGTTCTTCAAATCTTTTTTTAAAAAAAAACACGATTTTAGGTTTTAAATATTATATTTTAAACTGAAAAGAGTTTTAAGAAAAAATTGTTCCTAAACCTAAAAATATGTTTTCTAAATTTTTGAAAATACTAAAATATATTTTTTTTATTTTTTTAAACTGAGAGATAAATAGGTTTTCAAAATATTTTAATGCCAAAATATAATTGAATCAATATTTGTAATAGAAAAACGTGCCCCATCCTTATCACAACCTTGATAGGGGTAGCTGATGTGGTCTCCTTTCTTAGATCTTTCAGCGACACCTATATTGTGAAGCATAAAAAAACTCATTTGATTTAAAATAATTTCATGGAGATGCATAATTTTCAAATCTGTACATAAAAGAAAGCAACTCGATCAGTCAAAAAAAAAAATAAAATAATACTCTACGAAAGTCCAAAACAATAAGATAATGAAAAAAGAAAATTTTTTATTTTTTTGAGATGTGTATTAAAAAATAAAAAATACAAATATAATTGCATACAATCTTACAACCTAAGCTACGTTCAAGTAGATTAGACATTTGAAATCAAAATGAGTTGAAAACAGTTTAGCAACATATACAAGAGCGTACCAATAATTTTGTATTTGAAGAGATTCTCAATTAAAAAAGAAGAATTATGTGAGAAGTATTAGTTCGTACATGTACTGGGAAATAAACAAAACAAAAAGTAGGAGAGGAGAAAAATGGATAGGGACATGAAAAACAAAAGAAAAGAGGGAAATAAAAGTGATGGAGATGGATTGAAGCAGGAGAGATTGGGTGGGTGGACAAAATCAAACTCCTCTATCCCTCTTGTCTTGTATTAATCCCAGGGATTCCAGTGTCCTTATTTTTGTTAACACTGTGTTCGGAGATTGCAGTTTTAAATTAGAACACGGCTCCCCCAACCCCTCTCAATAATTTCCACCCTAATAAACTAATTTAAAGTGTTGAACCCTCTGTGCAGTTTGTTCCGTTACTTTTGTGCGTATTATAGACAGCATTGGTGTTAAACTAAACCACTGTCACATCTCACCGAACTTATCAAACACATCAATTGTTAAATTAATCAGAGGGAATAAAGTCAATGTAAACCAATATCATAATCCCCTCCTCGTGGGGCATTGTCTTCTTTCTTGCTTTCTTTCTCCGCTGAACAAATTTGAAGTTGTGTTAGATATTTCAACACATTTTATCAAAGTGCACACATACGAAAAGAAAGGTTGTTGTTCTTGCTAAAGCACGATCTAGTGCGAGCCCTTTTGGGCAACAGAAGTTGAGGCCTAATCCATTTGAGAAATTGAATTTGTTTAATTAATAAAAGGAAAGGGAAAATGGGGGAAAAAGAGATGTGATGCATACATAGTCTTAGTCCTTAAGCAGGAGAAAAGCGGAAAAGCGATTGAGGAGAGGGAGAGTAGAGTGGAGACCACCCGAAACGAAACGGTGCGCAAGGGTGGCTTTAGAAGGGCGAGAATCATGGGATTGGGATATGAATGAATGAGTAATGCGATATAGCTGGCAAGTGTGGCCCATGACTCCGACTTCCCCATCACTTTTACTAGTTTACCATTGACGCTTCCAAAGGAAACACCAACAGTTTTCGCCACGGAAAACCAAGCCTCTTCTGCCACGTAAAAACAACCTCACTTCCCAATACAGCTAAACTAAATCAACACAACCACAATATTATCAAAGGCCAAAATATTTTTAGTCTCTCGTGTTTTTTTTTTAAGTCTCTAAATAGATATTTAATTTAACTGTTATTACTTTCTAAACTTTTTCTCAGTTAATATCTCTACTTCCAGTTGTTAGAGATGACGGGTAAGTGACTTACGCGCTAACTGTATTAACTCTATCATAATTTGTCACGTGTCACACGTGGTTCATTTTTTGTATTTTTTTTGTTTTTTCGTTTTATGATTTATAGAATTTCTTTTTTAGCCCTCTCCTTTTTTTTAGTTTTAATTTTCAACACTTTATTTTACTAATTTTAGTTCATTAATAATATTTACTTCACCAGTTTTAGTCTTTTATTTTTTTTGTTTATTATTGGTTTTATATAAAATTGTCAAACACAAACTTATTTGCTTTCGGTATTTATTATTATTCCTGGACACATTCATTAGGAGATTTAGAAATGCAAAATTGTTAAACGAAATTTTAAAACATAATAAAGATGAAAAAATTAAAATCACGAAGATGAAAATAAATAAATCAATCCAAATATTCAAGAATTAAACAATACTCTCATCTTAATTTTTTAAAGATTTAGTTCTAGAACAATTAATCAACTAAATCAATTATAAGAATCATATCGATTTAATAAATTTTTAATTTGATTCTAGAACCAAAGACGTAAATTGTAATTACAAAATTCAAAATCGAAATTAAAAAAGAAAATAATAAACTTAGTGTTAAGCAATTAATGTAAAATTTAATTGGATTTATTTAATCTTGATTTTGTGAAATTCTCAAGATTTAAAATTTAGTTATTTATATATGAAGAGCAACAAATGAATTTAAGAAAAGAAGATAAGAGAAAAGGAAAAGGTCAAAAATAAAAATTAAGAGAAAAAGAAGACGAAAAAAAGACAATTCTTAAAAGAGTAGTTATACTTTGACAATCACATGTGGCACACACTCACTTTATAACCTTATGTGGCGCTGATATGACAAAGATAAATGACGTGTAAAAGAACATTCTAGCGTGGCACTGAGAGTCATAGGTTTACATGTTTGGGATTTTATCTAAAATGTTGAGAAGCAGCGAGTTTGAATCTCAGATCTCTTGAATCTCGCCACTACCGTCGTCGCCGCTGCAGTCATATCCACTGCTGTCACCGAAATTGCTGTCGCCGCCGTCGATTTTCGACCACCGTCACTCGCCACCTCAACCACTCTCACAGGAAATCTCCCTTATGCAAATGGGTGCACTGGATTCCTATCACGTTTCAAATCTTAAATTTATATACTTAAAATTTAATTATGCCCTTTCATAACAAAATACTTTAAATATCTTTAAAAAAGAAAAGTCTTGTTTTACCCTTATCCATGTGTACAATTAAATCACGTCAGCAGTTAGCATCTGGTTGTATGCCAGCTGTGGTTATCAAAACAAATTTTTCCTTCTTAAAACTCTCAAATTTAATAAAAGAAAATGAAAAAAAAAAGACAATTCTTAAAACTCTCAAATTTAATATATATATTATGTTTTGAAATTCTGATGGAAAGATAAATCTAATTATTAACTTTAACTAGATCCATAAGTTCAATTATAAAAGTTTAAGCTAAGATAAAGAAAATATAATCTTTATGGATTCCTTTACAAATTTCACATAATGTGTTTCAACTTCAAAAACACATAAAATAAATGGCAGAAAAATTCAAATCTTGCAAACCATATGTTTATTTTGAAGCCATAGAAATGTATATCTAATGCAATTAGAATCGGTTAAAAATAAAAATCAGTGAGTAAAGATTAGATAAGCAGAAAATATAAAATTAAAATAAATATATGATAAACTCAATTTATTATTATTGAAAGGAAATAAGTTAAAAAATAAAAATAAACATATGAAAAATATATTCATTATACAAAAAAATTATAAATATGTACACAAAATATGTTATGAATATATCAACTCAATTAAAATAACAATAACTACATCAACATTTTCATATAGTCAAATTCAAATAACCACACACATGACACTCATCAATCATATATAATACAATTTTAACTACTTAAATAATAATGAAAGATGAAATTATCTGTGTATGAAATATAATGTTATCATAGGATGTTTTAAATAAATTTTATTTATCTATTTTAAGATCATGATTAGGAAATAAAATAATTATTTAAAGATAAAAAAAATTAATAGAGCTACCACAATTTTGTCCTTTTTAAGAGAACTAAATTTATATGTAAATCATTAATAAAAAAAATTACAGTTATAATTTTAAAATTAATTTCATGAATAAATAATTTATTTAAACTACACTTAATTTTGAAAGATAATTTTTATATTTAACTTAATTTGACCAATAAGTATAAATTGTTTCTAACATATACATTTTTTTCACAAAAAAAGTGCTAAAAAAATAATATAAAATTTACATTCAATTTTGTCTAGTGACCCAAAAAACTACAATATAATATACACTGCCCATATTATATATATAATGTATCAAATACTACATATATACGTCATTTTTCTTACTCGTCGTATATATATTATTGTAGATATCTCTAATTCTATATCTCATATATAAAATTAACCTATCAATACATATAAACCATCAATTCAACTTAATATATATATATATATATATATATATATATATAATATTTTATTGTTTGAGTGAGCTCATTTTATGTAAATGATATTTCTTTCTTTAAACTTAAAATAGATCTTTTTATTTGAACGATGATAAGTCGTTTAAGCAATCATCAAGTGAGCGCCTTGCAACGTGCATGTGTTGAACTCTCAACAAGTTCTAGAACATTTACCTATCTCATTACTAGTGTTTCAGTGACCAACCTTCACTTGAACATCCTTTCACACCATCTCAACGAAGTTTAAGCAATATGATTTTAGAGAGAGAATTGACTTCTCCCTGACTTAAACTACCAGCTATTACTTGACTGACATACTTCATTGCTTGACTATCCACATGATAAGATCTTCTCATTTGAACAATAATAAGTCGCTTAAGCAATCATCAAGTGAGCGTCTTGCAACGTGCATGTGTTGGACTCTCAACAAGTTCTAGAACATTTACCTATCTCATCACTAGTGTTTCAGTGACCAACCTTCACTTGAACATCCTTTCACATCATCTCAACGAAGTTTAAGCAATATGATTTTAGAGAGAGAGAATTGACTTCTCTCTGACTTAAACTACCAGCTATTACTTGACTGACATACTTCATTGCTTGACTGACATACTTCATTGATTGACTATCCACATATCGCTTAATCGATAGAAAACATTGAGTATAATAATTATACACCTTCTAGTTATTGCTTAAGTGTTAAGAGGTTGTTTGAGCAACATTCAACCCAAAAACAATCATTTTCAAGAAAACAAAAAAAAATTTAACATCTTCACTAAAATTAATTGTCATACGTCAAATATATTTTTACATATCGCTTTCAACTCCAAAATTAACCAACAACAACATATATTCTTTAATCCCTACCAAAACATGCTCCAATCTAATCATTGAATAAAAGTAATTATTAATTTTCTTTACCTAAATTGAAATATGTCTAAAGTTTTCTTAACATTCCGAAAAATCCAAATCCAAATCAAATATGGATAAATCTTCAAAAATCAATCACCTCTTCTAAACAAACAATTCTCTTAAACAAACAATTCAAAGAGAAGAAGAGAAAAATATTTAAAATCTTATTAATGATTTATTTACCAAAGTCAAAAATTGATTGAATTAGAATAATCTTTATCTTTCAAGGTACTTGGAAAGATGTTATGAGAGAGTAACACTGGTCAAAATCTTGTATATATTTAGAAAGTGCTTAGAAAGAAAAGTTTTAATAAGATATAATGTCAAAAATATAAATAATAATTTAACTCTAACTTTTATTTATAGATTTTTTTATTTTTTATTTATTTAAAATTTATCTTAAAATAACTCAAATGTTATATAAAACTTTCAAAATAACATGAGAATCATTATATATGAATTTTAAAATATTAATAAAATATAATAAAATAGAAGTATTTGTTAATCTAAGAATAAATATGAAAAAGTTCCTTGAATTCCTAATCTAGACCTAAATTTATTCAATATTTCTTAGTTAAATTATACGATTTTTCCTTTATAAACTTTAATAACACCTATTATACAGTAAAAAACGTTTTAATTCAGAAGACAGTAAATGTTCAAATAAATTTGGAGTAAAATACAATAACACTTCCAATAGTTTTAGTGAAATATACATCGTGTATTTATCCATTATTTGGTTATAAAAAACTCCCTGATTTTTTTTTTCACGTATAATAGTGATAACTTCTATCTCAAAATGTTGTGAAGAGTTGTGTGTTTTTAGTTATATGTCCAATATTGTTCTGTTAATTTTGTTAATATATTAATTATATAAATATGTAAGTATAGTATTTTTTTTAATACAGAATATATAACCTCATTTTCCTATTTTCGTTTTGTTTAAACTTTAAACTCCATATTTTTAATTTAACATTTGTTTTAAAGATTTTATTTATGCATGGGTTATACATATCAAAGTACTCTCGTCAATCAATTATTTTGTAGACTTGGAAAACTTAAATATAGAGACAACTATCAGGATTTTCCTTATTACAGTAAATCAAGATGAAGGTACAAAAATTTGAAAATATTTTTTATTATTTGATTAAGAGTAAATAAACTAAAAAGACGTATGGAGTCGATAAAAGTCTATTTTAATTAAGCAACAAATTACAAACTACAAAAATAAACATAATATTTTATATATATATATACACACACACACTTATTTATTCACCTATTAACCAACAATTTGTATCTAGAAAATATTATATTGTGAAGCGTATAAAAATAATGTAGCTGAATATATTTAATTTCTAACAGTTAAACAAGAAAAAAATATTTTGTTTCAGTTATTTAAGTAAAGTATTGCTCTAATAAATTATTTTCATTTTTCTCTCTATTATGGATAATTTCTTCTCTGATCTTTCTTTTCCATCTCTTATTTTTCTCCGACTGTCTTTATATAAGGGTTTGATACACTAGACATTGTCACCAAACATCCTAATTAGATTGACACATCGTTTATCAATGATAGTACGTCAAAATATGAAAAAGAAAATAAGGATACAAAAGACATCAGAAGACTCAATCAAAACTCATACGGAAGTTAAGTGAATCTAATATAACAGTTTGACTAATCCTGATTCTACTAAGGTCATGAACTATGCTAGAAGGGCATTATCTCACTAATAAAAAATAGTGTCTATTGTCTAAAGGAAAGTTAGGGCACAAGTTTTTCTTCCTTTTTCTTTTTCTTTTCTCTTTCTTATCTACTCTATATTTCCTCTCTCCTTTCTCTTCTTCTTCCTCCCCCTTCTCTTCTCTCCTAATCAATATTAATACAAAATAATGAATATTACTACTTTGAAATTATTATATATGGTTTTACGTTAAATTTTATATCATTAAATATCTTAGAATTGTAAAATATTTTTGATTAAATAATTCATTTAAATAATTAATAAGTTGGACTCGCTAGGCTTGATCGACTAAACTTGAATTTAGAACTAAATTAGCTTCGAGAAATAAGTTGTCTTTTTTTTTTCTATTTAATCAAAATATACCAAATTAAAAAATTTAAACTAAAATCTCTCAAATTAAATAAATTGACTTTCATAGTTGATTACTTGTGTAACTGAAAAGTTATAGTTTCACGTCCCAAGCTAATTCGTGACCCCACATTTAATTTATATCTACAAATGGAATTAACGAATCAAACTTATAAGTTAATTATGACTATGTAGACTTTAAAAACCAATTCATTATCCGTGAGGATTATGAACTTAACACACACCTGTTTACATACACAGCCTTGGATAAATACCATGTTACTGTCATGTATTTAAGAGCATGAATGAGTCCTAGGAGTGTAGGTAGGTCATATAACCCTCATTAATCTAACCCATCTGCATCCCAATAGGTTGAGTTAATTCATCAAGTTAGGCTGGATTTAAATCTGAACCCCACTAACCCCACTGTTAACTCACAAATTCTGAGTTTCTAAACCAATAAACTCCTTCTATATTAATAATTATTTTCAATATTTTAAGATTTGGATCAAATAGACTAATCTGACTCTTCTAACTAGGAATTAAACTTGCTTTACTCTCATTGTGTTATATATCAATAATACAGTTCACTCGACTTGACATCATTGACTCAACATGTTTTGCAAGATTTGTTTAGACAGTAATTTTTTTCCATTTATTTTGATGTCAAACATTTGGCTTTTGTACATTAGACTCCATTTCTATTAACAAATTAACACTAAAACTTATTTATCTTAGAGGAGGTGTTATGTTTATAGATGATGTTAACTTTTAAGTCTTCTTAAATCATCTACAAAGATTGAGATTTTTTACTTTTCTAATATTTTTTATTTTTTCATTTAATTTATTACTTATTCACTCAACGTGAGCTCATTAAGATTGAATAGGGTTATTTAAAAAAAATAGTAAAACTCAACCTAATTCAACTATGTTTAGTTTTAAATTTTCACACTTAAACTATTTAAACAGTTGGGAAGTTTGCAATTTACTAAGAACATGCATTAAGTTGGAGATTATTGAGTTTTTTATGAACAAAAAATGAATTAAATAAAATTGGATAGTTCAGAAATGTTTCAATTTGTATAAAGAAAATGTGAGAAACTTGATCAATTTATTGTCCTGAAACAGATACTCCACATTTGTAAACAGAGTTACAATCAGACTCAAGCCCACCTCTATAATTATCTACTACTAGAACAAATAAATTAGCCTCCCTGATTAAAAATTAGTTCATGGCTATGTCCTATCGCGCTAAGAAAGATTGATACAAATCCATTAATGTCTTTCCAACTATGAATTTACGTGTCGAAGAGGGATTTTTCATATAATTTTGATCGAGATCTACCACGTTCTATGGCTAAACCTATGCACATACAACAAACACCTTTTCAAAAATCCTTCCCGCTTAAATTATAAATAACACCAACGATACAAAACCAAAGAAAATTGAGTGAATTAAGGATACATAATACTATAACTGAACACAAATGTCAATCAGGTCAGTTAACTCCTAATACGTTACCCTTGCTACAAAGCATAATCAGTTAAAATTACAAAGATCACTTGAAAACATCTCACATCTCTATGCTCTAGTCTTTTGCCTTTACCATATTACTATTGTACTCCTTTGCCTTTACCATATTACCATTGTACTTCTTATATGTAGCCTGCAAAACAAAACATACATTTGTCCCTCCAAAAGATGTTATTGTATAAGCATAAAATATATTGATTATTCAATTGCAAATTATGATCAATTCCCTCTAAAACTTTAATATATTACTTATCTTGATAATATACACATTTTACTTCTAACAATGTGGCATTCTATAGTAAGTACAATCTACTATCTTTGACATATAGGTTTTAAAGTTAGCTGACATTTAAGTTAATGTCTTGAGACTATGTAAAGGACAATAATACCAATCACAATATGTGAAGTTTATGTTGGGAATTTTATGTATCATACAAAAGATTTCATCTACATCCACTTTTCTTTTTTTAAAAATAATTTTACTTTTATGGTTCCATATCTCCTCTATAACTGTTTCCCACACCTATCTCCACACCAAATTTTGGTCTTTATTAAGCTTAGTCTTACCTACTTGTCACATTTATCTATTATACCCACACCCATTTCCACACCAAATTTTGGTTTTTACTATGCCCAGTCCCACCTACTTATCACATTTATCCCAAATCTTTTGCACTACCCTGCAATTAATGAGCAAGTGAAAAGTTGTTTTTAACTTTTTTTGGATAATAAGTTTCCTAATACTAATTCCTTTTTTTTTTCAAATTTCTCTTAGTTGACAATCTATCCAACATTACTCTCCATGTAAAAAACTGTGTGGAAGACAGGACTTTCAAGCTCAATAGCTAATTCAATAAATGCTAATTCAATAAATGTATGTTCTTGTCAAAACTAGGGTTTTGCAATACTTTATATCCTGACCTCACAATATACACTCCTTCCTTCCTTTTCACTTGTCTATATCCAAGAATACATATTCCTTCTTTTTCACTACTGTGATATTAATGCTAACAACTCCTACTTCTTTTGAGATTTCCAAGAGAATATTTCTCTTCTCTATATTAGTTTCAAACTCTATCATTATTCAATTCTCTTTGATCCCTCACTACATTTTCTTTACATTGTGAAATTAGGTACAATCTAGGAAACTTTTCTTTTAACACTTAGTACCCAACATACCTATCATCCCAAAACCTTATTATTTTACTATTACCTAACTCTCATTTGATTCTAATATCAAATCAATTTGATTGGGTGCTTTCTCCACACACTTTACATAGATATCTTTTTGATAAGTTGTATCGTCATTCATATTCCTCCACAAACCATACATAAACTCCATCACCCCTATATTTTCCATTCCACGCCTTCATTTTCACTTTATTAATAAGATTATGTTGAATTATTCTATATTTTTTTATACCCAGACCCCTCCATTTTAGATTTGAATACTTTTTTCCATTTCACCCATAATATTTTCCATCCTTCTAAACTTTTAGAATACTACTATCACTCATTTTTTATTTTATTTAAATACCTTTAAACTTAACCCAATTCAAATTAATGAGGATAACGACTTTAGTCATCATTCCTATATATAAGGAATATCTAAATTCTTACAAAACACACTTTATTTATATATAAAGTCAATAATTTGATAAAAAATATCAATTCAAAATAATACTATCCACTTTCACCTTTGAACGTAATCAGTTTTTTTTTTTTTATATGTTATGCATGTTTACAAATTTGTTATCCAAAATATTTCATTAAAGTTATTACAGAAGTTTATTTATTTCATTTAATATACTTATTATGTAACACATCTTTGTAACTACAACCGAAACTTTATGTTAATATTTAGATAAAATTTATGTTAATATTTAGATAAAATTCATGTAATTCTTCCTGACAAAACATCTTTCTAATGTTCATTCATGTATTATTTTTGTAAATAATTGACCATATATTGTATTTATATATGACATTAATAGAAAAAGCCCATTCAATAACAGTTTTGGAGGGCCTATAAAAGTGGTTTTGCAACCGCCGTCGATTTAACCGTCGTAGAAAGTATGTGATATATGCCGGCAGTTGTAATGGGCAACAAATAACAAAAAATATATGACGGCAGTTGTTTAACCGCTGTCGTTTAACCGCTGTCGTTTATATGCTTATTTTGGAAAAGTTGCATAACAAATAACAACAAAATTCATTATCATAGATCACGATAAAATAAAACATTATATTTTATATAAATATAAAAAATCAAAGAATAAATATTGTTTATATGCAGTTATTATTGTTTTGTAATCATATTTTTTCTTAATTTAGAGATTAAACAGTTAAAGAAATTACATTTTATTGTTAAATTTCTCAAAAGTAACATTAAAAACAATAAAAAGTAACACTTACAATATTTAAACACAATATTAAAAAAACATAATTTAAAATAATTTAAATATAGCTTTAAATTAAAGAATGTTGTAAATATATCTTGGTAACATAACAATGTTTTCCTTCAAAAAGGAAAGTTTTAAAAATGCATCTGAAAAGTTTTGTCAAATACATCTTTTAAGGGAAAACAATGTCAAACTTTGTTTATTTGTGTTTGTCCAGATACATATTTGTAATTTTTTAAAAAAAGAAGGTTGATTTTGTAATTCTACTGTAGACTGATTTTTGTAAAATAGTTTATGTTATCTATTTTAAGCCTATTTCAATAATTTTTTAAAAGTAATTTACAGAAATAGGTTAACCAGTCTCGTGACATCCAATTTTTAAAATATCCTTTCCTGCTAACTGTGATTACCAAAATTCAATTAACCATATAGATTTAATCAGTCCATGAATCTAATATCACTGTTGTAGGTTTACATTGAATATTATCCTAGAACACTATCATTTTTATCTCTACAAGTTTTGAATCCAATACTTTGAATCAAGTTCTTTAACTTGGATTCTTACTTTTGTAGATCCACTAAAGTGTTATTTCACAAATTTCTTTAAACTACATCCTACCATAACTTTTCCTCAAATACGCGCCATTGACTCAATAATTAATTTTTCATATTAATTAATTGGAAGGACTAAAAGAATACAAATTTCAACTCTAATTAGAGAAAAACTTATTAAAAAATATTAGTTAGTTGAAAGACCTATGAAGTCCTTTAATCAATACCTAACCCGACAGATAAAAATAGTTTAACCATTTTTTACTTTAAGTATGAAAGCAAATTAAATATAATTACTTAATTGATAAGATCTCCATTTAGTAAACTTTTCAATAAATATTATAAGGAATAAAATAAACATATTAACTTACGAATACATCAATCTATAATAGATATATTTAGGTTATTTAAAAAACAAAAATTAACTTATAAAAATAAACTAATTAATTTTTTCCGATTATTTTCTTCTTATTAAGAAGATTTTTCAGGTAGACCCTTATATTTTTTCCTTAAGCATGTCCTTCTATTCTCTTTTTCTCTGCCTCAAAATTAGTTTGACTAATTCATTAAAATATAGTTAGTTAATATAAATTTAAAATATAATTAATTTAATTTTTAGATATTAAAAAAGTATTTATAATACATTTTCATTTAAAAAGTAATTGATAGTGTGGTTTAATCATAAAAGCAATATAAAATTGTTTCCAGTTTCCTGTGTTTATGTAGATCTGATACACCACATGGTGGATGAAAAATTCTTTTTCCCCTTCTGTGTTTAGTTCCCTTCCTAGGTGCTAAAAAAGAAAATGGCATACACGTGCATTTAAATAAGAAAATCACAAAAAAAATAAATTACTTCAGATACAGTTAGAAAAGGTGGCGAAAGAAATGAGTGTTTAAAAAACTAAAAAAAAAAAAGAAAATTTAATTTTAAAACATGAACCCTTCTAATTTTTACTTGATAAAATTAAAAAATCATAAATATATGTGTGTATATATCCATTTAAATAAATAAATAATTATAAAGAAAAAAAAAAAGATTAACGATGCATCACGTGATGTGGGAGAGAAGAGATGAAATGAAATTATTCACCTTCCGTACCTCATCATCGTCCGGTATTAGACCGTTTTGTTTTCCACTAAAACCAAGACACCCATGAATAGACAACACATAGCCAGATTCAACGGTTTTCGACTCCTTTTATTTTATTAAAATGCACCGCCTCTGGGGCACCTTTGTAATTTATCACTGAACCTTAAGTTTTTCTGCCGCTTTCAGGGGAGCAAAAGCCACGTGTGTCTACTTTGCACGCAACGTCTCGTCACGTGACCAAACCACTCCCTCACGTGATCTACCGCTGATATTTCTCTAACATTTGTTTATGACCTAAGGAAATATTAAAATAACAATTTTAAATCATTATATAAATAAATTTTTAAATTAAAGAAAAACATGCTATATATTTGTTTTTAAAATATAAAAATATTCACATTGTCATTTTATACTATTAAAATTAATGAATAAAAAATATTGTATATGGTATATAGTATTTTAAGTTCTGTGGAAAAAATGTAAGTTTTTTTATCTTTATAAATTGTAACAATAGATCAAAATCTCCTTTAACTACTTTTAACTTGAAATCTGACAATAAAGTTACCAGTTTATTGTTTCAATAAATTTTTAATCGGTTTATTGGTTATATATATATATATATATATATATATATAATCTTTTTAAAAATATATTGAATAATTTAAAATAGTTACAAAGTAAAAGACACTAAATATTTTAGCCAAAACCCCTGTTTTCTTCGAGACGATAAAATGAGAAAAATTGTAAGAAGCACATAAATAAATAAAAAACTCGTAAAAAAAATCAATAAATATAAAATAAGAAAAATTTATACGTTATACTTTTAGTAGAAAATATATCTGTTTATATATAT
>Ga0209700_102760_pt1 | contig 34979 bp, 22 predicted proteins | sample SiratroredBW_FD_187528 | JGI IMG/M metagenome (GOLD analysis project Ga0209700, IMG submission 187528) | Root nodule microbial communities of legume samples collected from California, USA - Siratro red BW (SPAdes) (version 2) | ecosystem: Host-associated > Plants > Roots > Nodule | place: USA...
CCTGTTTTTTTTTTTTTTTTTTTTTTTTTTTTTTTCCTCCTTTTTTTTTTTTTTTTTTTTTTTTTTTTTTTTTTTTTGTATCCCTCCCTTGCTTGGTTTGTGTTTGCAGAACAATTATCGACTGTGATATGAGGACTTTTTTTGCATGCAGAAGCCCTGAGAGAAAATACAATTTCAGATGTCAAATACCAAGTTTTTGGGTTTCTTTGGAATATTGCTTGAATTTAGGGGTTGGTGAATGGGATGAGAAGGCCCAACCGTAGATGTTTCTTTTCTCTGGTTTTTACTGTTTCTATTTTTGGAAAATATGACAGCATTGTTGTTGCCTTTGTAAACCTAAAAATATCACTGTGTAGCACTGGATCCTCGTCCTCTCCCAAGGGAAAAGGTTAACAGATTTAAAATTAGAGATGGGTTTCATAATGTAAGGTTTTATATAAACTAACATTCGTTCAAATCAAAATCGACTTTAAATGCTAATTATATTGCATTTACAGAGACGAGACGTGAGTTTAAGTTTTAAAATAGTTAAATTCTGTCTTATTGTATATTTAATATTATAGAGTAGTCATATTTACGGAGCCTAAGTTTAAGAGAGGGTAAAATTAAAAAAAAAAATACGTATCTTAAATTAATTTTTTTTAAATTATATAATTTTTGACACACTTTATCAAATAAACATCCGCTTGACCATTTTAACAGTATAATAATATATCAAAAAATTAATTTAAGAAATAGAAAAAACAAAATTAAAATATTAATATAATTCGTTATCAAATAATTATCTTCTTGTCATAGGTTGCCAAAATATCAATACTTTTTTTAATTTTTAAATTACCACATTATAATATAGTATGTAATCAATTTGGTATATAACTTATAATTATCAATTTAATTTTAATATTAATTTTGACATTTAGTTTTATTAAAATGATACACTCTCTCAAAAACTATAAATATAAATATTACTTTTGATATTTTTATTTTCTTAAATAATTATTAAAATTTCTTATCTTTTGAAATAAAATAAAAGAAAAAGAGAAAAAAAAAATTAAAAGAAAAGAATAAAAATTTAAAAGATATTCGCTTGAGTAACAAAATATCATCAAGGTATATATTAATTATATTTTATTATTCAAGCAATAAACTAGTATTTGAGGAATATAAGAATATTCATAATCTTGCTTTAGCCATCAAGTTTTCATTACAACATGAGATAATCATGTTAAATTTTGCTTTGAGTGTTACAACATTATTTAAGTTTAAGCGAATAGGAAGAATTTTGATTCAGATATCGACGTCAAAAACATTTGTCTTAAGTTATAACTTCTCGCTCAACATTTTTTCGAAGTTAAGTTAAAAGATCCCTCAAGCTTCAAACTCTTTCTTGAGTAATGTGGTTGTTTTTAATAATAAAGTAACAATCCTTAAGCGAAGAGTGACGATTTGCAAAACTATAAATTACTCAAGTGATTTTTATTAGTATATTCTCTTTTGGATTAAATATATTCTCTTATTTTATAATGAATGATTATAAGTTTTAGTTATATTACTTTATTTCGAAATCAATAATTTAATATGTTATTGATGTTTATACTTACTGTTGACTCTCTAATTTTTTATTTGAAATTCTAGAAAGATATATGAAAAACGATAGCTAAAATTGATTTTGATTAAAATCATTTCAAAATATCTTGAATTGCTACAAATGTATTTGATTATATTGATTTGTTTTGTTCTTAATTTCTAGGCTACGAGATTATTTTATAATTATAATTTCAAATCTCATGGAGTCTAGAGAGTGATTCAGAAGATTGAGTCTTAATAAAAACACTTAATATAAAAAATTGTAAAAATATATTTTTGTTTATCAATTACTTATGACATGGTACTTGACGTTGGAACATTTATTAAAACAATAGGAAAATAATATGATTATGACTTAGTAAGAGGATTATTATTTGAAAAATAATATGATGATGACTTACTAGGAGGATTATTACTTGAAAGATAGATTTTAATTTGAAATGATATAAAAATTACTTTCCATATCAGTTTAATCTTTACCGTTATATAAAGTCTTCACAGGTACGAAGTTCCCTTTTCATGTTTTTCTCTTCTCTTCTCTTCATGCCACAACATTTTTCTTTTGCACAAGATCAATGGCCTTATTAACTTGAAAAAAAAATCAAAATAAGGGCGACACAATGATAAAACTAATAACTTTTTTAGGCTTCACAAACTTCTTGTTGTCACAAAAGTCAAAAAATATGTGTCTCCTAAAGCTTTTGAATAAGAGAACGAGAGTGAAGATAGTGATAACTTTATTAAACTATGTGAACATTAGGTATCTCAAGAATTATATTTTTTCTTTATTTTTTTTCATTGATAGATGTTAAAACCAAACTTGTTGATATATAATATGCCTTTGTGAAGAATAATCAATAAAGGTTCGGCTAGGAGTGTGATGGTTAAGAAGAGAAAAATCATCATTGTGTGGAAGAACCATATTTAAACTCATATTCTTCATAGTAATTTTTTTTAACTAACATAATATAAGAATTTTTTTTTTTGTACGAGCACTTTCTAGAATAATATGAAAATATGGATTCAATGACATTAGAAATGAACATATAGATAATCAATATTAAGTTGTCTTTTTAACATTTTATTAATTAGTTAGCATATTATTAATTAGTTAGTTTCATTTTATTTTATTATTGCCTGAGACATTCTCTATTATCATGGTAAAAATAAACACGTTTAGTTGAAAATTTATAATTCATAGACGTTTATTTTATATAAAAAATTATATACAAAAAACTTCGTTATATTATATAAAATATATTGATTATATTTTAAAAAACAATAGAAACAATATACATTACATATATATTGTTTTTGTTTGATTGTATAAAAGTAAACATTATCACATTGTTTTTTTGTTGAATTGGTGGTAATTTAATATTTAGATTGAGTTAAACGTATTGTGATTCTTTGTCATCTACTATCTCCACATAAAAAAAACGTGCTTTTATTTTAAGGTTTCTTTAACCTAAAAGAAATATATAAACATAAAAAAATAGCATAAATTGATAACTATATTCAATTAAATTTAGTGAAAAAATAATTTTATTATATGTAAATGTTGCACTTTTTAATGTGTTCATGACTTTTCATAATAGACAGAAACAAATATTTTTTTTTCTGGATGAATCTGAATATTTTTCACTTTAAAAATGATAGTTGGACACCTCTAAAATTAAAAACATTCATTTGATAATAATAATATATATCAGTATTTTAACTTAAAAACTAATAAAATATAATTAAAAGTTGTTTTTCTAGTGTGAAAATATCAGCTCTCTCTTCACTTTAGATTATTTAAGAGCTAATCTTTTTAAACACGTGCTTTTGGTACGTGGACCTAACATAAAATTTTGAATGAAGCATGTAGAAAAAAAGTTGTTAGAAAATAATGAAAAATTGTTGAAAAGTACGTTAGAAAATAGAAATGGTAGAAACGGAAGGTTTGAGGCAACAAGCGTCGTCCATTTGGAGGACAATGAGACGTCGTATGATGTTCATTTTTGGATGTTTCCTCTTCTTTAACCCTTTTGTAGTGCTACTGCTTCTGCTACATCACATATTCCCATGCCACACGCACACGCTCCTCCACTCTCATCACCAACCATTTCAACAAACATATTGTTCAAATGCTAGGCTCATTCATTAGGTTACTTAAAAATAGTTTTAGGATCCTAATTCATTCCAGATCCAGAATAACTCACAAAATTCAACACGCTTCTTCTTCCTAAGAACCAATTCAATTCCAGTAATTGCCATGTCATTAGAAAAAAAAAAAAAAAACCAGTCTTATTTGTGGTCCATAAATAACCTAAAAGAAAATATGAAGGCATCTCTTTGGAGCTTGGAATAGCTAACATACGAGAGGATGAGATTTATTCGATACCTCACCAACGATCATAAATATTTTGTCAAAAAAAATCATCAATGTTAGTAAACTTTATAGCTAGACTAATTTGATTTGACCCTTATTTTTTGGAGTTCTAAAGGTAAGAAGTAATTAAAAAAAACACATCCAAACAAAATTTCACCGTTTTGCAATAAAACCCCGAAAAATCGGTTTTTTTTTAAGGGGAAACAGAATTCTAAAAAACCTTTTATCAACATGTTTGAATAATAATTTTATTATAACGAATGATTAATTAAAGGCAACTTGTCACTGTTAAAAGCTTTTGAACTTACTAAAAATTCTTGAACAAACACTGGTTGACCATGATAGAAATGTTTGCACCTCATGGAGGATCATTTCAACCCTTTTTCCCCTATCATTTCAGTGAAAATTCGACTACTTTTTTTAATATCATTATCCATCTAATCTTATTTCACAATAATATATAGTTGCGCGTATAGAAGATGAGCACGTAAGAGAGACAATAATCTTAACTAAAGAATTCCCTGAGAATAGTCAATTTTAGCTCCTTTTGGAAGAAGATACTCTGGCTACTAAAACTAAAATTAATGGTGATGTAGATCTATTAGTACATGATTGAAATTAAGTATGTGGGTTAATGAATGGAACCCTAAAATTGGTTATTATCGCAGTGTCAATTAATAGTAATACTGTGTATTAAAGTTTACAAAGCCGACAAAAAGACGTAGGATGGGAAAAGAAATAAGAGCATGTTGTGGGGTGGGCGTGCTTTGCTCACCAAAAATGAGTCCCCGTCTCATCGATTTCTCTTACATGCTCTATTTGTCTATTTAGGATCATCCCTTCAAAGAAAGTTTCTGGCTTTTCTTCATTGCTCATAAAGCTATTAAAGTAGTAAAGCACAACATATAATCTTGATCCGCGTTAAGGCCTCTTCCCCTTTTTTTCTTTTCTTTCTTCTTCCAATGAATGGTTTTGGTTTGAATTGAAAACCTGCAAAGAAAGCATCGATTTTGAATGGAGGAAGGGTACCCCAGAAGCAAGTTCAAGACCGTGTGTGTCTTCTGTGGCAGCAACTCCGGCAACCGACAAATCTTCAGCGACGCTGCGATTCAATTGGGCAATGAACTGGTTCGTGGTTTTCCTTTGCATCATTCTTCACTATCTTGCATATTAATCTCTTTATCCATAAACATTTGTCTATAAAAAGAATTTTACACAGTCTCAGAGCACCTCCTCTGTGTTGCTTTGTTGACTTTTGATGTATTCTGTTCTGCATAACTGGTGCTCAACGTAAAGCAGCTTGTGTTTTCTGTGATGATACTTGATGATGAATTTGTTATGTATGTGAAAAAAGACTCTTTATTAGTTTTTCTTTTTTTCTGGTAGGTTTAACAAATTTGTATGAATGCGTGCTGTGGCCGCAGAGTGAAGAATTCTTCATGTTTATGTTTTTATCTTATTGTGTGAATTACAGGTAAAGAGGAACTTAGACTTGGTGTATGGTGGGGGCAGTGTTGGACTGATGGGCTTAATATCTCAGAGAGTGTATGATGGAGGCTGCCATGTCCTGGGGTATGTGCATAAACAAAAAAGAAAATTACTTTTTAGTGTCACTGACTAATAATTGATCACTTTGTCTCATCATTTGTTTGTTTTTTCTTCACATTTTACCCTCACTCCACCTACAGGATCATTCCAAAAGCTCTCATGCCTCTAGAGGTATTTGTCCTTCTACCTGAACAACTTTTTCAACAATCTTTAATCATTTTGTTTATTTTTCTGTGCAGTTAATTCAATCAATTGGTTTATTTATTTTTGGGATTTAGTGTTATGGTTATTTCATTACCACCAATGCACAGGACTGGTATTTAGTGTTTTTTTTTTTTATTTTTATAATGACCCCTTGGCCATGAAACAACTCATAGATGATGCTTTTGAAGGAGAAAATATGATCAATGAATTATTGTAATTTTGACAGATATCTGGTGAAACAGTAGGTGAAGTAAGAATTGTTTCAGATATGCATGAGCGTAAAGCTGCAATGGCTCAAGAAGCTGATGCATTTGTTGCTCTCCCTGGTAGTTACCTCAACAGCTCTCAAATAATTGATGATTACGTGTCCTGTACATGTGAATGCCACTTAAAGTTTCTTAATTGTACGGAATTTGTTTGTTTGTATTCTTGGTATTTTGGATTGTTGTATTAATTATGTTGTATGGACTCTCGTTGTCCTTATAATTAGGAGGATACGGAACCATGGAAGAGCTCTTGGAGATGATAACTTGGGCCCAACTTGGAATTCATAAAAAACCGGTAACATGGTATTTTTACTGTGTAGTTCAAGATCCTAAATGTAACAATCAAATGCTAACTCTCAAATCATCATCCTGCACAGGTTGGTCTACTCAATGTTGACGGTTTCTATAACTGTTTGCTTGCTTTATTTGACAATGGTGTTAAAGAAGGCTTCATTAAGCCTGGTGCACGGAATATTGTTGTCTCTGCCACATCTGCCAAAGAACTTATGATGAAGATGGAGGTCTAATTTCAATTAGCCATTTCCTCCTTACCCTCATAAAAGGAACTGATTAAAAATATGTGCATGTAAATCTGTGTTTTCAAATATGAGAATTAATCTTTGAAGATCAATTAATGGTAGAAGGGTTTACTGAAAGCATAGGCATGGATTATCATTACTTGGACTGGTGAGAATAGATTGGAGGTCTTATTCTTTTCTTATGTTCTTCCCCCTTAGGCACTTTGTTGTGTGACAGTCGTCAAGGAGGACTTTGCTGCCTTAGGCACTTTGATGGGTAATTGTTGTCATTTAGGACTTTTCTGCTTATGTGGCAAATGTAAACATGAAAGCTTATAAGGTGTATATGGCTTTTTAAACTCTCAAAATGATCATAAAAATCAATGATTTCAAAGGGTCCGTGTTTGCTCTTCAGTCTCTCTTTTGTCTTATTACATTAGGCCAATAAAAGAAGTGTAGAAATGAGTGTGTTAAACTTGAAGTGTAGCTGACTTTTCCCTTTTGCAGCATTACACTCCTTCGCACGAGCATGTTGCCCCTCATGAGAGCTGGCAGACGAAGCAACTAGGTAACTATCCAGATGCAGAGTGAGAGTGTTATTGATGGAAGGTTTTTCTCCAAAAATTGATTTATGATGTGATTCTTCATCATATGAGATGTGTACAAGTGCCTGCATAGATGGGGGCCATATGTTGTTTGTTACCGTGTACCACGTTGTTTTATGACTGGAGTGCTAATATATTGGCTTTGCTGCTTTTCATCATTTTCTTTTTCCTTTCATTTAATGGTCAATTGATTCCTTCTGCCGAGATAGTCATATCTGGTTGTTACCACTCATTAAAGCCAAAAGTACTTGAAAAATGGAAAGAGATGATAAGCATTTCTTCAGCAGAATTTCAGTTGTGCTTAATGGGTTGGCTCCACTTTGTAGTGCCTTGATTAGACAACATTTTATCAACCTTTACCATACTTCCTAAGCTGCAATATATTTATTTACTTTTTTTTTGTTTCTTTATTTCAATTTACTGTATTTCACTAAAATAGAAACAAAAAATGTCTTATCTCAAAATTCAGTTGCATGGATCATACAATGTCTTTATTACAGCAATGTTATTGACTTCAAATTCTTTTTATTAGTTTCTTGTCTCTCTCGTCGTTCGTTTTATATGACTGAAAACTGTATAGTCTATTATTTTATTGGTTTCTTTTAAAATCTTCTTTACACATTCGATTTTTTTATTCTATTTTACACCAATCTATGTCATATATAATTAGTATCCTGTGTTCCTTTTTATTTTGTCTCACATCTATTTTTAACATTATCATTTTTCTTACTTTAACTTTGCTTTTCTGGTTACCTCTTTAAATCTAGATATTCATTATCATGCTATAACAATAGAATAAAATTTATCTGAGCTGGGTAAATAATTTGCGATCACAAATAATCATTGATGTCTTTTTACATTTTAGTCATTCCACTTGTATCTTTTATTTGTGACGTTCTTATTATTTTTTCATCATTTTATTGTATTGATCACAAATATTCTTACTTGTAATAGGACACGTTTTACCATTCTTACTTTAACATCACTTTCTTCACGTTTCTTGCTAAAATTACAAACATAATGAATAACATGATGTAAATTTACAGAGTGCAGTAACTAGTGACTCAAATAACTTGTATTTAAATAAGAAATATATACTATATTGTTTTGTCTTACTAACACTAGTTTTTAATTATATTTTTCACTAAAGAGGTGGTAATATATTAGTTGTTTTTATATTTGTTGCACTAAAGTATTTTCTAATAGTCCAATAAACAAAAACATTTGTAATGTCACCTTAATAATAAAATAACTAGTGTACACACTTATAATGTCATCTCCATTATAAAAAATTATCATATGAGTTCTTTAAATTCAATTACAGTACATCACTCTAAAATAATTTATTACAATTTTTATTTTAATGGAAAAGTTGTATAAGAACCACACTTTAATAAATATTTCATTTAATTACTTATTTTTTTAATATAGAAGAATAATTTTTTTATTTTATGACTCAGAATTTTTTATACTTTGTGATGTCAGCATATTTTAATGAAACGATTTTATAAGCCTTCATTCAAAGGAACGATGATAAGTATAACCTATAGTAAAACCTATTATAGCACATATTTATGTAATATTAAAATAATATTTAGTTATCAGCTGTCCCATGTCATGTTCATAAAAAAGTAAGGACTGTAACATAAATATAATAATAACATTTAAGTTTATAATTAACCATAAAATAAATATTGGATAAGGATTCAAACATATTTATGTCTTGATGAGTGTTTGAGAAACTAAAGTAACCAGGCAATATTAAAAAAATTAAAACAAAAAAAGTTCATGGTCATATAATTAAATCAAGTTTAAGCAAGCTGAAACGTCACTGAACAAAGAAATGTAGGTTATTATTGAATTGTTTACATATGACAAAATAGTCGAGATCCAAGTTGTTAGCTTGATATATCATAACCAGATGGATTTGAGATTGTTTGTTTGAATTGTTATTTACGCAAACAAAAATAAGAACAAAAATAAAAAAGAAAAAAACTTAATAAAAAAGAGGTAGGGAAAGATTAACTAATTATTAAGGATGCTGAGAGAATATTAAATCAACAGTTAAGGGTGCTACAGATCAACATGGCTATACATTGAACTGTGCATATTCAATGCATAACGAAAGGTTTTGAAACAGTAAAATTTGCTGAAATGAAAAAAATAAATGTTATAGAGTATGGTTGAAGTATATTGACTACACCTTTTTCTTTCTAAGGTTCCTTTAGATACACCAAAAAAAATCAATAATTTTTTTATCTAATAAAATATTTATAAAATTTCTATTTTATCTTTTTTATTTACACATCTCAATAAATATATAAATAATTAAAAGTTAGGTGAAGAGTAATAGTACAAAGTGAAAAAAAGAATAATTAATCTTCTCATGCCTGCAACCTTTTTTTAGTACTGTTTTATTCTTTTTGAATTAGCAATATTTCAAATCTTTCCAATGTAAAAGGCGCAAACATGCTCATTTAAAGATACTGTCACTGAAACATTATTTCATACATGTTTCGATGGTTAAGTGAAAGCAATACAACTTGACGGAACAGACTCCAATAATGGAGTGTTAAAAAAGAAAGGAAAATTATGGTTTTCAAACTGTGATACTCAAAGTACAACCACCCCCAGTGGTAAAATATGCAGAATGTGACATAAAGTGGTCACAGGCCAAAGACCTATCAGTTTTTTAGCAGAAACCAAAAGTATCTTTTTGCAAACAAAATCTTCCAAAGTCTGAAAAGATCACTGTAAACAAGTAGTATCAATGTATTTGTATATTTAGTCATTAAACTTGAAAAATCCATCCATGCATTCAAATCTATAGTAATAACTTTCAGTTATTCTCAACCTTATCCAAAATATAGTATTTTGACTGACATTAACTATAGAAATTGACTCATGTATGCTGAATGTGCTACTACAAGTGGTGTTGAGTAGGACAAATGTGACCATGTTTGAATGGTTATTGCACTAGGGTTGAATTCAGAGGGAAGTATTGAGCAGGACCTGCATTGTATGGTTCTTTGCCTTTGGCTTTGATGAGTCATGTATTGGCTCTTGCACTGTCCTTTTGTGTCGGCTGAGTCCCCTTGAGGTTGGTGAGGTCACCAGTGTGATGATGCCTAAGGGATTATGAGTAGTAGTGTGAACTTGGAATTTCACTGCACAGTACATTCCGTGTCTTGGTCCTTGTGGTGGTGGACCAATTCATATGGTTAAGTCACAAGATAAAGCCCAGTGGAGAGTGCTATTACTTGCCTTGAGGGGTCCCTCTTCCCTTTGTTCTTTCCTCTTCATAATTTGTTTGCTGTCTTCTTGAAAAGTTGTTAACTGTTTGCCACAGCCCCACTCTGAAAGCATTGCAGAGGTATTCAACTGCACATTTTGTGTTCTTGGGCTCTCTCACTCCTCATATTCAGATAAACCTTCCTCACTTGATCTTCCTTTTAATCTCAGTGTCAACCAATGAATCTTCCTTTGGCATTCAACATTCAAAATTCAAAGGAAAAATCTTAAAACATGTTTGGGTTGGAGCATGAAAGAAAATTCTTCTTTTCTTTGCACCCTTTAATGTGTCCACTTCATTTGTAGAAGTGACCGTATGATTAAAATAAGAAGCAATAATAAGATAGAGAGCACTTAGTTACAGTTGAAGATAGACAACAGTCTTGACAACTGACATGTGAAACCTGTCGAAGAACTGTTGGGAAAACAAAGGGACCCCCTTCTCCTCAAACCAAAAATGCATATATATGGCAGATCATATTTTTATAATTGTCGGGCCAAATTTTTTTTTTTCTTCTAGAATCTCAACCTAGGCACAAAATGAAATATAATAAAAAGGTAGAAAAATGATACTACGAAGTTGTGATGTGAAAAACTGTGTAACTAAGAAAAACCATGAGAGTTGATTAATCTCATCTCTAATATTTTTTTTATTAGCATTTAATATTATTTTTCATCTCTAATATATTTTATTTTTACCTTTATTATTATTGACAATAAGATTACTAATTCTCTCATAAGTCAATTCAGTGGTTGATATTGCTTTTAAATATTTATTTTCTTAGATTTTGAAATGAAATACATGTGAAAACTCCTATTGATTAAATTCAATTAAGATATTTTATTTTATAAGAAGGTAATAGATGAATCAATGAAATATTGGTTCTTTCTGGATGCAAATCAAAAGACTTAAAGGAAACCTCAAAACTAGAGTTAATATGCCGAATGAGAGTAATTTACTCAATGAATAGAGAAAAATGAAGATATTTTCTAGCAATGTTATTATTATTATTTTTTTTTTTGCATCTGTGTTTTATTTATTATTAAAGAAAAAAATATAGTAAAAAGAATGACAGAAAATATATATATATATATATATATATATAAAGAGAGAGAGAGAGATTTTGAGGAAAAAGAGTAGGAGAATATGTAGAATCCTTGAAACAGAGGATCTTCATAAACCTTTTTTTTTATTTCATGTATGAATTGTCCATTATATAATATTGAGTAATTAATCTTTCTCTTTATTATTGGAATTTGATGTAATTTGTTAAACTCTTCCATATTTTATATACATATTTTCTATATATTCATCATCTAATTATTTGTGACTTGATTTTGTTCTTCATACTTGAAATGAGAAGAAATATTTTCTAACTTTTTATTTGAATAAAATCAATCAGTGGTGTTGATCCATGGGAACGAATTCTGAACTATTAATTGCAAGAAGTATAGGGTTTAATGCAAGGATTTTAATTTAGTTATTAAGAAATTGATCATAAGTTAAACTCCTTATAATTTCCATGATTAAGGAATTATCTTAAAATGAAATGTAGATTTCGGTAGATTTGGATCATTGAAATTGTATATATTGTGTTAATTTTAAGGTTGCAGAATATTAATGAATGAAACTCAATTAGATTAGTTATATTCATTGATAGTTTATATATTGTGTTCATCATGTCCATTTTTATTTTATCTAACAACTACTAAGTCACATGATACTTTTGCATAATAAAACCAACAACGTATTATCTACGGGTCCTAGTGCAATATTATATCACTATTTATCACCATTACTTCCATAAACTGGTATACTTTCCCAAAGTCTAAAATTTCTAATGGCCATTGTTCCTGTATTCAAAATTTCTAAGAGGAGGAAGTTAACTACATGAGTAACTGATTGGAAACGATTGTAAATTATTCTCATAATCAAGAGTGATTAACCCTTCTTTATATTGAGATTGGATGTAATTTATTAAACTCTTATGTAATATTTTGATTTATATAATACATGTTCCTATATCATCTCATTTATGACTTAATTTTGTTTTTTATGTTTGAAATGAGAGAAATTCTTATCTCATGAATTTGAGATTGGATTGTCATTTGGGAAATGTTTTCTAATTTACGAGATAAATCAAAATATTCAACGGAAATAGTTTGTGTACAATTAATTCTGAGTTTTTTTAGTTTAATGCAATGTTAATTTGGTTAAAAGAAATGTTAAGATTAAGATCCTTAGAATGTCTACTATTATGGAATTATGTTAAAAGGAAATATAAAATTTAGTAAAATCAAAGGATTGAAATCGTCCATGAATAATCTCACTATTTCAAAATTGTTAATAACAAAGTTAGGATCAAAATGTTTACTTTATATATTCGGGATATTTGACAATTTAAATCATTACTTCTACCGTGAATAATAAATTATGTTATTTTTATTTTCGGATGTTTCTCTTCCAAAGATTTTAGGTATTCTCACGAAATGTATAGAGTGATTCAGAATTATTTCTCTCTTGTTTTTTTAGACCTTTTTTTTTTTAACCAAGAGAAATTTGTCAGATTTATTTTTTGTTTTTTCCTTCATTTAAATTGGGTTATACGTTTATCACTATTTTTTACTTTTTACATTCGTAATAATTATTCTCTCTAATAACTTTAAAAGTTATAGTAAATGGTCCTAGAAATATTCTTACATCTAGTCACATACATTACTTTTTCAATATTACTGGAATGTATTTTGGAAAAAGAAAAAAAAAAATAAGATTTCATGAACAAAAAAATAGAAGATCTGGTGCAACTCCATCAGCAAATTTTTACCAAGCACGGATAATAAGCTTCAGTATAACAACAACCTTCATTACAGGTCAGATCGGTTATCAGAGTACTATAAAGGTGTTTCTGACACCAGGTTCTTGAATAGAAGAAATCTAAAACAACGTTAACTTTGTTTCTTTAAAAAAACCACCTTTTAAATTTATTTTTACCATATTAAAATATAAATTTGTATATATAAAGGACCCCTTTTATTATTTTCAAAATACAAGAAAAATTAGTCTTTATATTTAAAAACCTGTATGTTTATATATTAAAATTTACACTGCATAGGAGTCCTTTATATATTTTGTAATGAGTAGACAAAATGTCAGTAAGAAAACTGGAACTTTAAGAGACATATCCCTTACTTCCACTTCAAGTTTTGGATTCTTCTATTTAAAGAATGTAATGAATGGTTTGTAAATGTGAAGACAAATGATTGATTTTTCTATTGCTTTGTTTCTGCATCTTTCTAGGAAATAGTCAACCACTTCTGGTTTTAGCAAAAATTATTTCACACCAAGGGTACAACCCTCAAATAACAAGGTTTCCAAGAACATGGTCTTCCATTAGTTATGAACAAATACTGTCAGAGAACGACATGAAACATCGCAGAAAATTCACCTTGTATTAGTAGAAAAAGAAAATGTTATGTAATATTATGCCCAAAATATCCTATCACAGAACAACATGCAAATAACCTCATACTTACATTTACAAACTTTGACCGACAGAAGGTAAATTTTCGAAATGTGTAATATTCTATATGCAAAAGAATGTATTAGCTCAGGTAAATACTTCTAAAAACTACAAATTGCAAAACCATAACTCAAGTTAACTATATTGATTTAGTAAAGCTGTAATATTTATCATAAACAAATAATATATATTTTTCCTAACAGTTTTACTGTATTTCCCTATTTTTTTTTTCAAAATTCTTCTTATTATATAGTGATTGATATACTTATTCTTACAAAAATTAAATGTTTATTATCTTTTGATTGGTTACATAAACTTGTAAGTCTTATCCGATACTTTTTATTATCTATCTTTAAATGGATATGAGTATTATTGTTGACATAGATTATTAACTTTTATATTTAAGAATAACTATTAGTTTGTTTAATAGTTTTTATTTTAATTGTTTAAATATTTGATACTCAATTTAATAATTATTTTTTAATTACTTTTTGTCTTAATTTTTAAGTGATTGACATTAGAGTTTGTTTTCTTAGTTACTTCTTCATGCTTTGTTCGAGGACTAAGGAAATTGGAATTTATTTTTAAAACCATTTTTTCATTTTTATAGTCAATCATCTATTATTTGTTTTGAAACTTAAAATTCTATAACAATTTTATTTTTAAAAGCGTGTCTAAAAAAATTAAGAAAAAATATATATTTAAATTATTCTTGACCTTTAACTCGTAATTATTAAGTATATATGAACAATATGAATTCACACTAAACTGAAATTTTTATTTTATCTATATATGGTAACTTATTCAGAATATATTTTTATCATCCTATCCATAATAAGTCGTAAAATAATAAGCTTCTATACTTTCATATATGTGAGAAATAAATTAGGAGTATTTTCAACTTTTTAATAACACAGATTATTTAATTTTAATTTTAATGAATATTAAAATATAAAATTTAATATATTAAAGAATAAATAAATTGATGAAATATATAAAAAGGGAAATAAATTAGGAGTATTTTCAACTTTTTAATAACACACATTATTTAATTTTAATTTTAATGAATATTAAAATATAAAATTTAATATATTAAAGAATAAATAAATTGATGAAATATATAAAAAGGGAAAGTTAAGAATTTTTTTTTTTATATTCTCTCCTCCTCTGTTCATTTTCTCTTGAGTAATAAAACACAAACTCATTGTTTCTATTCACATCTGCTTCATTTTCAAAGGAGAAAGGAATGAAAACTCATATTCATTGTTTTTAATCAATGTTCCATTTCTAAAAAAAAGGAGTAACTTTGTTTTGTGATTGACAATGAAGTACTAATTTCTTAACTCATGCATAATTTTTTATTCCTTACATTTGTGGAGAAGGTTTGAAATATAAGGATATGCATAGTTATATATATATATATATATTTTAAAGTTGTTACAGTATAACTAATTTAATTGTTTTTTTTTTTCAAAAACATTTTTGTATGGAACTTCTTGTTAAAAATATAAAAGGAATGAACTATTAACAACAGTTGAAGATATGGATGGAATGGGATAGAAAAAAAAAATAGCTCATATGATTAATAGAGTGATATGACAAGAAGATTAAAAAAAAAAAAAACATAGATAAGATATTTGTAATTTCGAAGTGTACAAATATCAACACGGGTAAACTCAAAAACTACAAACAGTTATGCAGGCATTTTATTCTTTCCTTGGTCGTACGTATTTTTCTTTACTTAAATCATGACCGGAACACCTCCGTTTTATTTCGATTTATCCAAAGTAAAAGAATGTGCAATCAAGAAAAAAAGGGTAAAGTGAAAAGGTAAGAATATATTTACTTTAGATTTTAATAATATTACCTCACAACCTTAACATCAAATCAAAAGGAATTTTATCATCTCACAGTAAACTCTCCCTCATCTACCTGTGAGGATCAAAACATCATCATGTTTCCCTTCAACAGAGGGTTTGTGGCCTTTTCATAGAAACGACCCTTTTGCCCAGATGAAAAATCCCAGAGGATAAACTACAGCTTCTTGTATTACTTGGCAACAGAAACCATATCAATTCTCAAAGAAGATTCCTTGCTACTAACATTAGCATATGAAATTAAGAATGAAGTATTCTGTACTGCAGCCTGCAAGTTGTTTCCATGCTATGCTAGCATTCTGCATGTTACTATACCATCCTCATTTACAATATTGAGAAATATCAGAAGTCCATGAGTAGTTTATACAAGTAGCATCAGAAAGTTAATGAATTATATGTGAGCCAGAAGGAATGATCCCTAAAAATCCATGCCCTCTGATAAAAGCAACCACTGTACACAAACAACCTAGCCTTACAAAAGGGATCTTCTTCAAGAGCTGAAGGTGAATCCTGAGAATGGATGAAGGATCATTTTCCTGCAGAAGTCACATCAAGCTTTTTCTTTGGAAGATTATTAGAGTAAATGATTTAAGGTCGCCGCTTGAATGACAGCAGTTGGGCTGGGTTCCCTAATACGGGAAGTTGCAGATCTTCTATGGCCATAATTCTTATCAACGTTGCTTCTTTTAAACTTGTGTGAAGACAATCGGAAGAATTTCACTAGCTTTGCTGAACCAACAAGTAAAATCACGCCAACGATAATAAGTAGCCTGCAGCAAAACATTTAGATTAAAGTATTCCTGACATAAAAACTTGAAGGTGTCCATCTTATTTGAGAACACCAACATTATATATATTAACTTAATTAGATAAAGGCATTCAACTAAATCAGAAAATGCTCATGAATGCGAAATATTACCATCCTAGAAGGAGTAGCATGCGAGCTTTTGGGGCCGTAGGAAGTCGCTCACCCAAAGCAAGCATCCCAGCTAGTACACCAGTCAAAATAGATGCCACGGCGGCGCATGTAGAAACTATAATAGCCCTCCCATGTTTTAGACCACGTGTCTGCATTTGTAGCAGTAAATACAAAAGAGGTTAGTATCTCTGAAATTGGCAGCGCAGATGTTGAAATGTCCCTTAGGCTTAAGGGATGTAACAGTTCACAACAATGTAATAGTATGAAAAAGGTCTTCAAAGTACCTGGTAGTAAAAGCCTGTACCACTTGAACACACACTTACGATTATGCATATAGGAACCAACAGCTTGGGGAAGCCTTGCTCCAGGAACAGAAACCCCATCTTTGATATTACAGATGCCATCCTGCATTTTCATATTAATAGAATTATTTATAAGAACTTATGAATTATAATAAACTTCTGTTATCTATGTGCGTGTGTGTTCTCTGTAATGTTATATCTTATCATCTGCTGTTTTTGTTAGTAGCCCACAGAAAAAATGATTTTTTAATAAAAGCTGACAAATCTAATTGAACTAAGGTTTTCACAAATAAAAATATTGTAAGCAATGAAAAATTGTATATTTTTAATTGCTCATAATTAGAAAAAGCAGATCATGTTTGTTTTAAATGCCTTGTTATTCTACTAGCTGCATAATTCACGACGGAGCATTCTTGATTAAAAAGAAAAAAGAAGATAAACACTCAATTGTCATCATCTTCATCCTAACATTAAGGAGTTGAGGTAAATGAAGGAAGTGAAATGTGTCCATCTAAGAGGTAGGGAAGTAACAGTACCCAAACAAAATTCCAGATTCCAAGCCATAAATAATTTCCTCAACAACATCATATTCCATCTGCATCACTTAAAATGTCAGGAAATGGAAGAAGAATAAAGGAAGTATATCCCATAAGATTACCATGAGCGGTATAACATGTAAGAATGAAGACTCTGATCATGATTAAAACATTAATTACCATCTCTTGTTCTCTCCGGTTACGCTTACATATTCGAAGCCATCCATTAAGCATTATCTGTCCAAGTGGTTCTAACAATTAGGAACAGTAACTGTTTGAAACTAAAAAATAGTAATGTCACTTTGCTGCACTAATGACCCTACACTCTTTAAAGAAAAGTTAAGCCAATAAAAAAACTAATACTGTTGATAAACCAATGTATCAAAACCGTAAGGCTTGTAATCATGCATTCAGGTTTGTGAAAAAAAAAATCATACTGCTGCATGATTAGTTCCACGAGACCACAGTAATGCCTTCCTATTGACTTTAAAGAAAGTTGGTAAACAATGGACCAAAGCATAAGACAGGGTACCTACAAACAAGATGAAAACAACAAATGCCAGCCACGGTATGTGAAATATAGATAGAGCAGCAGCCTCTTGCTCCTCACCTCCAGCACCAACTCCTAAATATAGAAGAGCATATTAACAAATTGAATACATAAACCTATGTCTTGTATCAATAGAATGACACATAAAATGCCAGCAACCGACTCCAAAATTGATTTTTTATTAGCAACCAGATAATAAAATCTCAATACATGGCTCAGCCACGCAACACAAGTGCATACTGCGCAATATATAAAAATAAAATGGTTGCCTCATCAGTCCATCACATTTACAGTTTTTATGTTTGGATTCAAATTCTGACTATATATAAAAACCTACAAATTTTGTTACTCCCGTCATAATCAACACAATGAATTATAAAAAAATGCACAAGATTTTAATTTTTTTCTGTTAGTGAGACAAACAAATGGAAACAGAATATAGATTTTTCATCATTACTTCAATAATCATGTTCGGTGGAATATGCCAAAGGAAATAAAAGCAGTTAAACTAAATGCTCTTTACTTTAACTTACAATACCTATTGTGCCGAAACCTGCGAAGGTAATGCCCACCCAATCAACAACATTCATGACTTCCTTGAGATAAAAATGAGAAAAGACTGAGAGGATTGCCAGCCCACAACCAGAAACTGGTTGGATGACAGAGACCTAAATCAGAAGAACAACCAAATTACACATTAGTTTTCTTCTGATTTATGCTTCTATTATAATTTATAGGCATGACTGGAGCACTTACAGGAGCCAGAGCTAATGCCCTTAACATCAACAGTGCCCCAAATATATCCATCAGAAAACCTATGACCCAGGTTTTGTTCAAAGCATATGCCCTTATGACCTGCAAACACAACATAATTGTCAAAAAGTACCAAATACGATATCAATGTCAATCCTTAATCAAACAGTGACTTCTTCCTGGTCACACGTTCTTCAATGAAAAATGGGATCTTTAGTAAAATATCCTCCACCCAAAATCCCACGTTCATACACAGGGACGTGCACGCACACAATTTCATCATTCCAAAAAAAAACGCTCAAATTGTAAGTTTCGGGGTTAAGGTACACCCACATCAAAGAAAAACACATGCGCGTGCTTGAAATGGAATAGTTATGTTCGAAGGTGAGACTTTGAAGGGGAAGCAAATCATGGGCATATGAAAATGGGAAAAAAAAAATGGAACTGCGAAAAGAGAAACATGCCTTGAACTTGAAAGAGAGAGGAGGAAGAATGACGGTGCCCTTCTTCTGAAGGATTTTGCCGATGTTGTTGCCGGCGGTGGCAACCACCGTCAAAACAATTGATTCCCACATTTTCTCCGACCCTTTCTTCCTCCCTCTGCTCTGCGTGTCTCCTCCTCCGTTTTGTTTTGTGCCTAGGATTTGTTAATTGTCATAAACTAGCTATTAATTGTTTATTCAACGCCATTATTTAAATGGTTTTGAAGCATTGATTAAAAGTTTAAATTCTCTCTACCAACTTCAACACAGGGAAAAGAAAATCCATGCTTTTTGTTATAAAATTTTAGAATATTTTAACTAACTTTATTATATTAATAGAAAATAATACTATTTCTATTTATTTAATTGAAATGAAATAATTTAAGAAAAGTATATGAAATTAATAAAATTAAAATGACAATAAATAATATTCTTAAGTAACACGGATGTTTTTTTCTTAATATTAAATTCGGAAAAAGGTATTTGTAAGGAAAATTTAAGAAAAAACTATTATTTGATCATAATGTATACATACTTTTTAATCATTGTAATGGGTTATTGAATTTTATAAGTAATTAATTTAAAATCCATATTAAATTTATATAAAATTATATATATACGTATATATATATATATATATATATATATATATATATATATATATATATATAAAACTTTAAAAAAATTAAAAGTATTAATATATCTCAAATTTGTAATATGTTTAATATAACATCTTCAAAATACCACCACATATCACAAATATTCAAACACATGATTTTTATAAAAATAGAACATATACATTTAACTCTTTAAAACAAATATATTCTCTTATATTGCGTGAATATGTAGTATTATTTTGTTTTTGCCATTAAGTATAATCATTTTATATAACATAATAACAAAATAAAGTAAGATAATGTAATTTAATTCAACGATTAAAATAATTATATAATATTTATATTGCATTATTTTTAATGAATTTATTATTTATTCATCTTATGTCATATACAATTACAAATATGTCTGTTAATCACATTTTAATTTCACTTCAAATTCAAAAAATTGAATAAAATAGAACTAAACTTATTATTTAGCAACTCAAAAAAAAAAAAAAATACACATTTAAAACATTTACGAGACTAACACCAAAAAATAATCATTAAAGGTACTTTAAAAGCTACATATCACATCACATCAACTTATTAGTTTGTAAAAAGATTCAATCCTAACTCAATTCTATCATTAGGTTTGTTATCAGATTGATATAAAATTGAGTCCAATTCTAATTCGAGTCCAAATCATTTTTATTTTTTTTAACTTTTAAAAGATACAGAGTCTTTTGAAAATTATATTTATCTCTCCTAAAGTTTAAATAATATTATTATATTTTCTAATTTTAAATAAATATTTATTTTTTATGTTTTAATAAAATAAAATTTACACTTTTTATAATTTTTAAATAAGTGTTTATTTATTTTCATGTTTTTAATAAATGAATTTTACATTGTTTATATTTTTAATAAATTTACATTTATCTCCCTTATTCCATTTCCATAAATATTTTTAAGTTAACATTTATAAATAAATTAATATTTATGGAATTTTACGGTGTTTCGTATTCACGTATCTTCCATACCTAGCAAAAATATTCTATTAAACATCACTGTATTATATAGCCACATTTCCTTTCATTCACGCAAGACGACACTCACATAAACCCATAAGCCATTTCTTTTCTTTATTTAATTATAAATGGATGGTAGTTGACCAACTTGATCTAAAAAAATTGAATTGATCATTATTCAACTTGGTTCAAGATATATAAAATTCAATTTATAGTGCGCAAGCTTAATGAGAAAAAAATGGGCAAGCTGTGGGTTTAAGAAATGGAAGAAAATCAATCTTGAGTTAATATATAACTTCATTTATTATTCAAAATGGTTACTATTAAAATTATAAACTTTATTTTAAAACATATTTTACTACAAAAAAAAATCATTCAATTCATCTCAGAAATTATTTCAATACAACTAGTAGTGTTTCTAAATATTTTCACTAAAATTATGAAAGAAAATAGAAGAAAAATGATCAAATATAGTTCTAACCAGCTTCCTGGGCTTGGCTAATCAAAACCACATCCACTAAACTTCCTTTCTGCCAACCAACATACCAAACAATAAAAAATGGTTAATGTATAGAATTCAAAATCATATTATTCCAGCACACTCCAAGTTGTGTTCTTGACAAAAAAAGTTCTGCATCATACTTTACTCACTTTTCAATTCACTTTTCAATTCAATTAATTTAAGGTAGAACATTCTAATAAACTATGTCCATAGGGGGGGAAAACCATGAAAGGAAACAAACATGTATCTTACAAGTTATCCTATCTTTTCCCCTTCTCGTTTCCTTTCCACTCAAAAACACCATGCCATTATGCAAATTATTGAAGAACTCACAAGTTGCTGTCCCTGCCCACAGAACTATTTTTCTACACCCTACTGCAAACTTCATTTCAAACTATGTTCTGTCTTGTGGCTTGTGGAGTTGAAGTGGAGGTCCACATCACACTATGCTATTCCCCCCAATTATTTGCTATCACTATGGCCATACCCCATGCAAGAGCAATGACAGCACAAGGGATAGCAACTTGATCCTATTATAGAAGACAGGGAAAGTGCCCTGGAAAAGAAAAAACACCTAAAATCTACTTGCCCTTGAAGATATTTGTTGCAAAAATAATTCTGATTAAAAGTAGAAGATGGTTTATTGTATCCAAATAATGATGGTAATATGAGAAAATACACATAACATAAGCCTCAATAAATATGGAAACATAGTTGCTACACATGATTCAGTCCATCATGGAGTTAAAAAATCATCAACAACAGAACAAATATAAATTGATGTCAAGCCTCAAAGAAGATTTTCCAGGACCCAATAACAAGTAACAAATTATTTCACATATAGACAAAAGCTTTGACGAATTGAAGTAAAGCGATGATAACCCCTGAATGATTAATCTACAAATTCTTGTCATAAACATAGCTGAATTTAAATAAAAGTAGCAATTAAAGCACTACCAGCCATAAACGACTTGAGAGTACTTGTTCTTGAGCCACCTGAAGCTCTTTCTGAAGGAGCCTTTGATCTTGCCTTCAACAGAGTACATTTTGTAGCTGGCAACCCTCTTCTTCCTCTGAAGCTCAGGATCAGCCAAGGTCCAAGACCTGGAGAAAGAAGAGGCTGCAGAAATGCTTTTCCCTTTCTTCAACTTGAAGTCCCTAGGACCACCCATCTGAGTCTGAGCATAGGAAGCACTGTAACATCTGAGATCATAAGGCCTGCTGGGGGCTCCATAGTAGCTCTCAATCTGCATCATTTGGCCATTTGCGTAAGACCTTGATCTTTGAAACTCCTCCATGGGAAATTGGGCAGGAGGACCAAGAACAAGAATGAGAAAACCAAAGGGGTGCTTCTCTCTCTTCAAATCTCAACCTTTTCTTTATTTTATTGGAATACAAACATTATGAAAATATGAGGGACAGTGGTGGCGTGGGGTCCAACAACGACCATAAGAGGTTCGGTCTACGGTGGCTCAGTTTTACTTTCAACTTTCTTGTAGCTTTCTCCATTTTTTCTTTTTTCTATTCTAATAAATTAAATTCCATCCACTGTTAATGACTCCTTGGCACAATTCATATATTCATTGGTAGGTGCCGTGTTTTCTGGGGATTCCTAGCTCTCACCGGCTTATTATATTCATATTTTTAACCAACTAAAAAGTAAACAAGAATAAGAAAATAAAATTGTATAATTTTTAAAACATTCTGGATATTTATTTAAATTTATTCTATATTTATTAGTTTGTATTTTTTTTTTCTTTCCTCCTTTTCATCCGTCACTTTTAGAATTTTCCATTGTCTAAAATTTACGCTTTTAAAATTGTTGAGGATTTTGCTTTTGACCCGGACAACGGATTCCCCGTCAGACAATTCATCTGCCACGAATTCTGATCCTTATTTTAATGACCCACGACAGCAACAGAAATAAGTCTATTCTTTTTTTAATAGGCACATTTTATACTATGATTTTTCTAACATCCTACAACATAAGTCTTTGATACTAATAAGAATATATGGTCGTAACTAAATTCAATAATGTTGTATCAAAAGATTTAAAGGTAATTTAAATATATATTTTTCTTTAGTTTTCTGAAACATTTTAAAAAAATAATATTTTAAAAATAATGATTAATCCTAGTAACATTAATAATAAAATATAAATGTCTAACCTTGATAATAATATAATATTATACACAAAAAGAAGTGTCGAATATTTTTTATATTTTCTTAGCGTTTAATGTATTCATTTTATTGAATAATTTTTCAAATATATAGAGCCGAACTTATAAATATATTCATTCAGATATTGACGTGGATAGTGAGAGAAAATTTAGGAAACCTAGTTTCGGAGTATTATTACCTTAGAGTACTCCAGAAGAAATCACTAGTTTATTGTTATATTTTAACATTTATTATGCAACTAAAATTCCTTCGATACACATCAAAATACTTATCTTAAATTAAATACTATAACAGCTGTCTTAAATTGGACTTACATTATAATGATACTTATTTACAAGGTTTTGTTATAGTACAGTTTTTTTACAAACAAATTTTCAAAAGTTTTTAATATCTTTAATAGGTTCTTATAAGTAATTCAATTTTTTTATACTTTTTATTTAATTTTTTTCGTAATTTATAAAAATTATTTTCTTATTTTAATTAAATATTTAAGGAGATTACGTAGACATACTTTTATCATTTATTTATTACTTTTTTCAAGCCATCAATAACACCGTAGATGTCACACTATATTCTTTGTATACAGACGTTTGTTTCGTAAATATTCAACGCTATCATTTTTGCTTGCGTGCTTGAGTGAGCTGTGATGTTGAATCATTCTTATTTTTCTAAAGTGAATGAATGTTTAAAAGAAAAAAAAAAACGGATACTATATGCCACTAATTTAAAATCAATCAAATTTAAGTTTTAATGATGCATTTTATCTTACAACTACCATTATTTTGCTAATTTTATTATCTATGATTTTTATGTATATTTTATTGTAATGCTTTTTTTTTTCGATTATTTATTTATTTTATCGGTTTATTAAATTTATATAAAGTGTTGATAGTTTTTAAAAACGACGTCATTTGATTACTATATTTTCTTTCAAAATAGAATTGTTTTGTTAGTAATATAATGATAAGATGTATAAAATAAAAGAATGATGACAATATTTTGGAAAAAAACCTTAAATCTAAAATATGCGAAAATTTAAAAATTGATAGTGAATTCACTAAACAGTTATAATTGAATAATATATCATTCGGTTTAGTTTTAAATTTATGGAATACTCTAAAAATTAACAGTGGGTATTCACTCCATATATTTACTCACTTTAGAAAAATAAAGTCAAAGAACTAATTTTAATCGAGTTTAAGTATCAAGAAAACAATTACAAAAAAATGATATCACAACCTGAATTTTTTCAGCAGTTCGAATAGACTAAACGTGTAAGAAATAGCTAACGTCTTTTTCGTGGATGTTCGCATCCTCCTTTTACCCATTGATTTGAAAAGTCAAATATCCATCCCTTGGCACTCCTTTATTCTAAAGTTAAAGTTCGTTCCTATTGTACTGCTCCTTGATTATTTTTTTAACCAAAGTATTTGTGTGAATTGATTCTTTTTAAAAATAATTATTAATTATACCAAGTATAGGTGAAGTATAAAAATTAGATATAGGAGGTTTTTTTCAGCTTGTTATACCATTCTCGATTCTGTTTATTTAGATGGCAAGCAAAATGTTCTCTTTGGAAAAATCCCACAGTAGTAGTTATCTTGAACAATTTTTTTGGCAATGAAGTATTTGGTGAATGTCTTTAAGTTCAAAGTTCAATCTCAGGTAGAAGGTTCTCAATACTTGTCTTGAGAATTTAATTGATCAAGCTAGAGCCCATTCTTGAAAGAAGAGATGTAGTGAGTTTGTGATTGTATTGAGGTTCATTCTAACTAGGAAGTTCTCATAACATATTAATTCCCATCATTCTCTGCTTTGACGATGATGAAGTACACGTAATTTAATTTAATTTTATTGGTTGATAATCCTTGGCAGACTATTCTTTACGTTCTAAATTGCTTGTGAAATGTTCCAAGTTCTAACTGCCACAATGTCTCTACCACGGAAAGCGTATTGACAAACAAGTCTCAGCACGTAGTATGAGCAGTTTAGCGAATGGTTGACCCAGCAACTGATAGCAATTGCTTCGATTTGCACATATCGTCACTTCACAGTTCACAAATACGTGACGACCAATCTATTCTTAACTCAGAAGGGAACCTCATTGTAAATTAAGCATGCCACGATATCTAATCAAAAGTTATATAAAGTTAACAAGTAAATGTGTGTTTATTTATAATTTTTCTTGTATAAAGATATCAATAATTATAAGCCATGCTTGCAGACAAATAGAGAAGCCTGTGCAGCTTGGTCCTAAAAATGAACTTTAATTGGGCTGCAACTCAAAAATAGAATCAAATGATTGACAGGAAAATAAGTATATTTCCAGCGTGACATAAAAAAGGTTTCAAATATACACAACCATCTCGAGGATATATTAAAACAAAACACACGGAACGCGGCAATCTACAATCTGTAGTAAGACAGATACACAAACAAGCAAGCAACAAAATTGCAGCAACACATTTTGCTAAACCCAAAATTAGAGAAGAATGCCCATTTCAAAATCACCGGTTTGGAGTTAAGTTCAAGTCTTGCCAGAGAAAGGCCCTGCCAGGGCCATGAAAAATGAAATAATGATAGAGGCCTCCAGAATAAAAATCATACCAATCAACAATGAAGGGGAGACCAAATCAAATGAGATCAGCTACATTGGCTGGCAGCTCTTCAATCATCACATTATAGAACTTTTGGATGTCAAGCAGCATCCTTTCATCATCCGTGGTCACAAAATTGATAGCAACACCTTTTCTCCCAAACCGACCACTACGACCAATTCGATGAAGATAGTTCTCTGGCTGAGTTGGCAGATCATAATTTATAACAAGTGAGACTTGCTGGACATCGATACCACGGGCCAAAAGATCTGTGGTGATAAGAACACGGGAGGACCCAGAGCGGAATTCCCGCATGATGATATCCCTTGTGTTTTGGTCCATATCTCCGTGGGTGGCTGAAACTGTGTGATCACGACTCCGCATTTTCTCTGTCAGCCAATCTACCTTGCGTCTAGTGTTCACAAAGATAACACTCTGGGTGATTGCCAAAGTTTCATAAAGATCACATAGTGTCTCCAGCTTCCATTCCTCCTTGTCTACATTGACAAAAAACTGCTTGATCCCCTCCAGGGTAAGCTCATCACGTTTTACAAGAATCCTCACAGGTTTGTTCATAAACTTTCTTGTGATTTCCAGCGCTTCTGGAGGCATTGTGGCAGAGAATACCCCAACCTGAATCTTAGGAGGCAGTAGCTGAAAAATATCATAGATCTGGAAAGTGGAAACAAAACAAAGGCAAATTCAGAAGGATACACTTTGTGAACCAACCAAAAGGCAGATGAAGTTGTAGCTATTTTCTATTTCTCATGCGCATGCTACCGATGCAGACTGCAAACCATAACATAATAGTTTTCAAAATGGCAAGTATTTAAATCTTCCTGTCCATAATAACATTAAATAAGTAGCACTCACTGAAAAAAATATTTTTTTTCCAAATAATAGCTCCACATGCATTATTTTTTCAAATTTCATAGAGATGAAAAATGGATACATAAAAGAAAAGGCCAAGAGACTGAAAAAACGATTTTTCATTTCCCCTATTCTTTCAGATGCAAAATCTAGTAAAATGTGGACTTGTGCCTTTAACAGGCTAATGTATTGTTGCAATGTATCTAGTACACCAAAATATACTATTTGACTGACATACCACGACTAACAACTTTAAAGGTAGCAATTACAATCATTATCTATACATTTGGTTAAAATTAAAACAAAATACTAAGCCAGAATCTTATTCTATAACAACAAATCAACAAAAAGAAGCAAATTAAAAAAAGCAGCATCAGTAAATGAGAGGACCTGATCCTTAAAACCTCGAGAGAGCATCTCATCTGCCTCATCCAATACAAACATCTTGATGTAGTCAGGACGCAAAGATTGTCTGCGCAGCATATCAAATACACGACCAGGAGTGCCAACAACTACATGAACCCCACTTGAAAGGATGCGTTTATCTTCACGAACACTGGTCCCACCAACACAAGCATGAACCTTGACACCTAGATAGTCCCCTAGTGCTCGCATAACCTTCTCAATCTGTTGTGCAAGTTCACGAGTAGGAGCAAGAACTAGTGCCTGGCACTCAACTAAGCTGTAATCAAGCTGCTGTAAAACTCCAGAGCAAAACGTAGCAGTTTTTCCAGTTCCAGATTGTGCTTGCTGAATTACATCAAGCCCCTTGCAGAAAGGAACAATCCCCCTTTGCTGAATTGCAGAGGGTTTCTCAAAACCTTCCCAGAAGTAATACAGCATCCATATAAATGCTCAGTTATCAATGACATAAAACAAAGATAATAATCAAAACCAAAAGTACAGCACGCATTCAAGATTCTTACAAGACATATAATTTGACTGTAAATTAATCTCATATTTGATGCATGCAGATAAACAATAGAAAGTATAACCAAAACTCTCAAGCAAGAATCAACATTCAAAATTATATTACATTCAAATATTGATGTACATACCGTATGCATAAATACCCCTCAGAAGGTTCTCCTGCAATCCCATGGCATCAAAGCTCTCGCAAACTTCGTCATAAGAAGTAAAAAAATCTTGCCCGTCAGCTCCAAGTCTGGTGCCATCAACACATGAAACCGAAATGAGTATATAATTCCAGGCATGGGCGCAACACACGGAGGCATTGCGTATGAAATAGTAAGATGGAATCACAACTATATAGAAGAAAAAAACACATGCCAATGCAATAGCATCTCTACTAAGCAAGGGAAGGGGAAACCTACAACTCATCCATCTTAGCATCATATTGACGACCATCGAATTGCGATCCTTCTGGTGCCTGCCCAGCCATGATTTCAAACTGCAAAGAACACGAGACATCAACTCATTTCACAATCTAAAGATCAAAGTTCAGACACTGATATTGCACAAATTTTAATTTTCCAACTTCAAATACAGAAAAAAAAAAAAAACTGAATAATCTGATACAGTGTACTGAACAAACAACACCTCCAGGAAGCAGAGGCGTTTCTTTTAAAATGTTAAACAACCAAAATAGTTATATTAGTTTCAGTTACTTATGGAAGATGTGAGTTCTGAAATAATTCTTTTAAGAATTTTCACGCCAGAGAATAAATCGATCCGAGCAAAAAGAGCGACAGTGACCAATACCATAAATTACAAATAAAAGAAATCTGAATAACAGCTAAGTAACGAAATCGAACCTTTGAGAAGAAGTTGGAATTTCCAAATAATGAATAAGATTGAGTCTGTAAGAGGGAATTGTGGACTTAGGGTTTCCAAAAATCGAAGGGCGATGGCGGTGGCCGTGAGACAACGACGTATCAAAGATGACGCCGGAGGAGAGTGTCAAATAGGAATTGTTTTCTTATTTCAATGGATTTCGATGATTTTGCTTTCAATTTATCTCTCGATTTTACCCCTGATGCTTTCCGTTAATTGCAGCGTGATCCACAATGTTACGACGTCGTACCAAGTTACCCTCAGAGTACTGTTTTTTGATAGCAAAAAAATTGAAACACGTCAAAGGTTGTATTATGTGTTATTTATCCCACTTTGGTTTGAGTAAAAGGTTTAAATACATAGAAATTCAAACAACTGGGAACTTTATTATCGTTAAAGGTCATTGTATCTTGATTAGAAAAAAAGTTAAACGTATCAAATAAGATTAATAAGAATAATATGAACATATCTATGTAAACTTATAATGATTTAATACGTAGCCATTTATGTTTTACCTAAATGATGCAGTGCAAATTTGATTCTGACAATAATTCATTTGTATCTATCTGTACCAAATAATCAACGAAAGAGTGTGGATCTAAAGTAGAATCAATAACTGGTAATTTCATTTCATTCCAACATTTTTTAGTAAATCAAATTCTTATTTTGAAAAGAAACCTTTCGATAAATTTTGTTTTTTGGAACCATTTAAATTTTTATGTTTTATTTAAAAATTAAATATTTATGATATAAAATTTAAAAGATTATGAATACAAATTTTAGTCAAATTTTGATAACATGTGGAAGATATAGTAAGATATTCCTAATATTACTAAAAAATATTTTTTATATTTTGAGAAAGATATATTTTTTTATTGAAAGTGGAAATTTATATTTTGGGTAGTTATTTACAGGACGAAACAAAGTTTAAAACGATTAAATCAATTTAATTTGTAAATTGTATTGTCAATTTTTTTTAATATTAATTTGAAAGAAGGTGATTGATATACATAATAGTAATGAAAAAATAATTAAGAAATTATATTCGATTAAAATATTGAAAATGTAGAATTATATATTGACTATAATAAAAACGTTAAAATATTATTAGAAATTGTCTTTTACTATTATGATTTGAAACTCTCTTCTTCTTCTTTTTTTACTTCTATTTCTGCCTCATTCTGTGCACAAATGAGGTGTGAGATTTCAAAACTGTAAATTATTGCATACACAACGTTATAGTACCTATCTTATTAATCATACAAATAATGATTTTGACCAAGTAATAATATAATTTTTTAACGTTTCCATAATGTTTTTTCTCCTTCATCATTTATATTATTTTTTTAAAATTATGTCATTTTATTTTTAAAATGCCATTTGTGGAGTTTATTCCTATTAACTAAGTAAAAAATTAATTTTACTTGTAATACTGTGATAGATAGTATTTTGATGATAAATGGAAATTATTTGAAATTAGACTAATATGAGAAGTAACGTATCTACGAAAACATTGTTAAATTGTTGTAAGCTCTTTGAAATCAAATAAACCATTTTAACTTTGGATAAAGTCGAATTATATGCTTCTAAAGGAGGGTCACATTCATGAAATTATGTTCATTGTGTTCAATTATGATTGGTAAAGTAAAGACAATAATGACATTCAAATGAAATCCAATGTTATTATCAAAACTTTTATCTTTATAATAAGTTTTTTTGTTAAATATATTAAGATATGTAAACGAGACTGTAAAAATAATTAAAATAAATGAACAAATTTAGATTTTAATGTAAATAAATATTTTTCCAGTAAACATATATTTCATAATCGGAATAAATTAAATTATCTTATAATAAATAAAATAAAGTATTATATCATCACTAAAATTACATATAAAATATTTTTAGTCATGAGTTAATTATATGTTATTAGTGAATTTTCTTTTTTGAAATTGAACTATTGCAAGTATATAATTAAAGTTTTTTTTTTTATATATATTTTAAAGATATCACATCAAATTGAGATCGTTACAATAATGTGGTTTCAAGTAGATTTTATTGAGTAAAATATCTCATTAAATCATTTAGAAGCTCAAAAGTGACATATTTTTTGGTAAAATATGTAGACTTTATTTTAGTTTTTCTAAATTGTTTTGTTTAAAATTTTATTTCTCTAAACCATTTTTTAAGTATCATCAAAATCATTTAGAAGCGCAAAAGTGATATATTTTAAATTTAGTAAGAAATAATTTTTTTTATAGTGTCAAGCAATTTAAAAAATATTAAAATATTTCAAAGGAATAAAAACATGTTTTATCTTAAAAATGTTCAGTACTTATATTTTTTTAAAACAGTCAACTATCCACACAAAAAGTTCAATATTACTCTCTCTTTGTTTAAATACTCAACCCTTCCTTATAGAAATTGTTGTTTTAAAATTCAATATCTTAAATATATTATTTTTAATTTTGGAAAAAAATTAAGTAAAATAATTGTAAGAACCTAGAAATAACATTTTAGAAAAAAATTGATATAATTAAGATAAGATATGTTTTATTATTAAAGATAAAAATTCATATAAATAGAAAAAAATCATTGGTTTTATTTTTAAATAATTACTATTTCTCTAAAAATATTCTTCTTTTTTGTGTCTTCTTTTTAAAATTTCAACTCTATTGTTTATTAGATTAATTATTTTTGAGATTATCTGTAAACTTATGGTGTAATATCTTAAAAAATAACTATAGAATAAAAACTAATTTAAAATCTAGTTTTAGAGGTAAATAAGATAACAACTATTTTTTTAACTTTTTTTAACAGAAAAATTGTTTAAGTAAAAGTTAGTTATTTACTTTTTATTTTTATAACAACCACCAACTATCTCTCTCCCGTCTAAGAAGATATTCTATTCTATTTTATTTTAAAAAAAACCACCAACAATCTCTAAGAAGATATCCTGTTTTATTCTTATAAAAACTACTAACTCTCTCTCTAAAAATATATACGGTTTCATTATTATGAAAACTACCATCTCTCAAATAATTTCTCTTTAAAGTTTTCTACCTTTTCTCTAGATTTGTGATCTCATAGGTTATCAGATTTAAAATCAGAAGACATCGCTAGATTCCTAGCGCTAAGTAGATCAAGAGTGTCCAATTAGATTCTTGAACAGAGTTAGGTTGCTTGTGATTTTAGGGTTTTGAGTATCTCTACTCTATAGAGGTAGGGAAGCTAGTTTGAATGTTTTTAATAAATATTATAATTACTTGTTTCGTGACTTTGGGTAAGGGAAGCTAGTTGCATGTTTTTTTATAAATGTTTGTCTCCTTTGAAATAGAAATTTATTTATAATGTTGATATTTGGTAAGGGAAGCTAGTTTGATTATTTTTCATAAACATTGTAATTATTTGTTTATTAATGAATTGGATGAATGTTAATGTATTGTATTATGTAGTATCATTGTTTGTGAATGATGTGGTGTGTGATCGAGACATAGTATCTTCAGGAAAGGAGATACCCGTGTTGAGATTATTAGGATGTGCATTGTTTGGGGATTCCTAAGGAGGTATCCTGACTCTACTGGTACATTGGATTCACATAGATGAAGATTACCAGTTGGTGAAGAGTCGAAGGAGGTTCATATGGTCCTGTCCAATGTTTGAAATATGAGTCCGATCGGAGTAGGACATATGGATTAACCCTGTGTATATGGGGTCTGAGGTTTGAAATATGAGCCCGATCGGAATAAACTGTTTGGAACAGTTAGGTGGTATATGACAGGTGCACACCTCTGAGTCTAACTCAATGCACGAGTCTTCCAGAAGTAGAGAGTCTAGTGTTTTTGTTTGTGAGTCAGTGTATGTATGATGTGAGATGAATTATGAAAGATTGAATTGTTGTTGTTTTGTTGAGATAGAAATCCAAATTATGAAAATATATATTGTTTTGAAAACTCTCTAGCTTACCCTTCTTTTTGTGTGTTGTTTGTTTTTGTTTTTAAAACTACGATGATCGTGTATATTACACGAGAGCAGAGAATTTGACAGGTGGTGTGAGTCCGAGTAAATTGTGATGGAGAAGCTTCATTTTATTTTATTTGTAATTTTACAAAGATATTTTATTAAATCTTGTGCGGAGAAGTATAATTTGAAATACATGATGAATGTATGAATTTTTATATTCAAGTTTATTATATAATTTTTTATATAATAAATTTTCTATTATATGAAAAATGTGGGATGTTACATCTGGCAATAAATAAAATAAAGTTATTTGATTATATTTTGTATTTAAGTATGTTCAGTTCTATCTTCTTTTTTAGTTTTTTTAGTTAATTTTGAGTTTTTCTATGTATCTAGTTACACATGTCTTGTAGGTAAGTATCTAATAATGTGATTAGTCTTTATTAAATGTGATTAGTCTTTATTAGCTAGTGACGTGTTTAGATTGTTGATTAAGACACTATGATGAGAGTTAAGTTATCATTGCATTTTTTAGGAGTTAAAGCTCTTTACCAGTACTCAGTCCTCAGAATAAGTTAGACTTAAGTCTCTATAATACTTAGGTTTAAAAGATTTGATCATGAAAGTGACTTTATCACTTTGCTAGAAATTCATGCAAGGATTGAACATTTGAGTGAAATAAATGTGTTTTGATCTAATAATTAATATGAAATGGTTGAATATTTAATGTCGGAGTATGGTTAGTGTATTTATTAAGCTATTGAAAATTAATTGGATAGATTGAAGAAATTGTAATAATATTGATATGTTTATGATTCTAAGTTACTCAAGTTGAAAATGATAGTTTGAAAATAAGTAAGAAGATAATATGAAAAAGTCCTTTTGAATCACCTGGACTGGTTTTGGAATTTTGCAAATTATGTTGGGCAAAATTTTTATTTCAAAATCACATAGCATTGCTTGCTAGGCGAGCCACTATCATTGGACAAATTAAGTCCCAATAGTTTGGTCATTGGACAATTAATGTTTTTGCTGAGTGTAACTCAGGGAATTAAAAACCTGAGAGCATTGTTGTTAGACGAGTTGATATTCATTAAGCGAATTTGGCCCTAAGACTTGGTTGCTAATGAGTCTGAGACTCGTTGGGCGAGAATGCATGTTCTGCATGTGAATTGTGATTGTAAGATGTTTTCGTATATTTTAAAAGTTAAATGTCAATGTAATTATATGATATATTAAGGTGTTGAATGAAGTGTGAACAGTGTAGAAGTGTGATTGAGACATAATATTTTCAGAAAAAATGAAATATTATGTTGAGATTATTTATGATATGCATTGAATTAGAGATTCGTCTAGAAGAAGATCCTGACTCTATCGGTATACTAAAATCACATAAATGAAAATATTATCAGGAGAGAGGTTTATATAACTGAGTCTACGATTTTAAAGCAAGTCTTATGAATATACCTTGTCATGTGGTAAGATTTAATTCTTATGTTCATTTAACTATGTGGAGAGATAATACAATGAATGTAATATACTAGGTGTAGATTTCTGATTCAAATTCAAATTTTACATTGTGTCTTTCTGAAATAAAGTAAAGTGTTATATATATATACTAATGTATTTCTAATATGAGTGATATTTAATATGAGTTATTTGTAGATATTTTTATTTAACACACTCTAAGGAATTGAGTATTCAAGGTTTGTAACTTATTTAAATAAAGATTTAAATTCATTCATGTGATATATTATATAAGTTACCTTATTTCTTTCTTGTTATATTGAGTATTTAAGGTTTGAAATGTTTGTAACTTATTTAATTTAAATTCATGTGATATATTATATAAGTTACCCTATTTCTTTCTTGTTATATTGAGTATTTAAGGTTTGAAATGTTTGTAACTTATTTAATTTAAATTCATGTGATATATTATATAAGTTACCCTATTTCTTTCTTGTTATGTTTGTTTAAATTTTGTGATGATAATATATTTTCAAGAGAACAAAATAATGTTAAAAAGATAGAAGATGATTTTTTTTTCTTTTTAATGTTCTATTTTAACATATATGTATATTTGAAAATTCATATGGAAAATACTATTTTTTTGGA
>Ga0209700_102765_pt1 | contig 34962 bp, 12 predicted proteins | sample SiratroredBW_FD_187528 | JGI IMG/M metagenome (GOLD analysis project Ga0209700, IMG submission 187528) | Root nodule microbial communities of legume samples collected from California, USA - Siratro red BW (SPAdes) (version 2) | ecosystem: Host-associated > Plants > Roots > Nodule | place: USA...
CACGTTTTTAAAAAAAAAAAAAAAAAAAAAAATATGGATACGGGAATTAAAAAGGCCGAGAGAAGAAGGAAGAGACAATAGAGCAATTGCTTGGACTCGGGAGATTCCAAGGGAACAAACTTCTGATGAATCCTTAAATACAGGTGTCACCTTCTCAGGAGCAAATCTTCCCTCTCTGTTGTGGGTGGTTTAGCACTTTTCACAAACACCTACACTCCAATCTCATTTTCCATCTCCCTTACTATAAATCCCATCGCTTTCTTCACTACCTTCTCTTTCTCTCGTAACCTTCGCTTCTCTCCAGCTCAACCATCTCTCTCTCAACCTTCCACTCACCATGACTTTCACAATGGATTCTGTTTCGGTGTTAAACCCTAAACTCGCCCATTCCAATTTCTCTCTCCCATTCAACAAGTTCACCCGTACCTCCAACTTCCACCCCTTACTCAAACCCCGCGCTCTTAACGCGGCTCCCCCTAACGCCCTCGCCGCCTCCTTCCTCACCCTCCACCGCCGGAAACCATTAACCGTCGCTTTCGCCACTTCTCACCAAGATTCGGTAAGACGCCAAAGCGAATTAGTCTGTCAATCACTTCGTTAGTTAGTTACAGCGGAAGTGTATATGAATTTGTGATTTGAATTGGGGAACTGTGTAGGAACACGGGGAGATCGAAGTGGAGAAGGAGCGTGATGTCCATGCGGGGTCTGAGGAGTCGCAGGAGGCGTGGAAGCAGGCGCTGGATACTTTCAGGGAACAGGCGGTGAAGTTTCAGGGCGTTTCTCAGGAAGCTTATGATGAGTACTCGAAGAAGGCCAGTGTCATTCTGAAGGGAACCACGGAGCAGCTGAAGGTGCTGGCGGATAAGACGAAGTACGAGCTGAGCGCCGCCGCGAAGGAGATCACCGACGAAGGGAAGGAGTATTTGTCCGCGGCGGCACAGAGTTCGCCGGAGGTGAAGGACATTGTGGAGACGTTCACCGCGCCGTCTGATGATATCCAGAAGTTGTCTGGACTGAGGGACTTCTATGTTGGCCTGCCCTATGGTATGAATAATAACGTGTTTTTGCGTGGTTGAGTTTTGTATGGGATGTCGTCGACACATCAGATCATTTAAGTAGTGCTCATAAAGCTTAGGCAATTCTTACTGTACAAGTTAAATTTGTGTTGTTAAGGTAGGTTAGGTCCTAGCTCAAATTCAAAGATTGTTTTCATAGGGGGACTTGCAGAACGAAGGTGAAGTACTCCTATACTAATTTAGCCTACTTGACGGGAGTAAATGAGGAAGAGGAAGTACATATTAGGAAAATCCTGTTTAGGACAAGCACTTTTTATGAGAGGTGAATGGTAGTTGTGAAGCTGTTACAATATAAGCTACTTTTTATCATTGTACTAGTGAATGGTGAAGCAAGATTTTCATTTCTTGAGTTCAAATTTGTTAAGCTCTTATTACAGAATTCTTACCCAGTATTACACTGCTCATATATTATAGATGACTTGGTCACATTCACTTCTTAGGAGGGGTGGCAGCTAATAAGGATTAGAATTGATCGCTGATATGAATTAGCCTTTGAGAGGAGTTGTATCTGTGGTGTTAATGGTCATTATCCTGTAATAAAACTACATACATATTATCCATTCTTCGCACAGGGACTGATGCTGGAATCTTTTTAGATGTTGGGATGATTTAAGGGCCTGGCTTATGGGCCTCGGGCCTCAATATCGGTTCCCTATAGATGTAATCTCATTAAATACCACTCTAGGCTCCCGGTTTCCAGACACGACACCCACTATCTCATTAAATAATTATATGACTTCTATTATGTTGACTGGGGATATTTATCATCCTCTTTCCCTCCATACTTTGATTAATATTTTTGTCAAATTCGTACTCTTTGTAGGTTTGCTGCTTTCTCTTGGTGGCTTCCTTTCCTTTATGGTAACAGGCAATGTTGCAGCCATAAGGTTTGGGGTGATTTTAGGTGGTGCTCTCCTTGCTTTAAGCATTTTAAGTCTGAAATCATATAAAAGAGGACGCCCCTCTCCTCTTGCTTTGAAGGGCCAAACTGGTGAGATCATATGCTTCTCATTAAATAGAAGACATCACATCTAAAAGAATTACAAAAGTAAATGCGTTTGAATTTTCTTAAATATATACTTGTATTTCTTTCAAATGCTCTTTTAGTAATATTTTAATTATAAACTATTGAATGCAAAATAAGCTAAGTGAACCACATATCTTTTCCACTTCAATTGTTTTTTATTTCTATCCTTATCTCTTTCCCCTTTATTCAGCACAGAACTGGGTTATAAGAGAGGTGAATTTAATATTCCCGTATAAAATTGGAGTCGTTACTAATACTTCAACAGTTCAATTGACGACTTTGTGTTTAGGGAATTTCCAATTATTTTATTTCTTAAAAAATCATTTGAGCTTCTTTTTTTAATCTTCAAATATGAGTTGGAAACAAAAACTGGCCTGTCTACTTAACCATTGCAATGCTAACTTGGAACTTGTCTTAGAGCACTGTTGCATAATTTTAGGGATTAATGTTACTTTTCTGTATAATTGATGCCTTCTATATTTGATATTTATTTATTTATTGGATGAGATCCTTGGTAGAAAGTTGCCTACATTAATTCCAGACTAATTCAAGTTATCCTGCATTGCGAGCATCCATTTCAGGGGGCAAAACTTTCCTAATCCCTACTTTTTTCCATCCATAAGACTTGAAAAAGAGACTATTTGCTTTGAATTGTTTTTGTTCGCAGTATTTTAAATACTACACAAATTGTAATCAAATATGTTATAATTAAAGAAGAAATAAAACATTCTTTACACTTTTAATGATGAAATTATGTTTCCATCTTTATGGATTAACTGGTATTGGATTGTTCCAATTTAATCAACGGTTTCCAGTTTGAGTGCAGATGTAGTATGTTAAATACTTGGATAAAGAACTTTGCCAACTATTCGACCGGAATTGTTTCCATAGAGTATACATGTGGTCTTATACTTAAAAAACACACAAACTTTTTTTTGTCAAAATCTAATTAAGTTTATTAGTTTCAGACTAGCTATGCATTTAACCTTTTTAAATTGCGTATTGTTTGTTTCTCTATCTTGAAGCTTATTTTACTTGTTGGACTTGCAGCTATAGCAGGCATATTGTTTCTGCGGGAGATAAACTCGATAGGCAAAGTAAGCATTTCATTACGTTGAGTATTTATCAAGATTAATTTAACTTTCATGCAAATAAATTAATATTGGTTTCAAACATTTGATAGTTTCACATTCTTTTCTTTTTTCCAGGGATCATCTTATTTCACTGCCCTGATCAGGTTCTTGAAACATCATTATTATTTTACTTACATGTGAACCTTTTTTGGCCTTCATTTTGGAGTTAATTGGAGATAATCTTAGTAACTTTCTGCTATTTCATTTTAACACAAACTAGGCGGTTGACAAAAAACCAGATTTTATTAATGCTTTGAACATTTAGTTTGATCCAACAAATGATTGTTAAATTGGAAATTCGGAATGCTGAAATATTGCAATTCTGCCAGAAGCTTTAAAATACAATGGTTCTTACAAATGACACCCAAGTGGAAAACTTACATGAAGTTTCAATTAAACTGAAAAAGTAGATTGGAAATGGAATATCATATGGCTTATGCTCAATCTTTGTTTTTGATCTTTCTATTAATACTTTGTTTATGTAACGACTTTCTTTAACATCTGCAGTGGTGCAGTAGCGGCATTTTATATCTATAGAATAGTACTGGAACGTAGTCAACAAAATGGCTCAAACTTGGAAACTGAACCAGGAAACTAGTTCTACGATGAGGTCAGCCTTTTAAATTCGTAGACATTATTTTAATCCTAAATGCTTACAGGCGAATATGTAAGAGAAGTCCTGTCTTTCAACATATGCTCGTTTCTTTGTACTGCTTTTATAATCTATTCCTATTTGCCACTTAGTGTAAAGAATTGAAGATAGGCGTGAAGATCGGGTAAAATACTGAAGATCTACTTGAAGATGGTCAGAATAAATTTTGGTGATCATTTTTTTCAGTTTTTCACGGGCTGGGTCATCAAGACTAAAAGACCCACTGCTTTGGGTTATGGTTTCATACGTTGAAAAATGGAGCTTGGAGAACGTGGATATAATTTCGCTTGTAGTTTCGTGTTTAGTTGTGAATTTTGTGGAAAATTACTAATATTATTAAATTATGATTAACCTTTGACATGGGATATTGCTAAAATCTAGATATATCTTTGCCGATATCTCCTTGATCTCTCTAACCTCCTGTAAGCTGCAGATGGTAACTTGGAGAGTGTAACCTTGAACGGTTACAGATTCTAATATATACAAGTCAGGAGGCATATACTTTAGATATGTTTGGATGATGCAGAAAGTTTTGAATTTATATGAAATTGATTTTGGAGTGAAATTGATTCTAATATAACCGGATGAAACCCATCCGGTTCTCATAATCCAAATTGAAAAATTAATCTGTTTTTGATTTGGACTATGAGAACCGGATGGGTTTTATCCGGTTATCATTTTGATTTGAAAATGAGAACTGGATGACACCCCATCCGGTTGTCATTTAAAAAAAAATTAACAACCGGATGGAAGTGTCATCCGGTTGTCATACAAGGGCATTTGCGGTATGAAAATTTTTTATTAGGGTGCAGGAAGAACTTGTCTTTTTTTATACTCTTTCTTCATTTACTAGAAAGAATTAGCTGTAGATCATACATATAAATCATAACATATTCTTAATTAGTTTATAGCTTAATATAGTTTATAGGATGTGTTAGGATGCATAGTCATAATACGGCTGAAAGGCTTGCCTACAACAATTTTATTGCTTCATTATCATTTGTTCCTTCAATAGTACATTAGTCACATTAATAAAAAAATGAACAGAATTGCTTATAAGTATGTTCTGAAATTAATTGACATTAATTAATATTCATTTAGAAACATTGCAAAATTTGCTAATTTTTAATCTCTTACTAAATTACCAACTTTCAAATTGTCCCATTTTTTTAATCCGTTACTAAATTACCATCTTTGGAAATAATAACATCTTGAATAGACATGTCTACTCTAACAATCTTCAATAATAACATTTTGGCAGGACATATTTTTACCAATTTGTACAGAAAATATATGCATTAAAATGAAGGTCAAGTTGCCTACTCTAACAATTCATATCCACTGTGAAATTTCATTCGAAATTTAATCCTCAACATGTCAGACTAGGCGAGTTTGTCCCACTATATAATTAGCCATTTGAATTATAAATTTCAAACATAAAATCAATTAGTTTTAAGTAAAGTCACCCAATAAATATATAAACCACAGTCCAATACTAAAATAGATGATACAAAACTTTCAAACACTAAACTGTAGTGATCATTGACAAGGACATTCCATTAATACATGAAAAGCTCTGATGTTCCAGTTAGAAATAATGGAATGAAAATTGGTTATACATAAAATATGATGTGAAGAATCTTGTTATTATTAAAGACATTTTTATATTTGATCTCTTATACTTAAGTTTATTTTGAACTTAACTTAATTATGTTCCTCTGCATGCGAATATCAATTTAATGCTAACAAATTATTTGAATTCCTTTCTATTGGACTTTTTTTATCTCCTAATTAATGTGACTTTCATTTGACTGAGTAGCTCACTTAACTATGAATATGAAATTAGAGTTTCTTTTATCTTGTTTAATCCATCAATTCTTTAATATCTCATAATAAAAGTTTATGGACACATCTAAGCATTTTCACTTATCAGAATTATTGTCTTTATAGTTCAATAATGTTTTTATCATTGGATAATACTTTTTTTTCTAGGATAAATTACTTCCTTATCACTTTTTCTTCTCTTTTTATCCTATTCTATAATTTTATTTTTAGGGTAATTGCTATGTTCTTATCAAATTGGGTTTTATTTGATTTTGGAAAAAATAGATACTTGATTGTTGATTTACTTTGATTTGGGGAAGAATAACAAATTCATGATTACTTTGAAAAATCGTGTACGTAGAAATCTGTGTCCATGTAAATACTCATCAAACGAACCAAATATTGTGTTATTGTATAAAAAATCTACTTTCATAAATATTTTCTTTCACTTTCAGATATTCAGAACTGATTTTAAAAGCATGCTCACAATTGGGTATTATAAAGTGGATTTTGGATAATTTTAATCTTACAATTACCTTTTTCTTCTTCTTTTTCTTCTATGCACTAGTTAGACAAAATGTAAGAAAAAGTGTAACATGAAAAATGAAATTGTAGATGAGACAATGATTTAATATTTTTCTTTCATTTTTTTATTTATACTATTTTTTATTGTATTATTTACGTGGAAATTCATAAGTTCGTAATAGGGATAACTATATATTCATGGAAAGTGTGTCAGATAATAACAAAGTCCTATAGAGATTATAGGACTTTGTTAGTGAGTCATGTTGCACTATGGTATTTCTATCTAATTAAGATGATTTTCTTTTTTTATGGAAGATATTGTTTAAGCCTCATCAATTGCACAGGTTTTAGGAGTGTGCCGCTTATTGAATTTCGTGAAACAGTGAATATATCAAATTTATACAAATATACAATGTTGCTTTTAAGTCAATGTTTTTAGGTAGATTTTTTTAAACTTCATAGGTTGTTACAAACTTTTTAAACAATTTTTGTCACAAACCTTTTTGGTGATGTTTATTGTTATTTCAAACGATTTGATGGAACTATCTAGAAACATCTTACTCGTGCCAGATATTGAAGAATTTATTTTGTATTGTAAATTGTTACTCAAAATCAAGAAATTCAATTTTATTTGGTTGATTATGGTTTTCAATATAATTCGTTCTTTTAATTTTTTTTTTCAAAATTGTTATGAATCACGTCGTCTAAACATATTATTACTTTAATAATTATTTAAAATAATTTTACTACCCATAATTTTTTTTATAGTTACAAAACGAACTACCTTATTTTTTAACAAAAAAATATAATATTATCATTTGAACATAATATATATCTCCTATTATATAACTATATACCCTATCTAGCCCAGGAGATAAGATAACATAATTTCATCCCGTGTACATAAAACATTAATATATCTTGTTTTTATCATTACTCTTATCTTCTTCATATATCTTGTCATATCCTAAAACATTCATATAATGGTGATAGTTTTAGAGTACAAAGACAATTATCTTCTCAAGACAAAGTTGTGTCAACTCATTAAGCAAAACTAGTTTACATAAAAAGTAAATAAAAAAATTATATCCTTTTAAAATCATATGAAAGAAAAATGCATTTAGTTTGAAGAAAATTTATAGTTCATTATAAAAAGCTTCTAAGAAACTAAAAAGCATAATTTATACCTACCCTTCCATGCCAAGAAAAAATGTCATGTGCAGAAACAGGAGAAAAAGACCACATTGGTTTGGAATTTACAAAGCTAAATAATAACAAAGGATATCGTGAGAGGGAGAGGCTGAGAGTATAAGCAGAGAATGCTGATGAATATCGGCTATCTCCATCTAGATGTTGTGATGAGCTTGATTAGGGACCTCAGGTTGATTATCCAAAGGCATGTATTGTGCCATAATTGCCCGTATTTCTGAATCCATGTATCTCTGCATATAATTATTTCAACAAAAAAGATTAACAACTAATTCTAGGATGAATATGCATAAAAATGTTGTCAACATTTTAATCAACAAGACTCAAAATAAATAAAAGAAAACCAAAGGCAGAAACATCAAAACTTGCAGCAATCATACCTGGATTCTGTACTTGTAAAATGCATATCCTCCAGAAGCAGCAACAATTACAATGAGGATAATCATCCAGATGCTCACCCCTGAAGCAGAATATGCACCTGCATAATGACATCAAGAAATTGAAAGCTAAATTAATCAACCTTTAAATCTCAATAGCTATACAAAGAGTGTCTGCATAGGTAAGATTGAAACAGAAATATGGCACAATCTAAAACTTCAGCACTCAGCAACAAACAAAGAATACCTACAACACCGAAGCATACTAGAATTTTCCATTTTGGTTTAAGATGCAATTATGAAGCTCATAAGCTTCTCAAAGAAAACCTTGACACTTTACAGATGGAAAAGGAAAGACCAATGAAGCATTGTCAATGGACAAAGTCATGTTTCTCACAAAGATTGAAAAACTAAGTAAGCCTCACCTAGACACGTGTCATTTTCTCGTGAGTAGAACAAACCACTACCGCATTTGCACTCATAACTTCCCCAGGTGTTTTTGCATTTGCAACCTGGACACTGGCAGGCTGTTTTCTCTTTGCACTCATCAATATCTGCAGCACAATCAGAAGCAAAAATGTAAAAAAGCTAAATATATTTCTAGAATCCAGCCACTCTGCACTGCTCCACCAAGAGGAGCCACTCTCTAATTTGTGCTTATTATTTGCCAAATACCACAAAACCACCAAATTTATACCTTCACATGACTGGACTCCATCACCTCTGAACCCAGGAGGACATGTACAACCTTTTTTGTAGTCATCCTGCATTATTATTGAAGAAACAAATGACAATTAATATCTATCATATCAGTTTTACTCCTGCCCTTCTAACCAAAAACATGCACAAAAGGATGACTGACTGAGATAACTTACCTGACAAGCGGTGTAAGCCCTGCCACCTTGAGATCCCTTCCAACAACCACCATTGTGGAAGTCACAGCTCAAGGTTCCCGATGCTGTTAACACATTCAAATTCTCATGAGAATTAAACGCATAAAAAACTGAAATTAGCACAATTTCAAGCTTCCCAACCTCCCCGACACATAAACAAGGTAGAATGACAACCGTGAATAGAGATCAAGAGTGTAAATGGAACAGAACGAGGTAAAACTATAAAGACCAATTTGGTGGGATGATGATGATGAGTGTTCTGTTTGGCTTGTTTCTGGAATAAATAGATTTTAAAATGTGTAGAATGGAGAATGAAGCAATTTATCTGAATTCAAGAACTATTTTACCTTCACAGTGGGTATATCCATCTCCAACAAATTTCACATTTTGTACTATAGGGCATTCACATACTCTTCCTCGGAAAGTGTCCTATAATTAGAAAAACATAAGTAGATGGTTAAAACCAGAAGAAGCAGAAGCCCAGATGAAGTAAAAACCATAAAATGTGCCTAACAAGGTTCAGTCAACCAATTACCCTGCAAGCAGTAATGTTAGAGGATTTTTCCTTCCAACAACCACCATTGTTTACCAAACACTCATTTGTTTCCATTTCTGCAAAAAGTAATCGGTAAAATCATTAGCATTTGAACAAGATTGGGTTTTTAAAGACTCAGCTACCAGTACACCTTCAATTTTACCTAGATCAAAATCTACATTATTTCTTTAATAAAAATTGTAAAAAGGAAACATCAAAATAAGAAAAAAAGTAGAAAGAATAAATTTTAAATTTTCACCAACTTTAGCCAAATAGAGACACTGCTTGGTGACAGATAAAAGGTAACAAATAAATCAAATCATTTGAAGCAGTTATATATAAAGCAAGTAACAATAGAAGCAGAAAAGAGTTCCTAATGTCACAGATGATTTCTTCTGCAGAAAGGGACAAGTTTCAAGGAGGAAAATAGAAATTAAAAACAAAAAGGTAAGGAAAAAAGGACCTGAAGTTAAGCAAACTGATGGTTCAGTGGTCTCTAGGAAACCTGCACAGATTGCCTTGAGAACAGCGGGTCTTGACAACTTACCTAAAAGCGGTTAAAACACATATTATAAAATATAATATATAAAGCAGCAAATATAAGTCAAGACATCTAGAAAAGCTTCCTCGGACCTCTATACTGTCTGTTGTTTATAACAAGAGTTGGCAGTATAGTGACATCACCACGAGTGTCTTTGCCAATCTGCAATCCAAGTTAGAACATATTACAATACACTCATAAAACAACTTCATGGCCTAAATGAAAGGAAAAGGCAACGAGAATAAAACAAGGAAAAGTTTGCATTTTAGAGAGCTAACCTGTGCATCCTGCTCAGCCTTAAGAACAGGATTTTCAGCATCTGCATGGGGATCACCAACGCAGTCCTTGATCTTCTTCAGATCAGCACCTGAAAAGAAAATAGATTCGTGGGGAGGCAAAATATCTTCATTAGAATGATTTGATAAACCTCTTTGAAAGAACATTTGAGATAACAAAAGAAAAGTAGTTTAGTTTACGCTAGAAAACAAAAAATTGAAAAAGAAACTATATTAGGTATATGATTCTATAGTTCGGTTTCGAATGATGACAGTGAACTGCCCAACATACCAAGAGATTTAATAACTTCATCAGAGCATTCTTCTGTGTACTTGTTCTCTTTCATGGGGCAACGAATCGAAAAGTCGGTAACATAGTCCCACCACTGCCAAGGCTTTCCACTTTCATTTGCTACTTTAAAGAAGCAAGCTTGGCGTAAGTTTTGAACAACAACATCTTTTCCATCATACCCTCTATTGAAATCTTGCTCAGGATCTGGAGCACAGTACCTTCCATTGTTTATGCATTGAGACTTACACTGTTTGCTCAAGAGAAATGCTTCAGGACAAAACCAAGTTATATAGCGAGGGGTAAACTGAGTGAACCCTTTCTGCTCTAGCAGCTGAGCTACCCCTTTAAAGTCCTTCAGAAAATTAATTAGACTGTCACACTTTGGTCCACACTCGTCGTTGCTGTTTGTCCATAACTCATACTCAACTCTATCATCAGGATGTGGAAGAGCCTCTCTCCAATCAAGATTCATGTTAACCATGTCCCCATCAGAGAGAGCTTTCTTGATGCTATCCCCCAAGGATTTGCTGATAAGAGCAGAAGGAATACTAATGTTTTCCACATAATCATCACTTGTACCTTTCCCTTCTTCAGGAGTGTCCATAGTGATCAATGTTTCTGCCTTGTCATCTGCTACAATAATAGCTGCTGCTCCAGCATTCTGTGCATTCCATGCCTTCAAAGTGAAGTAGCAATCTACCAAAATCACCAGAGAAAAAATTTAAAGGGTTGAACCATTTTTGCGTGGCTGTGTTCCTAACAACCTAGGCATGGTGACATACATTCTAGAAATAAAATAGTTATCATCATACCACAAAAATGTCTTTTTTTCTGTTTCTTTTCTAATGGTTCCACGACAATAAATACTTTATAGGGCAAAAGTTAGGGCCTGTTTGATTTCCTTCTTATATTTCAGTTTTAGAATCTGTTTTCTACAATTATTTCGTACTACTCAGCAATCAATTTCTCATCCAAAAACTAAAAACAGGTTTTAACTAAGAATAGAAATCAAACACACTCTTAAACACAAAAGAAATTATGCACTATTTATGGACGTGAGCATTGAATGCAACATTTATAACATCTTTTGCAACAACTCCCGGTAAACTTACCAACCACAGTAAGTAAACAATGTTCCCAACTTACAAAAAAAAGGGCTATTCATTATTAAATTAATTGAACAACTAACCCAATTTTCCATCTCATGCCATAAGAAACAAAAAAAAAACAAACATAGCAATTCTGATTAACAACATATTCAAAATTACCACAATCATATGTCATTTCCCTTTTCGGCTCCTTTATGGGGTATTCACAAAGTGGAGAAGATTTTAAAAGTGATGAGAATTTCACCTCCACGATCAACGAGAAGAAAAGTGGGGAAGGCTCCTGGCTTGGACTGAAAATTGACATCAGTGAAGTTGAAACACCCCTTCTGATTCACCTTTGGGTATACCACAGAACCAACCAATGTTCCTCCATACTTGGGAACCCCAAAATTTCCAATTGCACATTCATATGTCCCCTTCAACGATGTGGGAGCAGTCACTCTCAAACTGTTCTTCTCAACCACAAACCTACCCAAAGTACACCCCAATAGCAAAGCCCAAACAGACAACAAAAGACTCAGTCTTGTGCCCATCTTCTCCTTCTTCTTCCCGCACGAGAAAAGGAAGAAGATCAGGATGAACCGGAAAAACTGAAATTCAAAGTGCAATTAATTCAGAGCGTGATCAAAGGGCGAAGACCCAGATGAGGAAAATAAGAAATGAGGCAGAAAAAATGAAGCTTTTGAGCTCGATGAGGTTAATGACGTTCTGGGTCAGCAGATTGTTGCGTGAAAAAGTAAAAGCATCGAAATCTTGAAGGTGTCGAAATAATGGGGAAGACGTGTCAGTTAAGTTCAACTGTATTAGGAATCATCGCCGTAGGAGAGAAAAACAAAATAACCAACAAACAAATATTATGGACAAATTTATTTATTTAATTATTATTATTACTATTATCGCCGGTGCTCCGTTTCTACTTTTTTAGTTCTTAATAACTAGATGGAATTGTATTCTAGATTTTTCTATTGTTACTAGTTACTGTTACACCAGATGCAATGTGTACTTAATAAACTATTATTTTATGTGTTTTTTATTTATAATAAATGTATAAATTATATTATGATAAATACATATTTTAGATATATTGTGATATAACTTTATTTTTTATTATTGATAAACAGGTTATATTTTAATAAAAAATTAAAAAGACAGATAAAAAGAGAAAAATAATAATAATAATAATTTGAAATTATCTTTCAGGAGGAAATATTTCTAAGCAAATCTATTGCTGGAAGATAATTCTTTAAAATGTTCAGTTTCAAATTCTAATTTACATCTAGAGAACATTGATATTGTATAGCTGTATAGCTTTAGTCTTATTGATGTTAAATTCAGTAACTGGAACCACAATACATTATTAACAATATAAGTAAATATATTTAACTGAATAATATCCAAAAAAAGTAAATAAAATTAATTATTAAGTTATTAAGCATAAGTTTATTTATAATTAAATATTCATCATTAAATTACCTTTTCAAGAGGCCATCTGTCAACATCATCAATTTCAGAATAATGAAGTAAATAAGGATATGTAGAATGTGTTGTCTACAAGGAACAACTTTTGGTTTTGAAAAAAAGAAAAAATTGGAAATTTTGATGCTCTAGTCACTGTAATGTTTATAATTTATTTTAACACAGGTAAACAATTTCTTAGTGACTAATTTTTTATTAATTTTTACTAAAAAGTATGACTGGCCATTTTAATAGTTTTTTATTTTGAACTAATTATTTGTTCTTATTTTAAAAAAGGTTTTTAATAAAAATAAAATATTTAATTTTATGTATTTATTTAATTTATCTATTTAAAAATAAATAATTTAAATTAATAAATTCTATATAATTTTGAAATAAATATATTTTAAAATTATTTATTTTTAAAAAAAATTCTTTTTTAAAATTTATATAAACTTAGTACTTGCTTAATTACATTGTATTCATTAATTTACATTTTGGTCCAAACAGGTTGTCCTTTATTGATGACCTGAAGTAACAGGCATTTGGTTGGAAGACAATATCATGATTAGAAGAGATAATTAATTATTTTTTATTATAAAATAACAGTTTAGTACCACCATATTAATAATATATGATTGTTTTCCTTTTTTATATATCTATTATATTATGTTATTCAATAAGAAAAGAGATAAAAAAAAAACAAGTGGAAGATTTCACTTCTTTGAAATAAAAGAATATCTTATAAAGAATAAAATATAGTAATGATTGATGATTAAATGGTAACAAAGATGTATTCTTTTATTTTATTTTGTTAATTTTTTATTTTAGATCAACAGGTACTTTAATCTACTGTCATTGTTTTAAAAAATATTATTTGTGTCCAAAATACACATGATACAATATGTTTTTTGCATCATGTGACTCTTGCTTAGGAACAAAACTTTCATTCACTTTAAATTGAACGAAAGATTATTGTTTTACTTTAATTTTTCAATTGAACAAAAAAACATTTTATTTAGTTGAAAATTTGTGTTAGTTCTATTTTTACTCGAGTAAAAATATCAACAAAAAAAAATCAAAAAATATAATATTTCAAAAATATTTAAAAATTCATCCAAAATATATTCTATCAATTTAATAATTCTTAACAGTTTAAAACATAATTCAATATTACAGTATCATTTCATAACTCGGAGATATCTAGTATATTTAAAATGACTACTTTAAAAAAAAAAAAACTCATTACCATAATCCAAAATAAATTCAATCATATAGAAATTAAATTCAATAATTAACAATATCATCTATAGTCAAAAATCAGAATTTCACATACTTTTGCATTTTTAACTTACTCCATACAACTAGCTAAAATTATATTTTTAGAACCTATTTTTATAACTGCAAGATCTGCTTAACCCTTTTCAATCTAAATCATCTTCAAACATTCACCTTCAACTCAAAATACAACTACTTAACCCTTTTCAATCTAAATCATCTTCAAATATCCGCCTTCAACTTAAAATACAACTAAAATAAAAATAAACTTATCTGTTATTCTTATGTAGTGACACTTGTTTTTCAAATCTAAAAAGAAGAAAAACATTTAAAAAATCTCTTTAAAATCTTCTATCACTTGAGAAACACCAAAAATATATGGTAATTTTGATGAAACATCCTCTAACCACCCATCTCATCGAGAATTCAAAACTTTAACCTAAATTTAGAAAAGACTAAAAAATATATAAAATATAAATGAATTTACTTTATCAGAAATTTTGATCAGTTAAAATTAGTCTTACTTTATCATCTACTCAATAATATATTGATTGGAAAACGGATAAAGATTATATCATAAATCTGAGAGAAAAGTGATAAAAGGTTCCAGAAAAAAAATTAAAAAAGGTAATTTTTAAAAAAAATAACTAAATAATTAAAATTATAATTCATATACTTAATACAAAAATAAAATTTTAACTTGGAGAAAACAATCATTAAAAAATTAGCATATAATTAAAATATTTTAGTACCCTACAATTAAGATTTTTCAAAACTTAACTATTAGCTAGTGAATCTTTTAGAGATTTGATAGTTAATATAACATAACTTTTAAAATTCCTAAAATATAATTTTCCACTCCTCTCTCTCTCTCTCTCTCTCTCTCTATATATATATATATATATATATATATATATATATATATATATATATATATATATATATTATTCTATAATAGTGAAAAATTGTTATTTTAAGACATATTATTATTATTATTATTCATTATTGTAAAATACATAACTTATTGTTAATATTTGAAACACATAAATCATTGATATTATTGTCAAAAAAATATATTTATTATTATTATTATTAAACAACGATACTCTCTCTATATATATATATATTATGTTCATTTTAAAATTTTACTTAAAATTAAGAAAATGTATGCAATGAAAGTGGTTTTGTTAACACTATCTCTTGAGGAAAAATAAAAGTAATCAAAGTGAAAGGTTTTGTTGAAGAAAAAAAATAAAAACTTATGAATGTAAGAAGAATTGTTTTAATATCATTCCATAAACTCAACTTACTTGAAAATTGAAGATAACTGTTCTCACCAAATTTGGCAAGTATGTCTACTATTTAATGGCAATTAAATCCCTGTTGCATGTAATTGACCACATTATTGAAGAAAACCAATTTTTGTTTGTCTGCTGATGGCAAAAACTTGCTGCACCAAAGTAAATTTTACATTCTGGAATATTTTTCTTATATTTATATTTTAGAAAAAAAATTACAGAATCTATTTCAGAAAGTATTTTTTTTAAATTTTCTGAAAAATATTTTCCAAAAGCTAACGAAAAGGATATTTTATTCATTTTGATGTCTGTGATGGAGTGCAGATAAAACATGATGGGGAGCAGAAAGTTTTTGTTAGCAAATTTTTAGTAAGTGGATCACCTGTTTTACTCTGTTTCTAGGTTTCTTAGTGGACCTTTCTTCCTGGATCTTCATATATTTAGCAAAATGATTATTATACGGTTGATAAAAATAATTAAACAAACCCTACATGTTCATTAACCTTTTTTTTTAATTATATAATTTAAAATTAAAAAATACATTTTAGATTATGCAATCTAAACTATAAAAATGCATTTTAAATTATATAATTTAGAATTTAAAAAAATTATTTCTGAATTATATAATTTAAAATAGAAAAAAATATATTCATATATTGTATAATCTAAAATATAAAAATTATATAATTCAAAAAGTATTTTTGAAATTTTAAAAAATACAGAGGTGCAGGTAAAACTCATGGAGTGCAGGAAGAACGCATCGTTTAGTGGAATCTTCAAGATTTTTGTTTTTTCTGCTGGGGATCCTTTATGCACTATTGGGCCTTCTTTACAATCCAAAAGGGCCCACCGAAAGAAAGAAAAATCACTCACTTCAATAAACATGTTTAAAATTAAATTGAATTTTTTATTGATATATTTTTAAAACTTGTTTGTCCTTATATTTTCAAATTGATGAATTCAAATTTTCAATTTTCTAAACTATATAATTCGAATATTTTTATAGTTAAATTTAACATTTAATAAGAGAGAAAGAGGGCTACAAAATGGCTAAATTCACATAATATGTGATATTATTTTTTCTTTCTATCTAAATTTAACAATTTTTTTTATCATTACAAAGTTGATAGGTTAAAGAATAATTAATTAACTTTTAAAATGCGGACACTAAAATCAATTTCCTCATTCTTCAACTCTTACTAGAAACTTGTAAACTTTCTCATCTTCATTTTTTTCATTCTCCTCTCTATCTTCCATAAATATCTCCTTTATCTTTAATTTTTCTTTACTCATATTTTCAAACTTCACTTACAATAGTTAGAAAATTAATGATCATTTTCAACTTATCAAATTTAAAAAAAAAGGAAGGATCAAGTATTTGAAAAATTCAAAAAATTTCATGTTTTGTTTGAAAAAACAATAAGACAAGAAGCTTAAATATATATGTACTTATAATATTGGTGAGTATTATACACCCTTTGATGTCTATTTAAGGTATTAGACATGAAAAAACTTCTTAATTGAATGGTCTAGTAGAGTAGATGAACAAGACTTTGGTTGTAAGAGTTAGATGTATGCTTTTTGAAGCAAAGTTGCTAAAGCAATTTTAGGAAGATGTATTGTTTGTAGTTGTGCATGTTATTAATCTTAGTCTTATAGTTGCATTGAATAATTAGGTGCTAGATAAAATTTGATTTAAGAAGAATGTTATACATACGATCATTTGGTGTCTTTAGTTTCAAGGCATCTGTATTCATGTGCTAAAGGATAACAAATCCAAGTTAGAAGCAAAGACAAGACAGTGTATCTTTATTGGTTATGATCATGATGAATTTGGCTATAGGTTGTATGATCCTATAGAGAAGAAGCTTGTTAGAAGTTGTTATGTGCAATTCAAGAAAGACCAAACAATGATAATTCGATATGGTTGCCTGTTCACAATCTAAATGATAAGACTGATTAAAAATTATAGGAAACATTATTATGTAGATGTCAATATGTTAGAGATGGATGATGATGATGCTTAGGATGAACATGATATAGTATGTGATGATGATCATGATTAAGCACATGAATTACCACAAGTACCTTTTAGAAGGTCTAATAGGATGAGAAAATCATCTTCCAAATATTCTTCTAGTGAGTATGTGATCTTGATTGATGATAGAGAATCTGAGTGTTTTCAAGAGGTTTTGTAAAGTAAAGAAAAATAATAATGACCGAATAATGCAAGATAAAATTAAACAATTACATGATAATCACATTTATGACTTGATAAATTTATCAAATAGAAAAAGGGCTATAGAAAACATGTGAATTTTCAAGGTGAAGGAAGAGGGTAGGTAATTTTACACCTCCAAGGTGCAAACCCAAATTAGTGGTAAACGATGTTGATTTCAATGAGATTTTCTTGTCTGTAGTGACAATGTCATTCATAAGAACTGTGTTATCCCTTGATTTGGAGGCTAAATAAATATATGTGAAAATAACTTTCATTCATGGTAATTTAGAGGAAGAGATTTTACATGAAGCAAACAAATGGTTTTCTTTGTTGAAGGAAAGGAAAATTATGTGTGTAGGTTGATAAGTAGTCTATATGGTTTGAAGCAGCTCCAAGATATTGGTATAATAAGTTTGAGTCCTTTATGTGTGACCAAGGCTAGAAAATATTACCTTTGACGATTGTGTCTTTGTTAGAAAGTTTTTTTATGAGGACTTTATTATCTTGCTGTTATATGTTAATGACATGCTTATTGTTAGAAAAAGTATTTAAAGGATTAACAAGTAAAAGAAGCAATTGCATGAGTCATTTTCAATGAAAGACATGAAAAATGCTTAAAAGATTCTTGTTATAAGAATCTCAAGTGATAGAAAAAAAAATTTGGCCATGTGAGCACTGCATTAATAAGGTGTTGCAGAGATTTTAGATGGAAAATGTTAAAGCAGTGAACACTCCTCTTGTAACTCATATTAAACTAAGTGTTAAACAAAGTCCTTCAAATGAAGTTAAGAAGACAAATATGAGTACAATTCCTTATGCATATATAGTGGGTAGTTTGATTTATGCAATGATATGTGCAATATTACCAAATATTGCACATGTTATTGGTACAATCAATCAATTTTTGTCAAATTTAGTTACAAAATATTAGAATGTTGTGAAATAGATTTTGAAGTATCTTTATGGTTGTTAGAGATCCCTCATCGACTAGAGATGATAGTCTTTCAATAGTTTATAAGTGGGTGAAAACCTCACCTTACAAGCCAGTTTTGTAAGGTTGAGTTAGATTTAAAGTTCACTTCTAATATGGTATCAGAGCCTATCCTAGTAAGGTTGTTGGGCCTATCGAGCCACCTGTTATCGGGCCGCTATCGGATCACCTTTACATATAAGTTTCACGCTCGAGTTAAGGAGTCTTGGCATGAGGTGAGTGTGTTGGAGATCCCACATCGACTAGAGATGAGGGTCTTTTAATAGTTTATAAGTGGGTACAAACCTCAACTTACAAGTCAGTTTTGTAAGGTTAAATTAGGCTTAAAGTCCACTTCTAATATGGTATCAGAACCTATCCTAGTAAGGTTGTTGAGCCTATCGAGCCACCCGTTATTTGGCCGCTATCGGACCATCCTTACACATAAGTTTCACGCTCGTGTTGAGGAGTCTCGGTGTGAGAGGATTGTGTTAGAGATCCCACATCAACTAGATATGAGGGCCTTTATAAAGTGAGTGCAAACCTACATATGAGGTTACTTAGACTCAAATATGGTTGAAGACTTTGATTCCAAAAATTCCACTTTAAGCTATTTGATTAAGTTTGTAGGAGGAGTTATGACTTAAAAATAAAGGTTGTAAAGGTGCATAACATTGTCTATTGTAAAAGCATAGTTCATTACCATTACAGAAACATGCAAGGCGTTGCTATGGTTGAAGAAATTATTGCAAGAGCTTCTCTCTGTGCAAGATAACCATCCATTATTTGTGGATAGTCAAAGCATTATCCATATCGATAAGAATTCAACTATCGATAAGAAATCAACTTTCTGTTATAGGTCCAAATATATGGATCAGAGGTATCATTTGATACATGATGCTTTGGACGCTAAGTTGTTGGAGTTCGACAAAAGTTCAAACTAATGATAATGACGCTGATAAAATGACTAAGGCACTGCTAAGGTAGAAATTTGAAGTTTGTTATGAGATTTTCGCATTGGTGGTTAACTCACATAGTTATAAGGGGGAGATGTGTTGGGCACGACTCCCAACTATATGTGTCATAAGCTCAAATTTGTCAAGTTTATTATATCTCACTTAACCAAATTAGAGAAGGGTCTTCCAAATCAAGATGAAGTGTTAATTTCACAGTCTTAAAGAAAAAGAAAAAAGATAATAAGAGAATAGAAATATTGGTTCACATATTCATTGTGCAACTTCAGCAAAATTGCAATTTCTACTTTGTTATCATTGAATCAAACTCAAAATTCCAAAATAGGTTTGTGATATAGTATTTTTAGTTTTGATCATCGGGATCATGGATTTGAAGTTTGTGATTAAAGAGATCATTTCCACACACTTACTTTATTTTGTTTCTTTTACTCTTTAAATTTAAAAATTTTATTACTTTAATGTTTTGGTTTTATACTCTTGTATCCTTATTTTGATTTTAGTAGAACTTAATTGACTTTGTTTTTGTACGAGTCTAGAAGTTAGCTTTATTACTATTAGTCTTCGATCTTTGGTGGAGATACATGTAAAAGGCTCTCTAAAACTTAAGTCAATATCAAATATTAGAACTTTTAAGAATTGAAATAAAAATGTACCTCTTGCTGTATGCATCCAAACTATTTATAAAGGTTGACGTCGTTATTCTAGTCAATCAAATCTGTTCCTTTCTCAACTTTTCAAATTATAATTAACAATATAAATAACTATTAATCCTTCACTTATTATTAGTTTTCTAACATATATCCAATTTATCACTTTATATCCAAATATAATATCAATTTGCTCATAATGTTGAGGAATCTTCCTACTTAGACGTAATACAATTCACTTGTACTTATGAATTTTTATTTCTCATATTAAAGAAGATTCTTCATATTAAAAGTATTTATGTCTTTTATTTTAATAATTGTTACAGTCATTTTTTTATTATTATTGCTCACGGTTGATTCTTACAAGTAAAAGAAATGTGTTGTTGTTTTCCAATCACTTATCTTTTAAGAATACATGAAGAAAAAACAAAGGATTGTCAGTATTCCAATCTTGCACTATAACAAACCATAATATAATAACATGGGCATTCCACGTAAAGTATACGATTCATGTTTTATGTGAAGTCTTTCTGTTAGTACACAGCTATGTTTCCATAAATTTTTGCAAATACTTTTACGAGAAGAAAAAAGATAAAACGAGCTTTTGTTAAAATTGATTTTATTTTTTCGTTTAAATTTTATAAATTTTTTATTCTTAATTTGTATATAAACTAATTTTAGTTTATATCTATTATCATTTTTTAAATCTTTTTAGAACTGTTTATTGGTTCAGCATAATATAAATTTGTAGGTAGCTTATAATGATTCACGTGAAAATAAATATGCTATAAAAAAATATGTCTGGATACTTCCACAAGTTCATTTCGAATTGTTTATTTACATCTAAATTAAAAACTACATCCACCACTAAAGTGATGAACAATAACAGAAACACTGCATAAAAATATATGATAAAATCCATGAATTGTGGTACTTGTTTTGCTATATATATCACAAATGTCTTTTAAGTGAAGAAGTGGTGGAGGAAATGGAGCATGTCTGCATGAGAAAGCAATTGTCCACATTACCCATCTATGTATGGATGATGATGGTTAGTTTAGTCAAATTTAATCTCAATTAGTAATTTTTAAATATAAGACTTAGGTTTTATCTCCTCAGTATCCGTTGCTGCTACGCCTTCACAAATTCTTCCCACCGCCAAATATTATTTTACACTATAATAATATCATATAATATACGTATACAAAATGGGTAAAAAAAAGTCATCTACAAAAACTAGAAAATTAATTGAGTCACACAAATATAATAATAGATATTAATGATAATATTATATTTTTATGAAGTCACATTATCTCACCTCAAAACTTTCAAAAAGTTATGATCCTAGAAAAAACAACTAATTATCATTTTTTTTCTCAATTTTATTTTTACTTGAAAAAGTAAGTCTCTTATATATAATAATAATAATCTCAGTTAGAGTTAATGCTAATAAAATGAAAAGTATTATTAGTCCTCCTAATAATCTCTTTCGATAAATAGATTGTGATAATTTTTATATTTTTTAAAGTTGTATAATGTCAATTAATTTTATACATGATTGATCTTTACTAAAAATTTCTTCACTCTTATATAATACAATTTCTTATATTTTTATTATGTAAAATATTATAAATATCAATTCATTTTATGGATTATTAATCTCTACCAAGAACCTCCCTTTCTTAATATTTTTTTTTTCATTTACAAACAAGAAAATTTTTACATTTTGTTTGTTTTTGGCACGAGTAATATTCATATAGATGGAAGAACATCGATGATGCTGATTCATTTCAAGAGATTTAAACAGAATACAATCAAGAAATGTTTCGAGTCACCTTTTTTCTTGTAAGCGAAAAATAGCCTAAAAAATAATATTTTACAAACTTAACCTTAATAACAATCAATCATAATATAAAACATAATCGATATATATATATATATATATATATATATATATATATATATATAAAGTAATCGATTATTATTCAATTATATAATGTACGTAATATAATAAAATCAATTTATATAATAATAATAATATTAATGATAAAAATAAAAAAAATATTAGATAATATTAATAATAGTCAAATAAATTTATATAGCAATAAAATTAATAAAAAATAAAAATAAATAATAATAATAATAATAATAATAATAATAAAATACAATTGAACTTTTTAATTAAATTAATTTATAGTAATAAGATTAACTTGGTCATTTTATAAATCATTATTTTATGATTTTTTAAAAATTTATTATATTAATCAAATCATTCACAAACTTTACAAAAAATATTTCTTCCCTTTATTTTTTATTCTCTTTTTTTTTTAATCTAAACAGTTTTTTTTACTCTTGTTTCCTTTATTTTCTTTCTTTTCCATTATCTCAAATCCACTTCCTAATCCAAATATATATCACGAAAAGATTATCATACAAGATTATTTTTAATGATATTTTTTTAAAATAATATATTGAAAAAATAGACAGAAAATGTAGAGTGAGAGAGATAAGAAATTGATAAAACCAATATATGGATAATTAATAACACAAGAGTAATCTATATGGCCAAAAAAAAGGTTTTGGATTAGTCATTGAATCAAATTAAGTTAAATTTAATATGTATATTTGAAATAAATAAAAATATAAAAAAATCTCAACGTATAGGATTAAGACAAATCATTAAACTGAAGGAGAATGAGAAAAATGCTTTTTTTAAAGAATTTGCATTTAAGAATTACATCTAAAACTGCTCGTACTTAAATATAAATATTCAGAACTGGTATATTAAAAAAAAGTTGTTGAATTAGATTGAATTTTGAATCCTGTGATGAAATCTGATTCAAAAATCTAAACTAAACCAAACTTTGTTGCATCTAAAATATTTATATAATAATCACGTGTTATTTTTTAAATAAACAGTAACATTTTAGTTAAATAAAACTATAGTACAGGTGATAAAATTATTGTGCAAGATAAAAGATTTGTTATGTTTTTATCTTATAGTTTTGTATTATATTATGAACATCTAATTAGGTGAGTAATTCCCTGGTTTAAATTTGAAGTGGTGGCATATTAGGTATTGACGCATATAAGTATGAGTTACGTATGACTCAAACCCCACATCGAGTTTGGTGTCCATTATATCATTCCCACTTGTATAAGAGCCGTAGCATGCACTAACAACAATTAAAAACAATATTTCATGCATCACTCACCTTCCCATGCCATTCTCTATTATAAAAACATATCTCATGTGTCATTCATTCTTACGAAACTCACCCCTTCTTCCTTTCTTCATCAAAACAGGGAAACATGGGTCTGCCTCTTTGTTTGGACACCATTTTCATCCCTTTGAGTCTTCTCATCACACTGACTTACCATGCCTATCTCTGCCACACCATCAAAAACAATCCTTCACGTACAACTTATGGAATCGACAAGCTCAAAAGAACAACTTGGAGTCTTAACTTAAATCAGGTAATTGCATGTTATTCTCACATTTGTATTCTTAACTTATAATTTATTCATACACTTTATGTTTATATATCATACCATGTAATATGTAATGTAACTGATATATATTTCTCACACCCTTATTCATGAATTGGATGATTGGAGCTTAGGGTGATGCCAGCAAAGCTATGTTGACAGTGCAAAGCCTGAGGAACACTCTTATGTCCACAATACTCACAGCTTCTATAACCATTCTCATTAACTTGGCTTTGGCAGCTTTGATGAACAACACCTACAATGCTAGCCATCTCTTTAGCAGTGTATTTTTTGGCTCTAAGTCAGATAAAGTCCTTGTTTTGAAGTATGGATCAGCATCGCTTTGTTTGGTGATGAGCTTCACATTCAGTTCCATGGCCATAGGGTTTCTGATTGATGCCAATTTTCTGATGAATGCATATGGGGAGTTCTTGTCAGGGGGTTACACAGAAAGCATATTAGAAAGAGGGTTCACCTTGGCTCTTGTGGGAAGTAGAGTGCTTTGTGTTTCTGTTCCTTTGATGCTGTGGATGCTGGGTCCAGTACCTGTACTTGTGGCTTCCTTGGTTTTGGTTTTTGTCCTTCATGAGTTGGACTTTGTCTGCAAATTCCCTCACAAACATAACCAATTTATCATTGCAGAATAGCCTATAGCTAGCTAAACCAATGTATCTACACATACATACAGAGAAGTAGAGGTAAAATATCTTGTTGAAATTAATTTCAAATGTATGATCAGCTTCATCTTCTAATAACTCATAACAATTTGTTTCTGGAAAAATGATGGTTGGACACTAAAAATGATAAGTGATATCTAGTGAGAGGAATAAAAGAGAGAATAGTATTAACAAGGTAAATAATGTATATGACATAACAAAAATAAAAAGAGTATTCTAATTAAATTTTTAAAAAATAATATCCAGAATCGTTACTCTTGTTTTTAAGAGCAGGGATTCAAAATAGGAAATTATCTTTCCACATGATATATTTTAAATACCCTTGTAATATTATGGTTTTATTACGTCTAGTTTCATCTATTTTATCGTACATTTCTTTTTATATACGTTTTATATATATATATAAAATGATACGATATGCAACTAGCATTCCGTGGAAAATAATTACTTTGGAGTGTCTATTTTCCTTTTCCAAGGAGGATTTGCTTCCTGCACCTCCTTTTTTTAACCTGCACTCTTATATTTGAGTGAAATGATCAAATTGTTCTTTATTTTCTTTTTTGTCAATGCATCCTGCCACAGTTATCATTATCACTATTGCTACTACTGCACCATGACCTCTCTAGAACAAGAGAAAGAGAAGAGAAGGAGAACGTTATATAGAAGAAAAAAAAAGCGAAAAAAGATTCTTCATGTATTTTGATAAACAAAAATGCATTCTGAAAGATAGTATATCAATTTTAGAAAATTTATTTCGAAAATCCTGTTTAGAAAGCTTGTTCTGAAATTATTTCATGAGTTTTGAAAATTTCATTACGAGAATCTTATTCCAGAATGCATGATCAATAATGTATTTTATGAATTCTAAAAGGCATGTTCTGAAAAATTTTCTAGAACGGGTAATCTGAAAGTCACTTTAAAGAAAGGGCAAATGATTATTTTGAAAGTTGGGGGCTGCACCAAGAAATTGTCGGGGTACAGGAAGAAAAAGCCTTCCATGGGTTGGGGCAAAAAGGGCTTTCTTAGTTAACGTGATTTCTATTTCGATTTCTTTTATTAAAAAATCACAAGGTAACTTCATAGATCTACGTATGGATTAAATATCATGAACTCACATTTTATTAGAATGATTCATACAATACAAATTCATGTTAAAACTTTATTGTATGTTTAAACTTTTCTGGTCATTTACTTCGAAAAAAAAGATAATGTTATAATCACACGATTAATTTAGTATTTTTTCACGCATTAATGTTTTCAAATTAATTTATAATGATTGGTTTGATCATGATGTCATACTTCCCGAACTCACATGGTTTTATTTTTTTGCTGTTGTCTAAATTAATAAAAAAAATTATCAACGCAAGTTCAATTGTTTAAAATTATAAATAAAGTAACTAATAGAAACAAAATCAATTTGTAAAGCATACGAGACAACTCTTGACGCAACCTCAAAGAATTGATTACCTTTCTGCAACTCCAAAACATTATATGATTAGCATCACGCAACACATTCTTCCAAACTATGTGTCTTAGATGCTTGTGAATTTCATGAAGACCTTTAACTAAATTATAAAAGCCAGAGGGATACATAAAATTTTCTCAATTTCCGTAAATGAAAAAAAAAAAAAATCAAAGTTTCAAATTTTAGAGAGATGGAAATGAATAAACATTTAGAAATCAAAACTACAATCTGTTAATTTTACGTAAATTAATGTTTGGATTAAAAAACGATTTTAAATTTTCGATATATGGAAAATTAAAGAGAACAACTTCGTGAACAAAATTAAAATTATTGCATTTTGTAGTGGATAAAAAGTTATTTCAAATCTTAAAAGTATGGAAATAACTAAATATTTTAGAGACTCAATCTAAGACTTGTTAACTTTATAAAAAAACTTAAAATATTTAATCTAAATTAAAATCTTACAATAATCTTGTGTTACAAAAAATGTTTACATTATGTTAGATTTAGAAAGGAAGAAACATACAAATTAGGGATAAATAATATTTTAAATGTGATTTATAAGGATATGTGTAAAAAGTTGACAATGGAATGAGAAAGAAATCTTAGTATTTAATTAAATCAACATATAAACTAGTTGTTTTAATAATTACGAAGCTAATATGAAGAATAAGATTATGTTTAAGAATATTTTTAAATAAAATGATTCTATTTAAAAATCTATCTGCACATGCTTTAAGAAAAAGATAAGACTGTAGTAGTAATAAGAGAAAATGTAGGAGTCGATTAGAATAACAGAGAATATATATATATATATATATATATATATATATATATATATATATATTTTAGGTTCCAATGTAAGTATAAAAAAAAACATTTGAAAGGTATTTCAAACATAGCGAAGGTATGTAAGAATTTTGTATCAAAGAATAAGAATAAAAAGAATTGCAAAATTTAAGTTTGTCATATTAAAGTCTTATTTAATTTAATTTGTCAATATTTTTAGAGTTGAACCATATTTATCTTTAACATCTTTTTATTTCTTCAATTTCTTATTTTTGTTGTTAAATGTAAGGTTTTTCTAATTTTTCAATGTTTTCTTGGAGTCGAACCACACTTATCTCAATATCTTTCTACTTCTTCTTCGACCCTTATTTTTTTTAAAACGTGAGATTTTTCTAATCTGTTGAAAGAAATGCCTCCATGACGTGCTATCAGGTAGTTTTTGCTTATAAATCCTATAAAATGGTGGTAGATTGGAGCTTGTAAGTTTTTACTTTGATTCAAAGTGTAATGAAATTATGTTATCTTTTAATCTTTACTTTATGTGTGTGTTCTTTGTTCTCAATGCATCTATTTCTATGGTATTATTAGTATATTATAATAAATTTATTTGGTCTATCATATTTTTTTGTATTTTTTACGATGAAGTTTTTCGTTATTCATTATTATACATGTAGTAACCATGTGATCTTTTAATAAAGTCTTTCTCAATATTACAATGAGTGACAAAATATTCTTACAAGATCAAGAGAACCCTCGTAAAACTACATTATTTCGTTAATTAGTCTTGATGAGCTAGAAAATCTTCTATTACAATCATAGATTTTGGTTAATTTGAAAGGAGTAGTGTATCTTTGAATACAATCTGACACTCAAGTTAGTATTAAGAATCATAAAAATGTGATAATATTTGGTTTAAGTGTTTGTTATCACTTGATTGACTTTTTAAACACTCTTAGTATGTTAATTTGTTTGTTTTTTTAGTATGTTAAAAAGTTTTCATATATATATATATATATATATATGAAAATTTTTAATATAATTTTGTTTAAAAAAAATAAACCTTAGTTTAGTTGTTGTTTAGGCATGATGTTTGACTTAAGTATGTGTTATTACTTAATTGACTTTCTGACCATTGTTAACTTTATTTTTTCCTATGTTAAAAAGTTTCCGATTTTGTCTAGTGCTTATCGAAATATCTCTTATTAATTAATTATTGTGTTTTTAACATTTTAGTTGACATCAACTTAATTTACGAAGCTCAACATTTTAATACTTGTGAGAATATCAATATATTCTCAATCTAGTTGATCTTGATTTATGACTTAGTTCAACATGTTTAATTTTCCTTCTTGATTTATAAATCGTATATTATAAAAAACATTTAATATTAGAAATTATATATATTCAAATTTATTTAATAAATATTTTATGTAATTTAAAAAAATTCAGAAAAATTTCTTATAAATCTTTACAAGAAAATAACTTAATTTTAATAGTGATTTTATTTAAAAAAATTCAAAAGCATTTATGAAATTTCATGTGATAGTTACATTTAGGCATTGCACTCCACAGCTATCATAGTTTTCACACCTTAACTTTTCAGTGTCCATTTTCTTTTCCAATTTAACTTTTTCAGCAGAGGACACTACTAAATCTTTTCATACAATGACACGACAACATGGCACGCCATGCATATCCAAAACCAAGTAGGCCAAAGATAAAGACACTTTCTGAAACTTTGCTTCAAGCTTTAATATGCATAAGGGTATTCAAACTTTTTAGCCAAAAGTGACAACTCATAACCTAAAATAATAATTGTAAAAGTATGATCAAACTCTAAATAGAAATTAGTTCCTTGGCAAGTTCAAAAATTGAAACTTACCAAGATTAGAGAATCCTTACAACAAATATGCACCTTCAGTTGTTATAGACTTAAAGTGTGAAACAGAAAATGCACACACGGTATATACAACTTCTGAAAAATATTATAATAAAATTGTTATTTATAGGCATTTTTAATTATGTTTAGTTAACTTTTTTATATTCCTTGAATTTTTAATTTTTTAAATGATTAAAATAAAAAACAAAAACTAGAGGAAAAATCAGATTATAGTAGAGTTAAACATATAACACCCATTAAAAAAATATTAAATGTATATTAATTAAAGTCAATATTTAAATATTTATCAATCAAATTAAAGTATAATCCAATAATTTATAAAACATAGGTTTCAAAATAAAAATACAAACTAATATAATAAATTAAGCTTCTATATTTGCTTCAATGCATTTAACAAGTTTGAAATATCTGTTTCATGTATGTTATATTCATAACATGAAATCGAGCAATCGCATAAGAAGATTGAATTATTATATATAATACAGAGTAATTATATTTATTACATAATTGAATAAATTTCATTTGGACAATTTTTACTTATTATAGATCTATGAAGCACGAATAAACACAAAAATAGAAAACAATACAAGCATGATATATCAAAAACTAACATTTATCTTATTTTAATAATATTAGGTTTACAAACCTTTAGCTCTATAGGTTAGATTAAAATTATCTACAAAATTATGCCTTGACGTCATGTTCAGTAATGTAAAAACTCTTTTTTATATTCTAATCATATGATATCTTAATTTTTATAATTTAGATTATTATTAAATTCGATATATTTGTCTCCAATAGTAAATTATATATTGAATATTTTGAATAATATATTATATTATCATATCTTAAAACAGTTTAAAGCATATTATACGTCATTTCACTTGTAATTTATCATATAAAATAACAATATTTATATACAACACGTAACACCTAGAAATTGTTTATTCTTTTAAGTAATTCTTTGAGTGGAGGATGTTAAACAATATATATATATATATATATATATATATATATATATATATATATATATATATATATATATATATATATATTAATTAGTACTAATAATTTATAATTATACAAATTAGGCAAGCATGTGGTTGTACATACAGGATAATTTCGCTCTTAAGTTTAAATTCATTGAAAGAATTCTAATTTATTATGTAAATTTGTTTAGTGGATGAAGAATAAGAGTGAAAGAGACTCTCAGAATGAAATTTGTTGAACTAAAATTTTTATGTATTTGGTAGATTATGCAAAACTTGCAATTATATATAATTCTCCCAAAAACATGTTCACTTATAAACAATTTAATTTGTTCATTCTATCACATTTAAAAATATATTAAAATATTCTAAAGACACAAATTGTATTGAATAACTAAAATTTATCAAATCGGACATTTCAAGGTCAATTTGATTGTAAAATTTAATGGTGTATGTTTCGTTTCTAATTCTATTATCAAATCTCAAATTTTGACTATGGAATACTTAAATTGACCAATCAACCTAGCATTCAAACTTTTAAATCTATACATATCATGAAATGATCAATACAAGCAAAATTTTAATTTCAATCTAACCCAACAAAACATACTACCATCAATTAGTACAAATCAGAATAGATTCAATATTTTAACAAATAAAAATCTCTTGCTATCCAGAAAATAAGTAAAAAGTAGTAAATAGAAAAAGATAATAAGAAACATCGTATCAACCAATAAGATTCAAATCAAATAGCGTTATAGTTGAAAGAATTATAATCAACAAAAAAGTGAATTGTTGTTAAATTGATTTAAATTATAAAGATAAAAGAAATTATAGAAGAAAAATGAACTTATTCTAAATTAAAAAATCGAATAGAAGTTTTTGTATTTTGTTTGGTCTAGTATAAAAAATATGATAACTGAGATAAAAAATGAAGAAGAAAGTTTAAAGGGGAGACAGAAAGGGAAATTATGCAAAATAAAAAAAAATATGAAAGAGAATGACCTTCGTGTTCATGTTTCTTAGGAACAATAACTTTTTAACTTCACGGATTATGGAAATACAATATTTCGAAAAAAAAAATACTCACTTTTATATTTTCAAAAGTGCAAAACAAGATAAACTTGCATGAAAAAATGATTTGACTTAACTTTTGCCTACAAGAATATGCATTACCAATCACCTACAATTCACACTTGATTTCAAAACAATTACTAAGATTTGGAACTATATTCTATGTATTGAAGAAAAGAAATATAGAAGAGGCATGTGAAAAGAAAAATTTAAAGATGGCAGACACCATGTGTTTGAATTCAAATAATTGGACCAACCTTTTCCTCTCCTCAGTGTGAACATTCCCATTTTTCTTAAAGATAATACTAAAATTTGCTAAAAATGAGTCTACAATTACTTAACCTTGCATATTGATAGACAAATGTGATGATGGCACCTGGGTCTCTCTCTAAAAGACTTGTCCCCTACTCATGCAAGCACGTTATAGAGAATGGGTCCACCAAAAAACTCTTTTTGTCTTTTGAATAAATGCTAGAAAATGATTTCTCATTTTCTTTCTTTCTCAAATTTACTTTAACAGAATTGACATCTATTCAATGTTCGTTTCTAAATAAATATTAGTTTCAAATACTATTATTTGTATGTAATATTCAGATATCATACATCAGTATATAAGATTTCGACTTTTGAATTTTATGATGTAAACAACATGCTTAAAATAAAAATCTCACTGAAAATAGAGAACAGGTTTTCCAATAAGATTAAAAAAAATATGGTTTTAATTTTGTTTTTACTTATTTTTATACCAATGCATTTAAGGAATATTTTCTAAAATCAAGGAAGACACTATACAAAAATAATTATGTTTGTGCAAAAAGTAAACCCAGAACCTTCACAGGTGATTCATAGTGTGAACACGTTCTAAAATATCCACGTTCCTGTTCACTGTGACCACTATTTTCTAACCAACCTTAAAGTCATTGTGCTTTGAGGATGAAAGTTCAGTCTTGCATGGTTAGATATACAAAACTAGACAGAGAGAGAAAAAAAAGAAAAAAAGTAAACAACTAAAAGATAAAAGTGAGAAATAAAATTTGATTATGCATTTAAAATAAATAGTTATTATTAGATTTGATTAATTTACGATAATTAATTCTTCGATCACCTTTCATTTTCTTATCAAATAAAATAGTTATACTCCCACTTTCGCTCTGCTTTCTTTCTTTTCACTTTTTTGTTCTCTTTCCTGTTATAATTTTTATGATAGATATTTCAAGAGTATCAGAAGGTCGATTATGGCTTCTGCTTAATATGAATTCATGCCTTATGTTCACATATCCAATATAGCCGTATCTGTGTTTGTGCTAAGAAAAATATTATAATTAAAAATAAACAAAATGTAGAAACTGTTTTTTAAGAAGTAATTTTAAGTTACTTTTTTTTAAAACAGTAATTTTATGCCTTTTTCTACTTATTCTTTAAAAACAATGTCCAAACATATAAAATTACTAATAAGTGGTTATTTGATAAAAAAAAAATTATTAAAAATATTTAAAAGAATATACCTGTGTGGTTGATCAAATTCCATTTTTTTAAATATGTTACTTATTAATAATAATAATAATAATATTATTATTATTATTATTATTATTATTATTATTATTATTATTATTATTATTATTATTATTATTATAAACGTCTTATTCTAAGTTAATATTTAGAGTGGATATTTTTTGTCATCCATTTCTCATCTTTAATTTTTGAGTTATAGCTACAAAGACATTGTAATGAGTTAATTCAATATAATAAACAATAGTTAAACCAATTTTAGAGGAGAAAATTTATATTAATCCGTATCAATATAAAGACTAAAAACGAAATAAACATACCTAGTCACTGTGGTGAAATTCTTATAGAATTTGGAATGTGGGTGATTAATATGATTATCTAAATTCACTCTAGAAATTAAATTCATGCGAGTTCGACTATGAAACAAACAAGCTTTAAGTAGAATTCATCTCTAGTATCCACAAAATAAACAAAATTCATCACTCTATTTTAAACCATTATTGCATTTTTATTTAGTACCAACTACAGGTATCTTTTCGAAGATAATATTGTTCGACAGATAATAATTACTACATTTATTCAACATATAATTGATGACATTAAAGAAAATGAATATTTATCAATTTATAAAAGAATAGAACATTATAATAACATATTTTACATGTGGATAAAATTTATTCAAAATATAAAATTTTGTAATACTTGTTATTTACTACTTCACTTACTATTTAGTTTTTAATAAATATTACTTAATAAAGAAATTTGACAAATAGACACTGGCGTTTCCACACAAAATAATACGTTTCGAATTTGTGTTCATACACATAATGCATGTGTGTACACATACAATATCCACGCAAAAAATACATTATCAGCATATTTAAAAACCTAATTAATCAATTGCATCAGCTATTTCCACTTAGTTGGCATTTCGATCATATGTAGCAGTATTTTATTGAAGAAAAAAAAAACTGTAGCAGTATCAACTATAATTAACTATCACAATTATTTTATACAATTAGCAACTTTGAAACCTTGTATATTCCTTGAAATAGTATTGTTATTCTAACTCTATATATAGTTAGGAGGGTATCTATTAGAGAATTTCATCAAAATGGTGACTGTTGAATGTATATTAATGAAATGTAAATTTTTTAAAAATTATGTAATAAATAAATCACTTTTCGTAATAAAACTTCATTACAAGGAAGTAAATGTTATTAAAACACAATTTTTTTAAAAAATTGTAATGAAATTGTGTTAGAAAATATTATTTCAGTGCTTCTACGAAACTCGTGTGGATCTATCACAATTTTATTTAGAATAATCAGGATTGCCTATTTGTTTTTAGTTATGTAGTGAAGTTTTGTTAGAGTGATTTCAGTAATACGAATAACATGACTTTGACCCTAATATTCTTTTTTTGAATTTTTGTTTTGTATTTATTATATGCATACAATTTTATTTAAAAAAAAGGTTATTGATATTTTTTATATTAAAATATTATCTATGAAAAGTATATTCATTTGTTAAAAAAATAACAATTATATAAAAAATAGTATATATTGAAAACATAGAGATTAATAAATATTATATTGTTTTATTTTAAGGATTTGTTTGAAATCATTCACTTTATTTTTTTATCAAAACATTGAAAATTATGTTATATTTATCTGTGATGTGTTTAATAAATTCTTTAGTGAAATTATTTAATATTTGAAAAATTATTAAGTTTGTTATTAACTTCGTAAGATTTATTTAAATATTTGATTGAATATTTAACTTAATTTAATATAATTCATTGTATGTGACTTAAATGAATAGAAAATTAAATATATGAAATATTGTGTGAAAACATGAGTAAATAAATTAATTAAGCAAAATTATGTAATAATATTTGAATTTAGCGATGATAAAAATATTACAATTGACTATATTTTACTGTTTATATGGACAATTCTTTTATTATGATATTATTCATTCTGATAATAAAAATATTTTTTTTTACTTATTTGAAATTGATTTATCTATTTCCTTATAAATGTAATTAATTATTAATTTTCTTGATTATTTGAAATTGACTTGTTATTTGAAATTGACATAATTTTCATGACAAGTCATAAAACTTATTCATTTTCATATATTTTAATATGTATTTTTTTTCTTATAATTGCATAATAGTTAATTCTAAAAAAATCAATTACTCTATTTATGTTTTATAACTGTACAATTGTTATTTTTTTAAAATTCAACTAGAATCTGTTATTTTCATTATAACTAATTATTTATTAAATTTGTTTACCGTTTATTAATAACAAACTAATATTTTTTTTTACTTTTGATATAAACAATTAATAAAAAATTATCAATAATATTTTTTAGATAAAATTGTACAAATATAACAAACAAAAATAAAAATTCAAAAAATATATTAAAGATAAAGAATAAGATGACACAACTTCGATGTTATTTGAGTATGAGTCACATTGCTTCAATCTTTATTAAATATTGTTGTAGTCATGTTACTTGTGTATGATTTTTTCAACTTTAATCAAATAACATTAAGTCATCATCCTAATATAATCTCACTAATAATTATAAAAATAACTAATATTGATTATGTAAGTAAAATTATGGTAGACCCACGTGACTTTTGTAAAAATACACACGTCATCTTTCCTCATGATTTTATTACAATCTTAAACAAAAATCATATTTTAATACAACTTATTTATATACAAAATTTAAAAAAAAAAAAC
>Ga0209700_102768_pt1 | contig 34938 bp, 22 predicted proteins | sample SiratroredBW_FD_187528 | JGI IMG/M metagenome (GOLD analysis project Ga0209700, IMG submission 187528) | Root nodule microbial communities of legume samples collected from California, USA - Siratro red BW (SPAdes) (version 2) | ecosystem: Host-associated > Plants > Roots > Nodule | place: USA...
TATATATATATATATATATATATATATATATATATATATATATATATATATATATATATATATATATATTATTGTAGTAAAATTTTTCACATAGGAGTATCACATAACAATTTAAGATTTAATTTATAAGCAAGTCCAAATTAATTAAAACAATAATTTTTAATGTTACAGATTACAGTTTGTAAAAAAGCACAATAAATTAAGAAGGTCATTACCCAAACGTCCTACAATTAAAAATTAAATATGTAAACTTAAAAAGATCATTAATTCAATAACAAGTTAAATGAAAGAAAATTAAATTAATTTAACCTTACAGTTGAACATTCTGAGATGAAACGTGAAATTATTCGTAGACTTTATGATGTGATGATATAAAATAATAGAGACCCACATGCAATCAAGGATTATAATACTAATTTAATAATGTAATCACTTAAGCAACAAATTCGGAATACCCAGTTATGTGACATTCATTAACATATTTGAAAATAAAAAGTCAGCACCATAGAAACAAACAAACCTGACCAGCCTTTGAGTAGAGTGAAAAAAAGAACATAATAAAAGAAATTAAAAAAAAATGGCAAACCAAACCCGGTCTCCATCAATAAAACGACACCGGTAGTTCAGCAGCTGTTCTCGCTTAAGTAACCAGAAAACGACACGCGGTTTATGCTTCAGCTTCACCTTCACTATCCCGCAACTGCACATCAATAAAACCGTTCCTCTCATTCCACTCCCTCGCAAAAATGAACTAAACTCACCTGCGATGTTACCGGAAATTCCACCGGCTCCACCACCGGAAAATTAACAGATCATTCGCCGGAACCGTCACCGTAGCGACAATGTCGTCACCATCACCGCAGAGCTTAAAGCAGAGTGTCTTCGCATGCCTGACCAAACTCTCCGACCGCGACACGCAGTCTCTTGCCGTTGCAGAACTCGAGTCTATCGCTCGGTGTCTCGACGCAGCCACCGTGCCGGCGTTCCTATCGTGCATGTACTCCACTGACGCCTCCGACAAGCCACCGGTCCGCAAGCAATGTGTGCTACTCCTAGGATTCCTCGCGGAGACGCACGGCAACATGCTAGCGCCGTACCTGTCTAAAATTATCAGCAGCGTTGTACGGCGCCTCCGCGACGCGGACTCGTCGGTGCGATCCGCGTGCGTAAGTTCGGTTGCGGCATTGTCGCGGCATGTCAGCAGGCAGCCGTTGCATTTGTTCGTGAAGCCGTTGGCGGAGGCGCTGTTCACGGAGCAGGACCAGAACGCGCAGGCCGGCGCGGCGCTGTGTCTCGCCGCCGCAATCGATGGAGCTCCGGATCCGGACCCGGCCAGGCTGTCGAAGCTCCTGCCGCGTTTCGAAAAGCTTCTGAAGCGCGACGGGTTCAAGGCGAAGCCTGGGCTGTTGACGCTCGTGGGAAGCGTCGTCGCCTCCGGCGGCGCGTCCGGTCACGCGCCGTTGAAGAGCTTGGTTCCGTGCTTGGTTGAGACGTTGAGCAACGACGATTGGGCCACGCGGAAGGCCGCGGCGGAGACTCTCGTGGTGGTTGCCAACGTAGAGAGGGATTTGTTGTCGGAGTTCAAGGCCGAGTGTGTGAGAGTTTTTGAGAATCGACGGTTTGATAAGGTTTGTGCGAGCTGTAAAAGGACTCTATAATTCTTTTTTTTTTTTTTGCGTTGATGTTCATTTATGGTAATTTGAAAGAGAATTGAGAGTCTGTGGTGTTTGTTTAGGTAAAATTAGTTCGGGACGTTATGAATCAGATGTTGGAAGCGTGGAAGCAGATTCCTGATGTTTCGGATGAAGTTACGCCACCTCCTAAATCACAAACTTCTTCTAAAGGTAATTTGATTTTGCAGTTTTGGATTTTAGTGTTAATTGGAGAATCCGTGATAGGGTGAGTATCAGTAACGAAATAGCTGATCATGTTATGCTCGCTGTTGTGTGTTTAAATAGAAAACATGATTAGATGAAAGTAGGGGTAAGGGGGAACCGGGGATGATCAATATACGGTTTTCGATCTTTATATAATCTCAGAATTTTTGTCTCCTATAATTTAGTGCATATTTGAGAGCTAAAATAAGAAACCACATCTCAGATGGCGAAGCTATTACCATTAGCTTCTATGTGAATTTCAGTTGGGACTGGAACCAAACGTGCAACACCATTTGGTTGTATGATTAATTTGTTGTGTTGCATTGTCTTCGAGTGTTTTTCATACCTGTTTTCTTTCTGTTCTCATTATTGGTTCAGAGAATGCAAGTGATGAACGCTATCCCGCTGTCTCTCAAAATTCATGTAGTCCTGGTTCAATGATGGCCAATCTGCGGAAGAAAACTACACCTTTTAGCAGATTCAGTCAAGCAGATAGTTCTTCTGCCAGCAGTGCCAAGAATAGGAGTGCGTCAAGTGGCAACAACAACAAGAGAATGAGTTCGATTGTTTCCCGAAAACTAAATCATAAGAATTTGGACACTCAAGTTGCTGTGGCTGATCAGGGGGATCTTCAGGAGACGGATGGAATTGTTTTGGAAAGGAGCAAAATGGATAAAAGCAGATTTACAAAGCCAGAAATGAAAAGGGCACTGCTATATAGAGGTTCTGACGATAGAATACACAAGTATGGTGGGTCGAAAGCTGGATCTCGTGTGGTTCCATATCATGAAGAAAGTCAAGACTCAGTTCCTGTCAGTGGTGTCTCTAAAGATCTCCGTAGGAGTGACAAAGAGAGTGAAGATTTATCGTTGATCCGTGATCAGCTACATCAGATTGAGAAGCAGCAGTCAAGTCTACTCGATCTTCTGCAGGTTTGTTAGTAATTCTTAACACCGAGTTTCCTCAATAAATTCTTTTATGTGAGCCGCTTAATTCTGCAAATTGTTGGAAGGAAGGCCGATTATAGTGTCATTGTGTTCAAACTTCATCCCTTTTTCTCCTTTTATGTACGCGTAGCATTTGTGCCAATTCTATAATGACAAACATCTCCAACATGCTCCTCCATATTGTCACAGAAATTTATGGGAAGCTCACAAAATGGAATGCGTTCTTTAGAGACTCGTGTGCATGGCCTTGAGTTGGCATTGGATGAGATCTCTTATGATTTGGCTATATCAAGTGGAAGGATGACTAAATCTGATGTTCATGGCAACACATGTTGCATGCTACCTGGAGCAGACTTTTTGAGCTCCAAATTCTGGAGGAAAACACATGGCCGGCATTCGATCCCACGGTTCTCTAGATCAGGTGGCTCTCCAACACTTGCTGTCATGAACTACCAAGCCAACAAGAATGGTGAAACCAAGTTGACGAGCCATAGATTTAGGCCTGATGGAGGCTTCATCACTAATCCACTGGCAGAGATTCATGCAGATTCGAGGAATTTTGCTACGTCGGAGCTAGTTTAAAAGTAAGTTAGCTTTCTAAATGCCTCTAAACAAGGCATGCAACTTTCTCGCTGCTACTGTCGCCATTCATCATGCAATTTTAGATTCTTGAGATGCCAGTTGATGGCACTCTAACTCGTTTACTCTTTTTCCTAATTTCCGTATTGCTTATTTCCTTGCAGATGACTGCATAATCTAGAATGCAAGTTTGATCTTTTGATTCTCTCTCAATATGGAAGGACCCCCTTTACTGGAATTAAAAATCAATCAGAATATCTAAATTTGTGCCCCTCGCGGGTATTCCATCTAGTCTTGTTCCAGGTGAAGAAGGCCTGTGCGGCCTAACCATATATTCAACGTCGCAGCGCAGAATTTCATTTTCATATTCGTGATAAATCTTTGGACAAGAACAGCATGTTGGAGTGAGTTCGCGATTAAATACCACACTATTTTAAATAAGGGTGAATTTGTATATGTACGGAGAAGTGATAGGCTGCATATTTTTTGATTTTATGATTAAGTATTATGTTGCATAATGTCTTCGAGTTATGTTAAAGGTTCTCTACACTGGCATGCACTATCGGCATTTCATCATTAGATAAGAGTGTTCTGTTCTAGTCTATTATTCTTCATGTGTGCCCTCTATTATGCATTTTTGTGTAGCATCTTATTAGAAAGGATCCAACAATAAGATTCTCATGTGCAAACCCCCATCTCCAGCCCTTTCTAGGTTGTCTCTTCGATGGTCCACTACTAACAAATTATTCTACTTGTTTAAAAAACCAAACTTTGTATATACTAACGATTTTTTTAAAAAACAGTTTAATGTGAATTTAGATATGAAAAGATTTAAGTTAAAAGAGCATATTAAGGCAAGTACTTCCTGTTTATCACAAAATATATCTTAAATAGGGATTAATTTCCTAAATATGAAGCCCCTTATTTACATTTATAAATAGATATAAATGTAAAAAAGATAACGCTTTATATCTTGTTTTGTTTATTTATAGAAGGTAAGTTTAGTTCTGCTTAAATCCTACAAAATTAGTTTATAAGTGAAGATTTATACTTATTTATATACTCTATTTTAATTATATTTTTAGATGATCTTACATCACTTCCACTAAAGACATTTTAATGTTGAAATTAGATATTTGTTGTTAATTTAATTACAAAAGTAACATGATACACCTACTAAACCTTTCTAATATAAATTTTATTTTAATTATATCTCTAATATAGTATCTTCAACTTTGTTACAATCATTTCATGGAGCGTTGGGCAAGGAGATGTTAACCAATTCCTATCCAATCATGACTAAACAATCTTTCTTACAAGTTTCAAGCTTTTTGCAAAAAAAAAAAAAAAAAAAAAGAAGTCAATCAGCATCCAAACTCCAAGAAAATGTGCCAAGCGTGTGCATTAGAATACCTGTTCTTCAATTAAAAGATGATGACGATATTGCTTCCATGATCGATTACCATGTACAATATCCTTATTTTAATTCAGTGGAACTGCATAACAAGGCAGGAACAAGTGACAATATGCGAATGTTGAAGTTTGTTTCTTCTACTCTACCTGAATCATGATCCTTGCTCCAACCTAAGAAATTATTCTAACAAACCTTTTCATACTTATTACATTGCTTTAGTTATTCTGGTTGCGCCTTTTTGCTTGAATACTTAAAAGAAATAACCACTTAAAAGAAAGGAACTTCAATGATGTTGATGGTGATTATGCGTAAATTCTAATAATTGTGATCTTGAGTTTTTAATTCTTTCATTCGTATGAGAGAATTATCCCTTCACGTAAACTTTCTAACAAAAGTTGCTATGAAGTTCGCCCTATGGGGAACAAAAACCGTCTTAAACCATTACTATTCGACTACAACGTCAGAATTACGAGATTGTGGATTTCTAAATACAACTGACAAGTGCCCTAAATATGACTATAGTAGTAATAGCAAAGTCATTCAAAGAAAGCAGTTACACTAGAAGATATAATGAAACGCTTACTTGTGTGAATGTCAAGTATCTGCTTACATTTTGGTTTGGAAATAGTTCAATAAAAGCCCAATACGCAAGTACACTTGTAACGCTCTCTTTCGTCCATTCAGTAACTACAAATACCATATAAATACGTATACTATAAGATAATATGCGAGTTATAATTTGATTAAATAATCAACAGTTAAAAATTATAAAATCAATGTGTAAACATAATTATGAAATGATCACATTCTTAACTGCTAATATTTTAATAAACTTTACTAATTTTACACCTCTCCCTCGGGCATCCAGAAACATTATTCACTTGATATTACTTTTATTCATGACGTATAAATTTGAAATTGAAATAAGTAACACATTTGCTTAAATTCTTAAACTGGAAAGCAAAATAGAATAATATCGGTTAATATCATATTAAAAAAAAATCGAGAGTCATTACCATTCAAATGAATTATAAGTTACAACAGATTTACACAACCCATATGTTCAACAAAATGCATAAAAAAAATTGAAATCCATATGCTGGCAGGTAAAGCTATTACAGGCAGAGTAGATAAACGGTGATTGAAGGAAATATGAGAAACATCTAAAAATGAAATAATAAAACTTCAACTTACTAGGAAAAAAACGTTTCAACAAAACTTAAATCAAGTTTCATTTTATCCTCCTAAGAATCAAATTCCTGTTCAAATAGAATATATAGACATTTTTTTCAATAATATATAACTATCATTAAATAAAAGTACCAGAATTTCGAATGAAAAATCACGTGACTACATATAATCACAGAACTTGATGTAAATTCTTTCCAAAAAAATTACCGCAACAAAATCTAAGAAAGAAAATCACGAGCTTCACACTGAAGACTAAAGGTGTTTTTCATCTCCAGTAAACAATACTGCAAAATGGCCAATCAACATTCTTAACACTAGTGTGTTGGATCTTAATTAAGCTGGTATTAAATAAGTGTTAATCATATAAATATTTAAAAATAAAGTTGTTTCTAAAATTAAGAATAAAAAAAATTATCTTTACACAACTTGTAAATTATTAAAATAAGATTAAAATAAATCTTATTGATATATCATTAGTTATTTTTACAAACTCGCCAAAATAATAAGATGTTTGTTATAAACTCGAATAACTTATAAATAAGCTCTTGTAGACATCCTCTTAATGAATCAAGCTTATTCAAGCTTGACCGCTAAAAGAAAGACTCAAATACGACTCAATTCTGATAAAAAAAAAGACTCGACTATTTAACCAAACAACTGAGATTCACTCAATTCGAACTTGTTTATGACTTTACTTTCGATTCTTTTACTAATTTTTACTTAAATAACTTTTTACTTATTGATTTAGTATTTGACAAATATCTCCATGCTAAAAAGTTAAGTAAAACTATAAAAAAATATAACTTTAAATTAACAAAAATAGCTTAAGATTGGAGAAGAAATCTTTTTTTATGTAAATAGAGGACTTCTTTCAAGAAAGTGTAGATAAACTTATTTAGAATCCAACTCTTACAAAATAACATTAAAAAAATTGTATATACATATCTTAGATGACAATAAACATTAAATAAGGTTTCGAATAAAAATAATGAATAAAAATACAGCTATCTAAGTGACATTATATACATTCAAATCGAATTAAGTGAGAACCATTATTAATTTATTACTGTATGATATGAAAAGTATAAATATAAGTTATACAACAATATATAAATTATCAAAATTAAAAATTAGTTAGTTAAATAATCATTTCAAAATTCATATGTATTTTTCCCTCAATCTTGACCATTCATTCACATATGACCTAATAGATCTAACAGACTATAATTGCACTTCTTATATATGTATGTGATGCGTTTGTCTTTCTATATATGTATGCGAGAGTTATACAAAGATAAAATCTACAAAATTTAGATGAGACTCATTTAAACTATCAAGCCTAATTATATGCTTTATTTGTTTATAATGAGTATTAATTGAGATGAACTCAAATAATTCACCAACATCTAAGGTGATTTACACCCGACTCAATATAACTCCCTTATCTACCACCGTATGTCGTCGTATATGACCATAAGTAGATTCCAGGAAATCTTCAGACACAATTAACATGTAAACAAATAATTATGTATAAACATAATCTATCAAAAACGATTATCTGTCTTTGTTAATTAAGCGGGTAATTACTAATCATTTGCCACTCAATTATTGGTCAATTAAGTGAAATAATATAAGAAAGAAACTCACATACGTTTCTACACAACATGATTTGAAATTTAAGAAGGTATGCTTATAAGATCAAATCACGGTGCCTGCTCATCAGCATCCTGTTTGACAAGTTTCTGCAGAAAAGCACCAAAGTGACCACCATTAGGCAAAGTGGTAAAGATATATCTGCTTGAGTACAATAATTGCCAGCATAACAAAATCCATGATATCAATCCAACACAGAAATTAAAATTAAAATTAAAACAACATATTGCCAGCATTCAATGACACTAGATTCCAAATTTCAACCAAAATAATCATTAACCAATGCATTGCAGAGACAAATGTGAAAGACCGAATAATCAGAACAGACAACATCATCATATAATACGAAGCAACAAAATAAATTACGCCCCTCACTATCCTCAAAAAGCTACAGAATACATCTCAGAATTTGAAGAAACGAGAATTGCACGAAACAGGAACGATCGAGGAAAAGCGAACACAAAACGATGCTAGATTATAGGCAGCAGAGGAAAGGTTAATTGATTGGCCATAACAATCGATTGAATCGAAAGGCATAATCATAATTCACAGTCACAAACCACAAAACCTAGATCGGTCGAAGCAAGTAATGCAAAATATCGATTCTAAATAAGCAAAATAACAAGAAGAAGATAAAGAAAAATAGTAGAGAGAGGCGTACGGTTTGAGCATTGTGCCAAGAGAGGCCTCTGTAAACGTTGACGGAAAAGGTTGCAGTGAGGTAAATGGTGGCGAATCCGAGAGTGGCGGTGAAAGCCTTGAAAGCATAATCCCCAACCTTACCTGCTATTCCCATTCTAACCCAATTCCACTAACTAGGGTTTACTCAGTTCCCCCACTATTATCTGCTTCTTCTATTTCTAATACAAATCTTTCTAGACATAAATAATATTTTTATAATTATTAATAAAGATGCTTTTAAAATCAAAATTCCTATTGACATGTTTAATCTGTCTTTTTAGACCATAAATATTAGTTTAGTTTAAAAAATATTTTTAAATATTTAGGAATAAGTACTTCTTTAAAATAAAGTAATTCAAATGGCTTCTAATAGTAGTCTTTAAAATAGCCATATTTATTTATTCTCGTGCTGATAGAACGAATCATAAATATTTTTAACTTTTATTCTAATAATTGATATTTTAATACCTAAAGTTTATTATAATATTTATATTTAAGGAGGACTCGTAAATACTCTTTCTAAAATTTTATTATATGTGATTTTAAATGTTTTAATCCCTCTAAAAATATGCAAAAATATAAAATAATGAAAACTAACCCTTTAAATAATATTTAGTTAATCATTTAGTTGAGGTAGATGCTACTTATTGTTTTAATTCTTATAAATATGTACAAAGATAGATGTCTCCTACTTTTACTTTTTATATTGGCCCAAACACGTCTACTCTACCCTATATGTATTTACATTTTTTTTAATTTAAATAATATAATTTACTATATATCTATATATATATATATATATAATTTTTAAAAAAATCTAAAAGCTTAAAAAAATATTTTTTATTATTTAAAATAAAAAGTTAGACATTTATATTTAAGAACAATAGTTACAAAAGAAAAATGTTTCCTTTTATAAATGACAAAATTATCAAATAAAAAATTGATAAAGATAGTTACAAAAAATGTATCTTTATATATAATAGAATAAATTTTTATTTGGCGAATTTATTTTAATAGAAACTGAAGCCTAATAAATTATTTAAATATAAATATTTAAATGAAGTGAATGTAAACACTAAATGATTGATTAAACATTTGAATAACATCCTCTTTTATTATACTCCACATAAATGTTTAAATGATTCGCAACTACATTTAACGTTTTCAACAATATTCTTTGTATACAATTTTATTGTTATCATATTTTATGTAATTGTTTTTTTTAATAAATCTTAAAAGATAAATAACATGAGAAATAAATAACACCTCAAAAGAGAAAGCTGAGAGGGGAGAATAAATGGAGAAAAAGGTAGGACTAAAAGAGATGGAGACACTCAGCTCATTTCTTGAATTGTAAATTTAAAATTTTATTACATGATATAAATGATTAAATTATTTACGTGTTATAAACTTAGTAGATTAAGTATATCACTCAATTATTTTGTTGTTCTGACTAGGAAGTACGTAAAATAATAGGAACTTCAACATTATCAAGCCATTCCAATTCTTGTGCAGTAGCACTACCCCTATATAGTCTTCCAAAAAGTCATATTTACCCGTATAATAGTATAAAGTGACACTAGATTGGACTTTAAGACGATGAATACTAATTAATTTATCAATTACAAAAGTATCACTCTAACTTTTAAAAGTAACATCATACTAGTTATAAATTAACGAAACAGTTTGTGAATTGTTATAAACTTCGTATGTTAATTCCTACGGATAAAAGAATTAACTTAGTTCCTAAATAATAAAAAGAAAAAAATTAATATGACCAGCATTTAATTCAACAAGTTTAGCAAACACAATATCTTCTATTTCAATTTTAAAAATTAAACTCTTAAAAATTCGACATTGAGTATAAATAAAATCCTTTTATACTATATAAATGGATGTATAATTAGTAAGATTAAAAATAGGTTTATCAAATATTGTAACAACTCTAACTAACTCTTGTGTCATTTTTAAATTTAACTTAACTTTATCAAATTGACTTTTAAAATAAAATTTATATTTATTAAAAATAATTTTATCTCTAGTTGACATAAATTTAAAATATACCTCTTTACAACTCAATTTATATATAAAACTAAATATTTAAAAATAGTTTAACAAGGGATAGTACGAAAGATTCATCAAATTTATTTTGATACTACTTTAAAAAATAAATTTTAAATTTAATTTAATTTTACAAAATTAACTTGTAAAAGAAAATTATATATATCTATATACTATGTAATGGTTTTATAGCAAAAAGAGATATTTGGAATATAAAAAAAAAAAAAAAAAAAAAAAAAAAGTCACGTGCAAGAGTCACCAAACGTGAGTAAATATTCTGAGACCCCGTTCTCTGCCTTGTCATTGATTCGCTTGTTGCACAGGCAACGGTCAGCAAAACAAGGCCTCACTGTACGGTGCTATTTCAAAGCAAAATAGGCAAGCAAACAACCCCTATTATGGTATTGAAAAACAAATAATGAAAAGCAATCATCATTGACGGCAATATAAAATATATTATCATCACCAAAATTTGTATTGCAAACAGAACCCCGGCAAAAGGGTAGCAATAGTATATATATAATTTTATGTTTTATATAATATGCTGGAGATTTCTAAGCTAAGGATGAAAGAGTAGTAGTTGATATATAGTTATAATATAATATGAACACATTCCAGAGCTTTATCAAGGTAAATCATCCTTCTAAACGCCACCTTCAGAAACAATTGCGCATTGGACTGTGCTTTGAGTCTCTTCCCACCCATCCAACCAACTCATCATAAATACAGAGATCTACTGCCACCATTTCTTCTCAGACAAAGATATCAGCTGCAAACCAAATTCAAGAAATGTGTTAGTTTTTAGATGACAAACATCTTTCTATTACTACCAAGTAAACCTTGTGATGATGACATCTAAGGCTCAAAACAAGTGCACTTTCTAACCAGAGAAGGGAGTTTCTATTTTAATTGCAATTATACGGGAATAAAATGAAGACTCAAGTGTAAAGGTCTTTTAGGGGAAGAATAAAGATTTCAAGTCTACCACTTTAGCTATAAAGAAGGTTCGTGCATCTGGAGTTCCATACTTCACACAAAAGTAATATTTAAAAAATGAAGCCATGCTAGAAAGTAGAAACACAGAATGAACCCAAATCATTGCTAGCATTTCATTCAAACAGTGCTGGCAATTTAAAACCGCAAATACAGAATAAAGCAAAAGCCTTTTTAGCATCTCTATCGGAGTTAAAACCTATAAAATTAACAAAGAAATTCTGGAGATACTTGGGGAAACCTAGTCTTCATCACTAACAAATAATGAAGATCAAGGTGCCAAGGTCAGTTTACGGAAGACAGCACAATATCTGAAGCGAAAAAAAATCAAGTTAGCGTATTATTCTAGTAGATGTATGACTACTTTTCTATATGGAAAAAACAGCATATCTTTTACTCCATTCGAAATAAAAATATTGAAAAAAAAAAAATCCAAAATCATAGAACCAAGAAAGAGCTAGCAGTTTTTCAATGTTAAGACTAACACAAAACTAAGGAAACAGGATATTAATCACAAAAAGTCAACTCGCATTTGACAGTAAAATTCTGAGCAAGGAGAAACACAAATACTAAGTTACTTATGAGAGATTGAAGTTTATGAATAAGCATCAGTTAGCATGAGTCCTATTTCGAGACAAAAATATTAGGTTTACTGTGTCAAACTTGTGTTTTCAACAGTCATAATTGCCTGGGAAAAATAAGTGAATCATATATGCCGGAGGGTAAAGTAGGCTACTAACAGCCAAAATTTATCTATTCTAGGATCAATAAAACTAGGGGTGTACATAATAGGCCAATGTGAAATAGACATACAAGACATCTATACATTGCAAAACTCTGTATGTAGCATATATAGAAACAAATACAATTAGAGGAAACATCACCAGAATAAAGAATCATAGTACAGAGAACTGGATTTCCATAAAGAGGAAGTGCTTTTCAATAACGAGCCATACGTCAATCCCAGATATGGTCAGAGAGATGGATGTTTGTCATACTAAAGTTAAGGATACAACAAAAATACTTATACGTACATACAAAAAAAGTAAAGACATTCACCATTAATAATTAAAAGTCATAGTCTAGAGATACTCTAGACACGCAATCAGCCCCACCAATCGAAGGCACAGTTGACAAAACAATAACAACAGAAGTCAACTTTTCAATAGGCATACCTTAATTGGAATCATCATCTCCAAGATGATGCCGTGGCTGAGAAAGAGCAACGATAACAGAGGAAAGAAGTCAAAACAAAAGGAAGATGGTGCTATGAAATCAATAGAAAAATAGTAATATTTTATAACAGAAAGATAAAAGGTTCAGCTGTGAGGCGCGAAGTAGACAGCACAAAAAAATGAAGGAGGATTAAAGACTCATAATGCAGACAAGCTTGGCTTGAAAATTGCTCTGGGAAAAGGGGTTCGATTGGACACTGGACAGTTTTTGAACCTCAAAACAAAGGGAGGCAAATGATTTTGGTTGTCTCTATTACCAGACCATAACCCTGGAGTCAAGAAAGAATCTCTATATGAGATTTGTCTACAGCCAGGTTCCAGTGATTCAATGATCAAATTTCATAAGCATTCATAATGATACATGCTATCATAAGTACATGTTTTTCATAAGAAGATTCTTTGACTGTGCATTGGAATGCCACACTAATTGTAAAAAATGAGATCAGTGGCTGATAGTGAAAGGGGGAATGGGAAGGACTTGAGGATTTCAAAAGAAGTTCAATAAGAACTTGAATAAAGTGAAGATCATCAATCATCAGCTCTAGAGTTTTCTTCACCAAACAAGAAAGTATGATAAGAGTATAAGAAAATTACCACTTAGTAGAAACAATTTGTCCATTTCTAGTTAGGTATATTTAAAATTAGCTAAATATTAGTCAAAGTGAACCCTTGTCAGCAGCTAACAACATATCTCCTTTAATGCTATGACCATGTTTGAAAAAAAGAGTAGTTTATATAACACTGGTACACAATCACATGGTATGTACACACACATATGCCTGCTCAAAACAGTGAAAGATGAAAACAAACATTCACAAATCACCAACCTGACGAGCAACCTGTGCGAGACGTCGGCTGTCACGAGATGATTCAGTCATTGTGCAAGATTTCTGAGGATCCACATTACCATCTTGCTTCTCTCCACACTCTTTCTTTGAATCGACATTATCTTGAGAGCAATCTTCATCACAGCTAACTGCCTCCTTCTTACGCTTTCTACAGAATGTGTACTTAAGAAACTTATCACTTGTAGGTCGATTAGAAACCTTTGCATCTACATCAGATAATTTTGGGTCCATTTTATCCAGTGACCCATTAGATGCTTCAATACTTTTACAAGCTGGAACCTCCACACTTTCAGCAGACAAACTATCTTGTCTTGTTAAATCTGATGCATCCATCAGTTCCTTCTCCGCTTTAGATTTGCTCTGAGCACTACAGGCTTTAAGAAATACTTCCCCATTTTGAGTATTGCTATGAGCTCTTGATTGCTCGTTCATTGCAGTTGTGTCTGTGGGTACATCAGCGACAGGAGACGTTATTTCCTTCTGAGTTTCATTTTCATATGCCATAGAAGAACTCACCCTTGAGGGGTCATCGTTATCCAATACAAGTGGAGAATGTTTTGCACAAGACAGATGTGATTCTCTATCTGTTTCCTTAACCTGGTTAGAATGTAATTTAGATTTAATGGCCTTCCTTCTCCCAAATCTTCTCTTTTTTCTATGAACTGGAACTTTGACAAGGTCAGCATCTGCTTTCACCACTTTAAGTTCATCCGGTTTCTCCTTTTCACAAATAATATCATTGTTGGCATTAGTTGATACAGTCATTGCTTTACCTTCTTCATGCACACTCACTAAAGTTTCATCCTGTACATTATCTAAGTTTCCTGAAACAGAAACATTTCCATCAAAAAGGCTCCTTTCAAATGCATGTATTCTCTGAGTGCAACCATTTCTGTAGAGCTTGGGCTCTTTCCTCCTGATGACTATGGATGCAAAGTCTGGGTTATGAATGTAGCAGTTGCTTGTATGATCATGTGACCCACATGATGATACAATGGATCCATTTACAGTTGGATTCCTGGGTTCAGAAATAGAGACTGATTCAGACAGTAAACCAGGGGCAGAATAAATAGATCCATCATGATGATCAAGTTTGTTCTCTTGCAGAAAATTTTCCTGAGCTAAAATTTCACCCTCTATGTTTTGCTCAACAGGGGGTTGCATTTGGTGTTTCATCACAGTCTCCAGCTCAGCTTGGGTTTCTCTCAACTCTGCTCTTAAGTCTCTAACTATTTCCTCGGCTTCCTGGAGCTGAGCTTCAAGCTCCTCAATTTTCTTCCGCTGATTCAATGACATCAGCTCTGCTTCACTGACCTGCAAAGTTGTCATTCATTAGACACAGCAGGAGATGAGACAACACAGAAATTAGATGGAGGACACTATTGGTTGGTTTCAGCTATATTAGCAGCTAGGTTAGCATACTAAATTACTCTTATGTTAGCATGTAGCATGTGCTATAATGGTAGTAATCTCTCACTCCTGAAAAATCACTGCATTTGCTATGAGTTGAATTTACTTTAAACATCTGAAACAATAATACAATGTATATTTCTTTATATGATTCCCCAGTAATAGAACAATTTTGGCATGCAAAAAAATGCATGCATGAAAAGTATCCAGTAATAGTCTTGTGCCTACATTCACAATCAAGTTGGCTTCATCCTCAAACTAGATGTACAGTAAATTGATGGACAGTTAGGCAATTACAAAAGTACAAGTGGATTCCTCTGACACCAAGTCACGACTATATCACATACTTCATCAAATGTAGATTGATTGCAATCCCTTAATGACCACGACAAAATGTCACATAAAAAAATAGTCAATCCCTTTAATTTTAGCAAGAATTTTCCAACAAACAACCCTGTGTTTCAAAAAATAAAGTAAGAGTCAATGATCCGAATCTTAAAAGAAAACAACAATGTGACAATTTGGAAGAACTCTTATCCCAGGTTTAAAATGTCTGACACCAGGATGAACTGAAATAATACTGTCATTCAAGCACAACCATTACAAAGCAACCCACATTTAAGCAATTGAAGATAGAAGTAACCCTTTTCCATCATCTAGAATTTCCTTTCTTCTCCCACCCACATGCGAAGAATTTTTACATTGAACTCATCAAACTGATGCAAGCAATCAGCCGCCAATCAAAACCAACATAACGAAACGGGAATCTCGAAACATTACCAATCGAGAACAAACAACACACAAAAAACCAGTATCAAGAAGCATGCGTAGGGTAATAAACTCCAAATCAAACACACACCAATTTCAAGAAAAAACAAAAACGAAGCGTAAAAGGGCAAAGAAAGAATCTTTTTATACAAAAAGACCCTTTTGCAAGAGCGTGATTGTCAAACCTTAGAATCGAACATCTGCTTGAGCCTAAGCAGCATTCGAAGCGCTTCATCCTTGGTGGACACAAGCTCCTGCTGAAAGCGTGAGGCTTTCCGCTCCGACACCATGATACGCGCCGCCGCCTCCTTCGCCGTGTTGAGGATGATATCGGCATAAGCCTTCTTCAACGCCGTCAATTTCTGATCAAAACGCAAAACACCCAATGAAAACCCAAACCACCAAACGCGCCACAAATCACAAACGACCGTCCCCATTCCCGTGAACCCAGAGAAAAATGAAAGCGAACCGATTTTCCTCGTACGAAACAAAACAAAAAAACAGAAAAAGAAAAAACCGCGGTTGGCGGCGGGAGAAGCAGTTGAAAAGGGTGAAGCGGAGCAACGGAAGTTAAAAGTATACCTCGGAATCCTCCATTGTTGTCTAATGCATCCAAGAGTGGGTGTTAGGTGATTCGGTTGAGTTGAGACCAAACCGATGAACGGGAAAAACAACAACAACAGAAAGAAGTGAAAGATGATGGGATGGGAGTTTGTTTCTGTTTTTCTTTCTTCCCCTCTTCACAGTGGGAGCTGTGTCTGTTAGGAAGTGAGAAGGAAATGACAAGATTGTCCTCCGCGTAATAACATTACATTTACCACGTCGCTATCACAAACCGTAACAGGGGAGCGGGGCCCGTTGATCTCTTCGCCTCTCCCGTTTTATATTTTTCCACAGTGGGCCCCTGCTCTGCTCCACCACCTCCATCTCACAGTGCTGACGTGGACCGCTTCATCAAACTGCACCTACTAGACCCCTTAAACGCCCACGTTTTTGGTTTTCGTCTTTTAGGTTTCCCTTCAACGCAAAATCCACGTTTTTTCTTATCTGATTTTTGAAATAGTTTTACTTAAATCGGGAATATTATTGTCAAGTGAAAAAACATGTTTTGTCATGTTTTCTTCTCAACCATAAAAAAAAAAAAAAAAACTAACACGATTTAAGAATAATAAAAATTATGAGCCGAAGTGTTTTCATGTTTACATTTTTTAAGATAATAAAATTTAATAAATATAATTAAGAAAATTCTGACAGTTAAAAAATAACTATCAAACATAGGGATTAAAATCAATAAAATATATAGAAAAATTATTTATAAAAAATATCTGTTTTTATTAGTTGTTATAGTTGCCTGATACAAATATTTTCAATCTTTATTTAAAAAGTTGTTTAAAGAAGATAAAAATACAAACAATAAGACGGTTACACATTAAACAACTAAAATTCTAATATTATATTTTACTGTTATAAACTATGGATAATATTTATTGTAATAAAAATCAATTATCATACATTACAGATAAGATGATAAGAAAATGGGTACACAAATAGTTAAAAAGAATATAGTATGTCATTAATTATTATAGATTATAAATAATTTTTGTAATCATTTATTGGTTGGAACATTATTTTAAGTTATCTTTCACCGTTTTCTAAAATATAAAAGAGAATTACTTTTATCTTTGCGATATATTATAAAAAAATATTTTTGAATATATTTTATTTTTGAGGATCTCCAAAATTATTTAAAGACTTTAATCAAAGATCCTAATGTATATGTATGATAACTTTAGGAGGAAACATGTAGTGAATCCCTCATGTTATTTCGCAGATGAGGTACATATATTAGCTGAGTTTTTTGAGATAGTATTTTTAGAAAACAAATTATTTGTAGTTCAGGAATGTAATTTCATTTGACACTGCATATAGAACAAATAAATATTCCAAGCTTTTCACCATTTACCGAAAAAAGAAATTCAAAGCAACGAGAATTGCAACCCAAAGATTATCACAATTGATCAAGATCTAGCTACAATCGATAACACTTTTGTTTCTTCGACTCATATTTTGTATGTGGCACATGGTAAAGAAAATTTAAGAAAAAGGTGAATATTTTCATAAATGTTAATGTGGAGTTCAACAGTGCAATCAGATCATATGTTTGGAGTTCGCAAATTCGTGAAGAATTTGAGGCGATACGTGAAATTTATGATAACTAAACTTAAGTTGAAAAAACTGATTGGGATTGGCTTTCACGTATGTACAACATTAGAAATATATAGATTCCAACCAACTTTAAAGACATATTTTTGCGTAGGACAATTTCAATATCAAAATGTGAAATTTCATTTTATGGTAGTTTTTTTTTTTAATATTAACATTAATCTAGCTCAAATTTAGATGAGATGTGAATCATCAATATAAGAACAAAGGCATAAGAAGTTATGTGTTGATAATGATTAGTTTTATTCTTCACTAATACTGAAGATGAATCAAGGTTTAAAGAAACGTGGTAGAGATATTTGCACCATTAGAAATTTTTGTACATATTTCATGAAAAGTTATGGATTGCGGATTTAGAAAATAGGAAAGAGAAAGCTGAAATAAAAGTAGTTAATGATGGAACCAATGGCAAAATATGAGAAGTGTCTATTATTCTTCTAAATTTAATGCAAATGGTTGGTTCAAAATGCATCACTTCCATGCATACCACGTAGCACTTGCTTTGTGTGCTGAAGGGGTTTAATGCTGTCCTAGATGGAGTTATTTATATAGAAAATAATTGATTAATTTAAAATAATTCTATATATAGTGTTTACCTAGGCCGATGGTGTATTTTAGGCGTGAGGGTGTGTCTAGTAAAAAAAAAGTACAAATGATGACTCTTTTATAGATTAAAATTGAACGGTACGAACCTATTAATCATGTATTTTGGTGATTGATCCTATTTCACTAAAAATACAGTCCGAATAATTTTATCATTCGAACGAAAATAATAAATAAAAACTATATATATATAATTGGTAACTAATATTTGAACATTACATTAAACATCTATCCCTTGAAATAGTAATTGTTTAAAATTGTGTACTTGAATGTTAGTTAAAACAAAAATTATGTAATATTCAACACTTAAATGTGGTTAATAAGAAAAAAATAAAATTATAAATAATGAAATTCTTCAAAAATAATAAAAGAAAAATTTAATTTGAACTACATAAAAGGGGTCAAAAACCTCTACAACTATAATACATAAAAAAGAGCAAATATTAAGATTTTCTTTTACAGTTTGTTTTCTTATAGAAATAGAAATTCATCTACTACAATTTTTAAAAAACTAAAGGAAGTGATGAACAAATCAAAGAAAAGAGAGAGAGATAGGAAAAAATAACAGAAAAAATGTCAAACTTTGTAAGACTTATGGCCCATATACATTTTATGACCTGCAAAATCACCTTTGGTAGGAAATATCTTTCTCTTACTTATAGTCAATTGTTATAAATTTTTCATTATGTAATGAATATTGATTATAAGTTATTACTTTTGTAGGTATAACTAAATCTTTAGCATATGATGACATGCAGACAATCATGAAGGGAATCAAATTGGTTAAACAAAAACTTGTTACATATTGTTTTTTCCTGCATCATGAATATTATTGTAGTCAGAGTCAAACACAGGGAGTTCTAGTGTAGATGTGTGGACTAAAACTCCAACAATTGTTTTCATAATTTTTTTTTCATTATATATTTATTTGGAAGCAAGTTTGATATCAGTCTTTTAAAAAGATACAAGTGTTTGTTCAATGGATGGACTTTGAATTTATTAAATGATCCTACTTATGCGCAATCACAATCTAGAAATATTATATGCAGTGTTATTCATTACATCTTACTATGGATTAAAAGTTTTCATTTTTCACATAGCCAGAAAAATTCACACTTTATGATTAATTAACACATACGTAGAAAGACAAAACACTAGTTTGACTTATATTTGAAAGTGTTAAAGTATGGTTGTTACGACAAAACACTAGTACTACCATAACTTACATCTCTCAAAAATTGAAATAACTTGTATTTTGGGAACACATGTTCATATTACTCATGGAATAATTCAATTTCTTCATGTTTTCACACGTACTTTCGAATTAAGTTACTAATGATAAAATAATACAGTACAAACACTCATAACAGTGAACTCCTTCATTTTTACTAAAAGAAATTGTGTAGGACCACGACAATTATTCTCATATTTATTCAATAAATAACCATTTATTAAACTATTGACATTAATACAAGTTAATGGATCCCTCCTCAAAGTAATGATTTTCTTAAAAGTTAAGACATTCATAATACATATCTAATTATAAGAGTTTAAAAATTAACTGTTGATAACTAACAAAAATAACAAGAATTTACATATTATATCATTGGGTTCTTTTGAATATGAAAAAAATTCAATATAATGAATGATGAACAATTTCATGTGAAAATTTTAAATATTATTTTTAATTTAAGTTTTAAATATACTTTCTCTCTTAATTGAAAAAATGTATCTTTTAAATCATATATACAAATGAAAAATGATTTTAAAGATAATTTTTTACTGGAAACTTATTCTGATATATTTATCAGTCTAACATAGTTTAAGAATCAAAAGTAAAAACAATTTAAAAAATGGAGTTAAAGACCTAAACATATATACTTTCAAGTAAGGTGAGAATTTGAACCTACATTAATATCTAAATCTCTTCAAAATATTGATTTTTCTCTTTTTAGAATTTTTATCTACTTTGCTCATCTAATACTCCCTACAAAAGATAATACGGATTAGTTTAAAATAACATAAAAAATAAAAAATAAAATATTACATTACATAATTATATTATATAATACATATTATGATCACGTATAAAAAATCACATAAAATAATAAACAAATATATATATATAAGATGTGATAATACAATATAAACTTCAAAAGACGGGATTCTGACTTAAATTATGTTGCCAACAGTTTCTACATGTACCCAATGTTCAAAGAAAAATAATTTAGAAGATATATGAAAATCAAAATAAAGCAAACATTGAATATTAAAGGTAATTAAATTAACCATAAACCTGAAAAAGGAGCATATTATTCCCAAAGTGCATACAACTCCAAAATGAAAACGACATACGGTACCTTAAAACTCAGACAAGTAACGATTTCATTACCCTGAACAGCAACCACATTTCTCTATAATTACCTAATAACGGTCTTTATTAGATAATTAATTTATTTTTTTATTAATTTTTAATTTAATTTTTATTTAAATTAAATATATTAATTTGATATTTCTTTATTAAAATTTAATTAACATTTGATTGGTTTAAAATAAGTTGATTGTGAATATATCATTTTGCATAACTTAAAGCAAAGCAAAGGAAAGGAAGGAAGACAACTTTAAGAAACGAGTTGTTCAGTTTAATTTTTTCAAATTAAAAATAAAAAAAAATATATATTTATTAAATCATTTTAAAGAAATATATAATAATATTACAACTCTAAATCCTAAAATATTATAATCAAGTGAAAATAATGATAATTATAAAAAATGTATTATAAATTTATATATATTTAAAATAACAATAAAAAATAAAATTGCAAAAATATAAAAGCAAAATAAAATAATATATATAAAAAATTAGAAATAAAAATAAGAATAAAAGAAAGAAAAGAAAAAAGTAAAAAGTAAAAACTTTGAAGGAAATAGATAAGAGTGAATGAGTAGAAAAATCTACCTGCATGTATAAAATAAACATTCAAACAAAAGTAAAAAATATTAAAATTACAAAAGAGGAGGAATATATATATCGAGAAAAACAAAGACCAAAGAGAAAGGGAGAGAGAAGGAATAGAGATAAAAGAGAAGAAAGAGATAGAGAGGAAGAGAGAAAGAGAAGAAGAATTTAAATAAAATAACTCTAATCTTTTACAAGAATTTATAACTTACTTTTTAATGTTTTTCTCTTATCAAAGAGAATAGAGAGTAAGGATAAATTCTTTTTATTATTAATTTTAATAATATGTCTGTTTTATTAATTTTTTATTTATTTTAAATTATCTTGAACTATATATTATATTATTATTTTATTCTTATTTATTTTATTTTTTTTATCTTCAATTTCACAGGATCTTACTTATTTTAATTATTTTATTTTTACACCTGTCCTATTTATTTTATATTTAACTATGTAGTGGTCTTAATTATTTTGTTTATTTTGTTATCTCCCGTTTCACATTAGTTTAATTATTTTATTTATTTTATATTCTTTAATTATTTTATTTATTTTATATTCTCTAATTATTTTATTTATTTTATATTCAGTCTTGTTTATTTTATCTCTAGTTATGCATGAGTCTTGTTTATTTTATTATTTTATTTATAGTTTCGTACTGATTTTAATTATTTTATTTATTTATTTCTAGTTTTGCATTGGTCTTGTTTATTTTATCTTCAATTATGCACTAGCCCTATTATTTTATTTATTTTATTCATTTTATCTTCGGTTTCACATTTGTCCTATATTATTTATTTATCTATTTTATATTTAGTTACTCAATTTATTTTATTTTATCTTCAGTTACGCACCGGTCTTATTTATTTTATTTAAGTTATTTATAGTTTTATAATACTTATATTTATTCAAAGTTCTTACTTTAATCCTTATTTTAATATATTTTGTAATAACTCAAATAGCATTTATATATATATATATATATATATATATATATATATATATATATATATATATATATATATATATATATATAAAGTAAAAGTATGTATTTTGGATGAATTTGGATAAAAGAAAGTTACCTATATATTATGTTTTACTGGTTGTATTTATTCGAATGTTGTATACAACTATGAATTTTGATAAATATATTTTAACCTGATGGTCATTATGTTATGTGATTGATGAAAATAAGTATGTATGTTTGTTGTGAATGAGTCATAGGTTTCAGTTGAAACCAGGTTAATATATAAGTCTTATTGTTGGGAAGTCACAGTTTGGTACAATGAGAGATGAAATGATGAAAGATAGAGACCAGGTGGGGTTTAAGAAAGTATTTTAAGTAAGTGAATATCTGGATAGTTCAAAATAGCACATTGGACTAGGAACTTTCATAGGCCAAACTTGGTATCATCTGATACATGCTAATCATTGCCAAGATTAGGTAGTGAGTATATATATATATATTGGTAGATGACTAGAATTCTCCATAAAATAATTATGATTGTACCATGATTTTGATGACATATACTCAACTAATCACTTTGAAAATAACTTTTTGATTTTCAGAGTTAGATAATCAAAAGTGGTATATGGATTTACATGTTTGATAAAGTGAAAGTAATTATTGTGTTTTTTAGGTCAAGTTATAAGCCTTCATTATTTGTTAAGTTTATTAATATTAATATTTAAGGCTTATAAAACCTTACTCCTCTTTTTATCTCTTTTATATGTGGCCTCCCATTGTACAAGTAGGAGCATGACCTGCTTAGTAAGAGTTGTCAAGAAAGAAGTTTTTGCATGATTTACTTATGAAAAACCTAATTCTAATGTCTTAGAATATATAAAATAAACAATTTTATATTTTGATATAGTTATTATTATAAACTAATAGTCAACGTATATTTATATTTGTGAAATGATATCATCAGTCTATATTTTATTTATGAAAATTTTATTTTACAAAAACAAAAATACTCATAGATTTTAATTAAAGAATTAAATAAAAAATAATTAAATAGTATTCCGGGTGTCATGCAGTACATATTAAAAGTAGAAACACACAAACCATAAAAAAAGGGTAAGCTAGCAATTTAAAACACTTTGCAACATAATTGAAACTAACAATTGAATATAGATAATTTCATCAAGTCTCCTACATTTCAGTTATATAAACATTCAAACTTATATTACTAACTCATACTTAGTATAATTCATATTAACATCTACTAACCAACATACAACAACACTTAAATGAGTGTATTTTCCAAAAGTTTTGTGAATTGAATAGATTTAAAAGTTTGCACCTGTCACACAACTCTCTACACATGAATCATATTGATTATTTTTGTATGACATGGTTAGTCCATTTGATTTGATCCAATAGTTTTTTTTTTACATTGTAGCGAAGTTATATGAATATCTTCATCTATATGATTCTAATATATTATCCATAATTACTGAGAGAATAACTATACATGATTGTTACTTGGGCATATGTTGTAAAAAAATAACATTATTGTAATTCCATGTAAGAGTTTTCCATTTGAAATTGAGATTAAGCAAAAAAATAATAATTATATACAAGTATATCAAAATCAAAACCTTAATAAGTTAATGTGAGGCATAGTTTTTCAATAAGAGTAACACAAAATTAAAATAGAAATTCAACTTCCAAAACTCAACTCTTCCAATAAATTATGGAATGGGTGATGGAATTAATTTTAATTTGATAACGTTACCTTGGGTATATAAAGACCCCAATCCATGAAAATACGAATTCAAAATTAATTGTGTTGGTGTTTGCCATTTGGATTTGATTTGATGACATTGATGTGTTTTACCACTATAAACTTTTATGAAACTAATAGAATTATGCAATAGTTTGCATCGTGATATTTAGGGGATCAATATAATTTTCTTTTTGTTTGTAATCTTTATTATGTTTTTAGTTAATAGAATTATGCAATAGTTTGCATCGTGATATTTAGGGGATCAATATAATTTTCTTTTTGTTTGTAATCTTTATTATGGTTTTAGTTAAGTGGTTGAATGATCACATGAAAAATGAAAAAAATTACAAGAAGATAAATCATTCATGTTTTCCCTGTAGAAAATGAAAATGATGATGTACATAGTGGGAATTAAAAGCAATACTGGTGGACATTAAATGTTACTTAGTGAGAATTATTGTAAAATTTAAAGACGTACTTGCAATTGGTAAGATAATATTTTAAGAAAATTGAGTTTTCTATCTAAGAGAACTTCAAAGAACCAAAATTATATTAATTGGTATAAATTATATTAGTTTGACATTCTCCAATCCATTCCTAATGATCCATTAAAGTGACATCAACTCCACTAATAAGACATGTAATGTAAACAAATAGATGTTAGTCATAATATCATCAAAAATATATAACATTGTGAAATAATTAACATAACCATCTAATATATGAAAATAAAAAATTATCATTTGCACCCACACACTACACATACATATAATGGTATATTGCATTATCGGTTATATACTATTCATTATTACATATAAAATCAATAACCAACATAATTGAAGATAATGTAAGTTCAATCTCAAATACATTTAATTATGTTTTTCTATTCACATTAGACTAATATTTATTTTTGTAACAATATGCCATGCGGGAAAAGACATAACAATCTCAATCACAACCTTATAAACATAATAAATATAATATTTTGCTATCTTAACTAATTTATTTTCCAGTCACATTTTATGTTTATTCTACAATAACATTCCGTATATAATTTAATGTCATCCATAAATTATTGTAGACCCACAATGTCTTCCTATAATAGAATAAAGTCCGACATTAACAAGGACCATCACAATATTCAAGTTAAAATTGATATACAAGTTTAGTCACAACATATAAAAGAAATTAAAAGACTTAGAACATCAACTATAACAAATAAACATTTGTTTATCTTTCTTTAAATATTATTGTTTGAAATTAATTATCACTTTATTAAATTTATTTTTCTCCGTTACAAGTGTTCAACATTTTTATTTATTTTGTAATATAATTTTATTATTTTTAATCTCACAAATTACATCAAATACAAATATTAATTTAAAATTAAATTAGTATATTCATTTATATTTTTCAAACAATAATAAAAAAGTTATAATTAAACAAAAACACAAAAAAATTATTAAATAAACAAAAAAATTAATTAATTTATTTTTTTTTCAAAATACATTATTTAAAAAAAGCAAGAAACATGTTTCATAGCACATTTTTTAGAAAAAAATTAAAAAACACAGTTAACTTTAAGTGTGCTATACGATTTCATAAAAAAAAAAAAATACAAATATAAAAATATCAATGTTGTGCTTAAGACACAATTTAAAACAATCTATAAAATAATGAAAATCATACATTGAAACTAAATTCCTCTAAAAATTAAAATTAAAAGTATAATTTTAATTTTGAAAATTTCGTGAAGATTAAAGTTATACATTAAAAACATGATTTCAAAATAATAAACATGTTTTCCATTAAAATAAGGAAGGAATTAAACTATTTTGATAAATTCCCTTGCCATGTTTATACTAGACATTCAATCCACCCTATGTCAGGTCTTCTTCTCCAGTACCCAATTACGTTTTATCTTGTGTACCATATAAACATTAATTAAATTTAATTTAATTAATGCACACAGCAAGGCATAGCGTATGCAAAACGCAGAAAGCTTAAGTACATTTCTCCCGCTTGAATGTCGTTTGAAAATCCGTTACCGCCAATTGCCCCGGGATAAAAGGATCCGAATGCACCGAATAGAATTGGGCTTATCGGGTAAAATAACCCGATTACTTCCCCATTTTTACTATTCTCTGACCGTTATCCACAAAGAACACCACGTGGCGTTTCCTCAATTCTGTTACCATCGCCAACCTCGCTCTCCTCACTCCAACTTCTTCCACCTCCATTTTCCACTCACTCTACCACCGCTCTTGTTGACATGAACACGCCACTACGTAACTGTTTTCCCAACTAAGTTCGCAAAACGACCGCGTTGCAGAAAATGACCCTTTCTCTTTCATCTCCTATCTCTGTACCCAACCCTTCACCTTTCCCCCCCGCGCTCCTCAACCCAACCACCACCCTCCGCCAACTCTTCTTCGCAACCTCCCCCAGGCGCGTTTTCCAGTTCCAATCACGCGCCACCAAGTTCAAGGAGCTCATCCCCATAAACCCCTCCGTGACGGTGGAGAAGGGAAAGTACAGCTACGATGTGGAAACCCTAATCAACCGCCTCACCGCGCTGCCTCCTCGTGGAAGCATCGCGCGGTGCCTCGACCCCTTCAAGAACAAGCTCTCCCTCAACGACTTCGCCCTCGTGTTCAAGGAATTCGCGCAGCGCGGCGATTGGCAGCGCTCGCTGCGTCTCTTCAAGTACATGCAGCGCCAGCTGTGGTGCAAGCCCAACGAGCACATATACACCATCATGATCACGCTCTTGGGTCGCGAAAGCTTGCTCGACAAGTGTCGCGAGGTGTTCGACGAAATGCCAAGCAACGGTGTGGCGCGCACCGTCTACGCCTACACCGCCATCATCAACGCTTATGGCCGTAACGGCCAGTTCAAGGCCTCGCTTGAACTCCTCGATGCAATGAAGCAGGAGAGGGTTTCGCCGAATATTTTGACTTACAACACTGTGATTAATGCTTGTGCCAGGGGTGGGTTGGATTGGGAGGGGTTGTTAGGATTGTTTGCTGAAATGAGACATGAGGGGATTCAGCCTGATGTTATCACTTATAATACTTTGCTTTGTGCTTGTGCTAATAGAGGGTTAGGTGATGAGGCTGAAATGGTGTTTAGGACCATGAATGAAAGTGGGATAGTTCCTGATATCAATACTTATAGTTATCTTGTTCAGACGTTTGGGAAGTTGAATAGGTTAGAGAAGGTTTCGGATCTTCTTAGGGAGATGGAATCTGGGGGTAATTTGCCGGATATTACTTCTTATAATGTGTTATTAGAGGCTTATGCTGAATTAGGATCTATCAAAGAGGCGATGGGCGTGTTTAGGCAGATGCAGGCTGCAGGTTGTGTGCCGAATGCGGACACGTATAGTATTTTGTTGAATTTGTATGGGAAGCACGGGAGGTATGATGATGTTCGTGAACTTTTTCTTGAGATGAAAGTAAGTAACACGGATCCTGATGTGGGTACCTATAACATTCTCATACAGGTTTTTGGGGAGGGAGGGTACTTCAAGGAGGTGGTCACTTTGTTTCATGACATGGTGGAGGAAAATATTGAGCCCAACATGGAGACTTACGAGGGCTTGATATTTGCTTGTGGGAAGGGAGGGCTTTATGAAGACGCCAAGAAAATTTTACTGCATATGAAAGAGAAAGGAATAGTGCCGACTTCCAAGGCTTACACTGGGGTGATTGAAGCGTTTGGGCAGGCTGCACTGTATGAAGAGGCTCTTGTTGCATTAAACACTATGAAAGAAGTTGGAAGCAACGCAACCCTTGAGACCTACAATTCTTTTGTTCATGCATACGCAAGGGGGGGATTGTACAAAGAAGCGGAAGCAGTTTTATCCTGGATGAATGAGTCGGGTTTAAAACGGGATGTGCATTCGTTCAACGGTGTGATTGAAGCTTTTAGGCAAGCAGGTCAGTATGAAGAGGCTGTAAAAGCTCATGTTGAAATGGAAAAAGCAAATTGTGAACCTAATGAGCTGACACTTGAAGCAGTGTTAAGTGTATACTGCACTGCTGGGCTTGTTGACGAGAGTGAGGAGCAGTTCCAAGAAATCAAAGCTTCTGGACTACTGCCCAGTGTCATGTGTTACTGCATGATGCTAGCTCTTTATGCAAAGAATGACAGGTCAGCATTCTTTAATAATATTGCAGTGTTTTTTCTTTTAATTTAGCTTTGCTACTTTCTGATCTAAGTTTGAAGTTATAATAGTTTGGTGGTTACAAATGCCAATCGTTGATCTCAAGCATATTACACTAATAGTATTGTGTAAATAATTGAATTCAATATTTTGGACAAAAATAGCAGTTGATTTATGATGCTTCCAATTCCTCTACGTTATCTTATTTGTTTGTGAAATTGGACTAGAAACAAACAAACTACAGTGCAAGGATTTTTGGCTCATCATCAGAGCATGGAAGCATGGCTCCTTTTTCTCTTTTTTTCTTTTAATATAGGAATATTGAATAAGCCCATGAGACCACACAATTTGATACCTTTGCTAAATTATGACTTTCAGTCTTGAGGTTCTATTCCATACAATTTTCTAATATTGTTAACTTATTTTGCCACACTCTTTTTAGATTTTTATTTAGATACAATTTGAATATCTTCTGATAGAAACTTCAAAACTTGATCAGCATTATAGGAAGAAAAATTTCCATTAACAGAAGAGTACAGATGATTCCAGGACATTCGAGAGGCCTGGACTCTCCCATAGTAATATGAATTTTCTTTATCAAATCATATGATAAAACAACTTAATTATTTCAAAACAACTTCCCTTGTTTCTCTAATTAATCTGTCCCCCAACTAACTAACCAATTATTTTACTTATTAACTACGGAGATTACTTGTGAATATTTCCCCCCACCTACCCAAGTTTCACCTTTTCCCGAAGGTGAATTGAATTTGGCAGCTGAAAGCATGTGCTATTGGGCTCTAGCTGGTGGAAGCCTGATGACCATGCCAACCCCATTGTTGTAGTCCCAACATAGCTCTGATTTTGTCTAGATCGAACTCAAATATGTAAGTTTGTTCATTCAATAATTGTAGTCCCAAAATACTGAAAATAGCTCTATTTCTCTAGGGTCAAACTCCAATTTGTTGGTGTGCTTGTTCTCTTCTGGTGCTCTGTCTACTGCTGTCCTTTTGGCCTTGAAACATAATGCCTCTGAAACTGTGATGTCATCGTCTTTCTTTTGTTGGGTTAGAATTGTTTGATAAGAAAAGAAAAATTAGCCTTTACCTATTTCTCTTTGCCTCCATCTCTAAGACCCATTTCCTGTCTCTTTTCGTTGGGTCTGTTCCATTAGTGGTGGGAGAGAGTTTGCTTTATCAGTCATGGACTGATCCATTAGGTCAAAAAATTGAATAGCCCTTTCATCTCACCTGCAATGTTTCTAATTTGAAGATTCAGACCTTTCATCTCATCAGGAACAATATTGATTTTCATTCTTACCTCTAACTCCAACATAAAGTTAGCCACCATCTGAGCACTAAGGTATGATGGTTCTGTGGGGGAAGCTTAACCAAGATGTTCTTAGCCATTATTGATAATCCGCCTCTCTCCAGGCTCCAGGTAGAACCCAGATGTTGTGGCTATTCTATCAATGATGATGGATTGATCATTAAACCCCTAACCCTTTACTGCTGTCACTTGTTCTTCCCACCTTTGGTTGTTTATGCAGCCACCCACTTGGATTGTTTTGCCTTCCATTAATCTCCACTGATTTTGCCCATTGGCCTCTCCCATTTGCCTTCGTTTTATCCTCTTTCAACAAAGATCCTTCATGTATCAGTTGCACTAAGTCCATCACTGTTGTTAGGGACCCATTAGAGAGCAGCTTCAACCCTTTCCTGATCTCTTACTTGGTCAAACATATCTTGCTTCAAATCAACAAGATTTCATCAGGGTTCTGGATCATGGATGGTTGAAACCTCCTAATTTAAACAATCTAGAATGCTGCCCATTTTGCCTTGCAGGTGTAGGATTTTTGACTGTTAAAACCAATTCAAAGTGTGCCCCTCTGTAGCTTCTTCCTCCTGTTGCACTCTTTCTTCCTGGTCTACTCCTTCAACTGAAAATATCAAATATCTTTACGTTCTGGTGGGCCCACCCATAGGTGTTCTCACCTAAGAACAGAGAGATCTCCATTCTTGCTTCCAACAATGCCAATCTTGCTTCCAATTTTGACAATACCGTACTGCTCGCTCTGGATCAAGATAGTTATGATACCAGTTGATATAAACTGGAACAGAATCATAGAAAGAAAAGTTTCAATTAATAGAAAAGATCTAAAATGAATCTTCTCAAATCACAAGATGAAATATCCCTCTCAACCCCTGTTCTTATTTATATAGGCTACATTTCTCTCATTGTCCTTGCATGTGAGTGAATAACTCTTTTAATAACTGTATCTACTGGTTTATTACTCGTACAGTTGTATTTTTCAGTCAAGTTATAACCGTCAGGCAGTTATAAGTGTCACTGCTAGACAGTTCTAACTGTCCCTGTCAGATAGTTGTAAATCAATAAAATATTGTTTGTCATCTATATATGTTTGGCCTTTTTGGTAGGAAATTTTCACACGTTGTTCTATCAATATGGTGTTAATTGTATACCGAATTTTGCTTTGCTTCATAGACGATGTGACTTCCCAATAGGCAATTTTGAAATTAAATTGTGGCAGCTGGTCCCCTGAAAATGATGGTATTGGAGAACTTCACTGAAAAAATATGGTTTTGAATTCAAGCTTTCAATCGATACATGTTATATTACTGTGTTTGCATCACTGAACTCGTCTTAGGTATGTTTGGTAAAAAATTCAGTTAAGTGCTTATTTACTGGGCTTCACATCTTCATGGTAAAGCTTATTGAAATGAACTAAAAAAGCTTATAGGAGTTTTAAGTACTTTTTATAAGCTTAACCAAAGGTCTACGAAGTGATTATGATGAGTAAGATAAGCTCGGTAGACATACTTTCAAGCATGCCCTTAGCGAGTAATGTTGTCCTAGTAATGTGAGTGAGTTTGCAAGAATTTGTTTTGGACAATTTAAAATATAAAATTGCCTAAGAGCCTTCCTCAGTTGGACCAATTTCCTTCTGAGGACTACTTGATCATGGGATGCATTCTAGCCAAGCCATTTTACCTTGACGTTAGGCTATAATAGGTCATAGGCTACCCTGGTAACCAAAACAAATAAATTAGGAAGCAAAATTAAATATGGACGTCAATCATATTTTGAAGTCCAACTAAACATAAATGATATGTGATGGAACATTCAACAACTTCCAGGATATTTGTGTGTTAATTAGATACTACTCTTTCTCACTTTATGTTAAATGGGGGAAATTCTTTTTTATTTATTTGTTTTTGCAATTTTCTATTTCATTCGTGTATCAAGTAAAGTCCAAACTCTAAAGCTTTGATTTTACTTTGATCACTTGTTAATTGCATTTTACTTCTGATATATTTTAGCTTACCTCCTTAATTTTTTGGATTCAGATCAAATGATGCCTATAATTTAATTGATGAAATGATCAAAATAAGGGTGTCGGATATTCATCAAGTAATTGGACAGATGATCAGGGGAGATTTTGACGATGAGTCTAATTGGCAGATTGTGGAATACGTCTTTGACAAGCTCAGTTCCGAAGGGTGTGGGTTGGGGATGAGGTTCTACAATGCACTGTTAGAAGCTCTTTGGTGGATGTTCCAGCGAGAAAGGGCTGCTAGAGTGCTCAATGAAGCAACAAAGCGGGGGCTGTTCCCTGAACTTTTTCGTAAAAGTAAACTAGTATGGTCTGCGGATGTACACAGGTATAGTGGAAATAAATTATTTTTAAACGTTTGTTATTTAGTAAATGAGAACATAAAAACCCCCAAGTATTGAGGCAGTGGTTGGTAGAACCCTCAGCTTTCAATTCAGGCAATTTGCAATCAGCCATTTTAGTTTCTGAGGTCTCCATAGCTACTTATGTTCATATAGACTGGTTAACTTTTGGAGATTTCAATACTTAATTATGATTTTTTCTAAATCACCAACTGACAAATTGGTAGTTTATGAAATTTAAGCGTGAGAATGATAATGAAGTTGAAACGATAACAGGACAGGTAAATATGACCATTGAAGCCTTTCTCAATTTTCCAGGGACAGAGTAATTGAAATTGAAATTTGCGAACTCTTTTCTTTTTTTTTTTTTCAGCCTCCCAAATTGAGGTTTTATGCATTTTTATATTCAACGGATTATGTCAAATCTAAGACTTCATTTCCTTGCAGGATGTCTGAAGGTGCTGCATTAACAGCACTATCTGTTTGGCTGAACAATATGCAGGAAATGTTCATGACTAGCGAGGATCTTCCTGTGCTTGCAACAGTTGTTGTGGTGTAAGTTGCTTCTGTCTAATAACTTATTATCTGCGCCGCATACGAGTTGAATAATCTCTTTTTATCAGAAAAAAAGGTGCTATATCCGGTACCTTGAGTGTAGGTTACCGGTTGTGTTTTTTCTTCTAACGTAGATATGTTGTTTTCCTTTTAATCAGTAGGGGTGAGATGGAGAAAACCATAGATGCCCAAGATTTCCCTATCGCAAAGGCTGCCATGTCATTCTTGCAGGATAATGTCCCATCATCATCCTTTACTTTCCCTGAATGGAACAAAGGTCGCATTGTTTGTCAACAGTCACAACTAAGACAAATTCTGAGTGGCACTGAATCATCTTCTAGTAGGATAAAAATGGGTAAATTAATATCTTTAAGTAATACCCCATTGACTACTGCAGGTGCTATAGCATCCAAATCTGATGGTAAAGCTAACGATGTTGATTCTAGAACCGATAGTACGCGAACTGAGCTTCTAACCAGTGCAGTTTAGATTAGAGGATACAGAATTTTATTCATCTCTTTCTCATGCCCTGTTTTGGCCGATTTGAAATTAAAATAGATTGGGGCGCGTATTTGTTTCACTTGCACTAAATATTCCCTAAGTGGTCTGCATTCAGGTCGCCAAAATTTTGGTATATATAATATTCTCTAAGGTATTGATCTCAGTAGTTGTCTCTCGGCACCAATATATACGTTGAAAGATTATTTCGCGGGCCTGGCAGGCCATCCGCAGGTTGGGTTTACATTCTCAGTACGTATTGGTCAGTCCTCTAAACCTGGAGGTCAATTTTTTTTGTATGACGTTATTTGAATATATAAACATGTAATAATATTTTAGCTTAAATTATTAATACTTATAATTTAAGTTCTAGGTATTAATTATAGTAACTAATGGCAAAATACATTTTGATATTCAGAAAGCATAGAATAGTTTAGAAATTTCTCCGTAACAAATTCTGATTATATTAGACTTCACGATTTCAATATTAGAAAGGGGGGAAGTAGCACCTGTGACGACGTTCTTTTCAAACCAGACCTCCAAAAAAACTCATCGGTCAGCAGCAATCAATAACTCGAGCCTGAAATTTTTTGAAGCTAGTTTCGGCCAGCATGATCAACCAAGGTGATACTTTTACAACTTTGTTTGGCACATCCTATATATAATTATTTGCTTTAGGAAGAGATTGACTTCAAACTTATAATATATAAATGAATGGAAATTTTATCTTTTTGGATGATTTTGCAAAATTGAGTTAAATTTAAATTCTCAAATTTAATAAACAGATAAAGCCTAAAACTTCTAACTTTGTTTGGGATATATTTGGAAATTAAGATGTATTTGAACAAACAAAGGTTTGTTCAATGAGTTGATTATGTAATTGTTTACATAACAAGTAAAATTATAAAATTGCAAAGTATTTATTTTAATAAACAAAATAAAAAAATTACTCATATAATTAAAATACTATATATTTTTTTTTGATCAAAAATCAGTTTTAAATAAAATTTTAAACCTAAGCATAATCCTGCAAATAAAACTATGAAAGTTTACATTTCCAGATTTTTTAACGTATGTTTCATGTATAGCACAGCAGAGAGATCTAACATGAGGATGAAAATGAATACTTAATAAAAATTTTGTCGGGGTAGGTGATTTTAAACTGAAGTAAGATCTGGTATGAGATTCATGATTGTACAAGAGAAGATGTTGTAATGAATGAGAAAACCCTCAGGAGAAGTAAATTTATACTGTGACACGTAGAGTTGTGGGTAAATATTGGGACAAAAGCATTACTTTTTTCAATCTTCATTTGCACATTTCAATATGTTGTGTTAAAGTAGGATTTGATTGGATGGCCCACCGTAGACTTTTAACTTCGTCCGTTGCTTAATTTCTAAGTACATTTCCTTTTAAAAACAAAATGTTTCACAATATATAGCCTTTGGATATTTATTTAGGTAGATGTTGCTGTAATGTCTCACATGATGTGAAATTTACTTCATTCATTTTAAATTTGGATTCGTTGAGCCGATGGAGACCTTTACACTTCGTTTAATCAAGAGTTAAAAAAAGATAAGATCATTAGAGAAAAAATATATTATTTGCATAGAGAAAAACAAGCAGGGAAGAAATAGAGGTTTTTTTTTTTTTTTCTTTTATAATTCTTAAGATTCCTTAAGTCCTTAACTAAATTATTCATTTGTTTTTAACCTCTTTTTTACTTTTTTTTTTGTGTGAAAAATACCTTCCGAAGATTTTTGGTGTTTTTGTTTGATTTAGAATCAGAATTCAAAGCATGTTATTTTTTTAAGACTTTGTTTTAAATAGCTTTCGGCCAAAGTCTAAAT
>Ga0209700_102769_pt1 | contig 34938 bp, 24 predicted proteins | sample SiratroredBW_FD_187528 | JGI IMG/M metagenome (GOLD analysis project Ga0209700, IMG submission 187528) | Root nodule microbial communities of legume samples collected from California, USA - Siratro red BW (SPAdes) (version 2) | ecosystem: Host-associated > Plants > Roots > Nodule | place: USA...
CAAACTTTACTTCAACAACCAATGGAAATCAAACTACAAACGCAAAAACCTTTTCAGATCCAGCATCGACCAAGAACAGAACAGTTAAACGACCAAAAAGACTTCCTTTTCCATCAAAAATTGCATAAAAACCCAAACTTTACACGAAAATCAAACCACAAACAAAAAAAAAATCCTTTTGCATGAAAAATTACTTAAAAGAGTAACCTTTACACGTTTTTCCATCAAAAACCGCATAAAAACCCAAACTTTATATGAAAATCAAACCACAAACAAAAAGAAAACATCCTTTTGCATGAAAAATCACTTAAAAGAGCAACCTTTACACGCTTTTCCATCAAAAATCGCATAAAAACCCAAGCTTTACACGCAAATCATTCTACAAACAAAAAAAAACATCCTTATGCATGAAAAGTCACTTAAAAGAGCAATCTTTACACGCTTTTCCAACATAAACGAAATAAAAAACCAACCTTTTGCTGAGACAAAGAGCGCAAAGACGAAGAGCGCAACGACGAAGAGCACAGAGACCTTAAGAGCACAAAGACGTAGACAGATTGAGAGATCCAGACAGTGGACAAAGGGAGAGCAAGAGATACCTCTAGTGAACGAGAGAGCGAGAGTGAAAGTGAAGAGCTTGAGAGTGAAGAGATTGAGAGAGCTCCAGAGTGAGAGAGTAGGAGTGAGAGAGTGGGAATGGAGAAGGCATGACTTTTGAAATTCTGAAAAAGTAAAACTTTCCACACTGACTTAAAAAATTATTATTTTTTGCCACGTCAGCGGTGTCAACTGGAAGTATGACACGTGTGAGTGTCAACCTAACATTACTCAATCTATTATCTCCTCTTACGGTGCAATTATTTATCTCTTTTATTCAACTAGCTGGAAATTTTTTTACATTAAGTTAATCACAAATAGGGCTGATTTATTTATTTAGAGAATTCATTTTTGCATTATTTGAGAAATGTTACTTTGACACTGCTAGGTGGCAACCCCCATTTGACACCGGGGTATTTTTGTCAAGGTGTCTTACGTGGCAGGGTTGTTTTTGGCAAATTGTGATTACATTTGTCGTAAGGGCAAAGTGGAAATTGACTTTGAACCCTTAAAATGCAGATTTCTCATCATGGCTTTTCATCTTCTCCTCTCATTCTCGCATTTCGTCTTCTCTCGTTCTCGCTTCTCCTTCAAGCGTCTTCTTCAAGCATTTTTGTTTTTCTTGTTTTTCTTCAAAAGTTCTCCTTTAAGCGTTCTCCTTCAAGTGTCTTCATCTCGTTGGTGCGTGCTCTCGTTTTCACCATGGTTGGTTTTTTTTTTTTTCGTTGTATCAGTGGTTGTTAAAGGTTGGTTTTTCATGTGGTTTTTCATTGAAAAAGGAGTGTTTTTTATCGTTGAAATGTTCGCCTTGTATGATTTTTGTTTGTTGTTTAGGGTTTTGGAGTAAAGGTTAATCTTTTATGGGATTCTTGATCGAAAAGAAAGTTTTTTTGGGTCGTGTAAAGGTTTTGTTTTTTGTTGATGTATGATTTCCGTTTGCGGTTTATGGTTGTGGAGTAAAGGTTAATGTTTTATGGGGTTTTTGATTAAAAATGAAGACTTTTTTTTTGTGGTTTCATGGTTTAGTTTTTTGTTTAGGGCTTTCAATTTTGAATACTTTTGTTACTTCACAGTATATGGTGCCGAGAATGATAGTATATGTGTTTATTTTGAAAGTGTTTTCCTTTTGAATGAGTGATGTGTGCGTGGGTTGGTTGGTTTTTCGTGGATTGTTTGCTGATTGGTTGCTGAAAGTTTCAACATTCATGGCTGGAAAAGGAGTTACTCTGAATAGTGGACAATCTAATGAACACATAAACACATATGACTCAGTTGTCAAAAGTTCAACAAAGATGTTCCCTCATTAAAGCATGAGTAACCTCTGATGTTATGTATGGTCAAAACCAGCATTAATGTACATAGGTGTGTCAAATGAACATACTTTTGGTGAATCAAAGCGTTAGTACTCCTTATTATGGGTGTAAATGAAGATGTTAAAAACTTAATATGCGAAAATGGTCCTCATGAATCCCTATGTGTTCAGTCGCCAAAAATTCAAACTAAGGTGTCCCCTCATTAAAGCATGGGTAACCTCTGACGTTTTGGAAGCTCAAGAACCAGTATTAATGAACAGAGGTGTATCAAATGAACATATTTTGGTCAAAGCGTAATTAATCCTTATTATGAGTGTAATTGAAGAAGTTAAGAACTTAATTTGTGAAATCCTTATTATGAGTGTAATTGAAGAAGTTAAGAACTTAATTTGTGAAATGGTCCTCATGAACACGTTTAAGTTTAGTTGCCAAAAGTTCAACTGAGGTGTCCTCTCATTTGAGTTTAGTTGCCAAAAGTTCAACTGAGGTGTTTCCTCGTTAAAGTAACTTTAACCTCTGATGTTTTTAAAGCTCAGAACCAGTACAATGTTTATTTTTTATGAAACTTTTCTCTAGAGAATTATTGTATACCATTAACAAGATAATAATTATTATAATTAAAATTAATCAATCAATTACATCTTAATTTCAAATAATCCTATCATATACCGTGAGTGAATCTTTAAGCAGTTTATATGTATTCAATTTGAAATCTACAACATTCAATGTTATTAAATACACATCAATGTAGTGCACTGAAATTAAAACTAATTTGAATTTGATTTAAAAATAATAAGAAATATGCATAATTAATTAGATCAATTTCTAATGTGTTTAAATATTCAAATTGAAATATGTCGTTTAATATGTTTTTATTAAAATTGATTTACTTTTTAATTTTAATTATAATATAAAAGTAAATAGTAAGTTAATAAGTTAAGAACATTTGTGAAATGGTCTTCGTGAACACGTATCAGTTTAGTCACTAAAAGTTCAACGGAGGTGTCCCCTCATTAAAGCTTGGGTAACCTCTGATGTTTTGTCAGCTCATAATCGAGGAATATGAAATGAACATATTTTGGTTAATAAAACTGTGATTAATCCTTATTATAGGTGTAATTGAAGAACTTAAGAATTTTATTTGCGAAAATGGTCCTCGTGAACATGTCTGAGTTCAGTTGCAAAAAGTTCAACTGAGGTGTTCTCTCGTTAAAGCATGGGTAACATCTGATATTTATAAGGTCAAAATCAGCATTAATGCACAGAGAACGGAGAAGATGACTAAGTCAATGTGTTCATTAGATTGTCCAAAGCTCTTTTTCATCGAAAACCCCATAAAAGACCAACCTTTACTCCACAACCATAAACCCCAAACAAAAATCATACAAGACGAATCTATAAACGACAAAAAATCCTAAACCCCTAACAAAAAATCATTCCTTTTCCACCAACAATCAACAACATCATTGTAAAACGACCATTAAAATAATATTTTTCGTCAAAAATAATATAAAAGAGCAAACTTTACTTCAGCCACCACAAACCCCAAACGAAAAAAATGAAGAACAAAACTGTTAAACAACCAAATATACTTTCTTTTCCATGAAAAATTACATAAAAGAGAAAACTTTACTTCACCCACCACAAACCCCAAACGAAAAATGAAAAACAAAATTGTTAAACAAAGAACAAAATTGTTGAAGCACTAAAAATACTTCCTTTCTCCATAAAAAATCACAGGAGACGATAGAGACCAACCTTTATTTCCTTTTCGGACAAAAGATGACATAAAAAAGCCAACCTTTACCAAAACCCGTTGAAGGGAGACGAAAACGTGAGAGGAGGAAGACGAGAGTACAAACGCAAGAGTGGCGAAATGAGAACCGGAGATGAGAGAACGAGAAGAGAGCAGACAGTCGATGGGTCACCTGAGAGTGAGCGAGAGAATGATAACAAAGCAAGAGGAGGGTCGAGGTGCAGAGCAAGAGAAATGCGCGCCTTTTGGGAGAGAAGGAAGACGAGAGAATGAACACCAAAATGGGAAAACGAGAATAGAGTACATAGTCGACGGGTCACCCTTATCAGCAGCGAGAGAAATGGGCGCCTTTTGGGGTTTTGGGGTCAGCCAAGAGTCATTGTCCACCCTGGATTAAGAAATAATTAATTTTACCACATCAGTAGTGTCAAATGGGAGTTACCACGTAGCAATGTCAAAGAAACATTACTCTTTTTATTTCCTTATTGTATGGTGGAAGTTATGCCAGCCATTACTTGCTTAAGCTTTTGAAAGGAGTCACATCTCCTCATCTAAAGAATATCGATATTTGTTTCAGTTTCTAAGTCATTTTTCTGAGAGAAAAAGTAAAGGAGGCTTTGAGAAGAGAAATAAATGTGCTTCTCATCCAATTCAAATGCTTGAAATTCAATGTATAGAGATTGATGAATTCTTTCAATGCATTTTTGACTTATAATCTTCTTGCAATAAAATTTGGATTTCTTTCTCATCTTAGTGATTTTTATGCAAAATCATTTGCACACTAATTATTTGTCAACTTCTCTATCTTTTAAATACTAAATGACTACACGTGACTCTTTCCATGTATATAATTAATAGGGCAAAATTCTCCTTCTCTCTAATTTTCGTTAAAAATTTTTAGAATAGGTAAAAAAAAAATTAATTTCAACGATGAGTAAATCTTATAAAGTTGACAAGATTTCATTGTAAAGAAATCGAGTCAATTAATGAAATCACCAAGCTTCAACTTTCACATTTCTATAATCTTAAATTAAAATTAATTAAATCCTAAACTATAACCATTGTATGTAACTAACTTATATATTTATTTATTTATTAATTTTAGTGTTTACTTAATTAGTGTTTAGTGGTTATAGTTTAGTGTTTAATTAATTTTGATTTTTAGTTACAATTAATTTTTCCTAATTAGTTTATTATAATTTTAGTTAAAAAAATTAAACAAGCATGGTATGTAATCAACTTATATATTTTTATTTATTTATTAATTCATTTGAAATCGTGTTATGTTACAATTGTACTAAGGGTAAACAATCTTAATTAACCTTAAATTTAAGTGAAATCGTGTTTGTTCTACACAATTGTAATTAACATTAAATTTAAGTTTAAGTGAAATCGTGTTCTGTTACAAATACAATAAAATTGTACTAAGGGCAAACAATTAAAATTAACCTAATGAAATCATGTCTATTTTACACAATTTCCTATTGTTAAAAAAAATTTATTCATTATGATAATTTCCAACGAAAATTGCATTATGATAACAAAGGGAGATTCATTTTGGATTTTTACCGAAAAAGAGGGAAGCAACAGCAAAATCGAGAGATTTAAATTTAAAATTCTGTTTTAGATTTTCAATTTAAACAGATAGGATTGGTTCTGGTATTCTGTTACAGAAATTTAGTATAAATAAGAGTGAATCAACTTAGGAAAGGGAAGGATATATGTTTAATTATTAGTTTTTATTCTTTGTAATTATCTTTGGGATTTGGGTGGTTTCCCATTCCTTGGAATAAATAAAAGAAAAGATTGTAATAGGAATTACATTCCTAACATTGGTATCAAATTACTTGGATCCTGGTACTCTGATGGTGCAGTCGAGAAATCAAAAGATGGATGAGATGGAATCTGGTTTGTCTCAGATTCAAGAGCATGCAGCAACAATGGACGCTAGGTTAGAGGAAGAGAAAAATCGGCACTCGTCAATGGAGACCCTTGTGTTGTTGATGACGGAAACATTGAGACATATTGAGGCATGGCTGGATCAAGTAGAACGTCCTCAGGAGCGTATCCCATATCGCGACCCTGGTTGGCGTGAGAGGCGCCCCAGTGATGGCTCTCCTACGGATAATCGCCGTAACCACCAACATGAACAGTGGCGGAGGGTGAAAATTCTAATTTTTTGTGGAAAGGATGCGTACAATTGGCTTGACCACATCAAGCAATATTTTGCATTACGGACGGTGCTGGAAGTTGAGTGGATTTCGGTGGCTGCCTATGCGGTAGAAGGACGAGCGTTGACGTGGTTCCGTTGGTGGGAGCCATCAACACAATTTCATTCATGGCTCGATTTTAGAGAAGAGGTGTTGCGACGCTTCCAACCAGAACATTTACAAAACCCTTATGAGTTATTGTTGCAATTAAAACAGGAGAAATCAATGCGTGAGTACAAAGACAACTTCGAGATGTATGCTAGCCCCCTAAGGATTGTTGATCGTCAATTCCTTATTGGAATTTTTCTCAATGGGTTGAAAACCGAGGTAAGTGTTGAATGCAAATTGCTCCCTTTTCATTCATTAGAATACTTGATGAATTTGGCAGAGAAAGTTGAAGGGAAGAATGCCACTTTGTCTAGAGGATTTCATAAGGTCCAAAATAGATTGGGCCCTTCTAGCTCTCAATGGCGTGCGCCACCCAATAATTCCTCACAGGTTCAGCCCAACACTCCTAAACCTGAGGAGTTTGTGGGAATGGGTAACAAACCAAGAGGACCCAGACATTTATCCAATGTTGAATATCAAGAAAAAAGGGCTAAGGGCCTATGTTTCTTTTGTGATGAACCCTTTAGTCCAGACCACAGTTGCAAGAATAAGAGCTTGAAATTGATGCTAATGGAGGGTGATGCTTTAGAAATGGTGGAGGCAACCAACGTGGAGCACCAGGAAGATGATACCACTCTCATGGTCAGTGAAGTTGAATTTAAACTCTCTTCTTCTCCGAACAATCACAAATTAATAAGGGCTTGGGCAACAATACATGGGAAGCGTGTAAGGGTTTTAATCAATTGTGGGGCATCCCACAATTTTGTGGCTCCCGAAATTGCACAGGAATTGGGTCTGGAGGTTGATGTAGGCCCTCAGTTTGTGGTCAAGGTGGCAGATCGAAAGAGGGTGTAGGGCCAAGGTGTTTGCAAAGGGGTTTCTTTATCCTTTTCGGAACTCATTGTGACAGAGGAATTTCTTGTTATGCCATTTGGGTTGACAAATGCACCAAGTACATTTCAAGCTCTAATGAATGACATTCTTCGACCATTTCTTCGAAAAATTGTCATCGTCTTTTTCGATGATATTCTGGTTTTCAACAGCTCGGCCAATGATCTTGCACAACACTTGCAACAAGTCTCATAGCCAACAAGTTGATCTTGAATAGAAAAAAGTGTTCTTTTGTTGTTTCCTCAGTGGAGTATTTAGGCCACATTGTATCCAAAAGTGGAGTTGCGGCATACCCAAAGAAGACTCAGGCAATGTTAGAATGGCCTACTCCCAAAGATGTGAAAGCTTTACGTGGGTTTCTTGGTTTGGCAGGTTATTACCGCCGATTTGTAAATGGGTATGGATTGTTAGCTAAGCTTCTTACCGATCTAACATAAAAAAATGTTTTTTTTTTACCGACGTCGCACAAGCAGCATTTGATAAACTTAAGGTACTCATGGCGGATTTACCCTCACTTGTTGTCCCAGATTTTACTCAAGAGTTCACCATCGAAACTGACGCTTCCGAATTCGGAATTAGAGCGGTTCTTTCTCAACAGGGACGCCCAATTGCTTCTCTCAGTCAGGCTCTTGCTCCCCACTCTCAAATGAAAGCAACATATGAAAGGGAGTTTATGGCTATTGTATTTGCAGTCCAAAAGTGATGTTACTATTTACTGGGCCGTCATTTCAAGATTCTCACCAACAACCGGAGCCTCGGATTTCTCACTAACCAACAGTTGTGGGGGAATGATCAGATTAAATGGACCTCCAAATTAATAGGTTTGAACTTTGAGATACAATATCGACCAGGTTTTGAGAACAAGGCAGTCGATGCGTTGTCCAGACAAATGATTCATTGTGCTTTATCAGTTGTCCATGCGGATATTTGGAAGACTATTGAGAATGAGACTTTACACGACAAAAACTTACAGCGCATCATTTCTACAATTCAACAAGGCCCATCTAATTTTCCAGGTTACTCTTTCAAAAGGTCGCCTCTTTTTCTAGGGTAAGATCGTCATCCCAACATCTTCTTCTCAAATTCCTTTTCTCCTTGGTGAATTTCATGATTCGGGTATGCATGGTCATTTCGGGTTCCTCCGTACCTTCAAACGCATTTCGGCATCAGTCTTTTGAAAAGGAATGAGGAAGCAAGTTAAGGACTATGTAGCAAGGTGCCAAGTATGCCAATAGAACAAATATGAAGCATTGTCCCCTGTTGGCCTTCTTCAACCTTTGTCGATTACCCAAAAGGTGTGGGCTGAGATATCCATGGATTTTATCACGGGGTTACCAAAATCCAAAGGGAAAGATACCATCCTGGTAGTGATTGATCGTTTGTCTAAATTCGCCCATTTCATTCCTCTTTGTTATCCATTCACAGCTAAAGATGTTGTTGACGCCTTCATTCGAGAAGTGGTTAAACTCCATGGTTTTCCCTCTTCTATTGGTTCTGATTGGGATAAACTATTTTTAAGCAAGTTTTGGCCTTCTTTGTTTGAATCTGCAAGGACGAAACTTAAGTATAGCACTTCTTTCCCGCAAACTGATGGGCAAATGGAAGTGGCTAACAGGTGCTTGGAGACGTATTTACGTTGCTTTGTAAGTGGTTGCCTAAAGAAATGGATGGATTGGCTAGCTTGGGCTGAATATTGGTTCAACACTATCTACAATGCTTCTTCAAAGACTATCCCCTTTTCAAGTTCTCTATGGTTGTTCTCCTCCAGTTCTCTTTAGAGGGGAAACTTATCCTTCAAATGTGGAGGAAGTGGTTTCTCTAATGGCAGCCCATGACAACATTCTTTGAGAGCTTAAGGACAACTTGCACAATGCCCAACAACAAATGAAGAAATATGCCAACAAGCATCATAGAGAGGTCGTGTTGGAGATTGGAGATTGGGTATACCTCAAATCTCAACCATATAGAATGTGGTCTTTAGCCAAAAAGCCCAATGAAAAGTTATCTCTCAGGTTTTATGACCCATTTCAGATTATGAAACGAGTAGGGACAATACCATATCGCATCAAACTTCTGGTTACATCTGATTTCCCACATTAGCAAGCTCAAAAAAGCATTGCCGCCAAAAGCAACACCATTGATATTGCCACCTGCATTAGCTGAAGATGGTGAGTTGTTGGTACAACCAGCGTCAATTTTGGGGACCAGAAATGCTCAGGACGGTCTCTAGAAGTGTTGATTCATTGGGAACACTTACCTTCCTTTGATGATAGCTGGGAATCTGCCGAAAAAATTGCAGCCATTTTTCCTAACTTTCACCTTGAGGACAAGGTGACTTTCGAAGGGGGAATGGTGTTAGCAAAGGGAGATTCAATTTGGATTTAGATTTAAAATTCTATTTTAGATTTTCAATTTAAATAGATAGGATTAGTTTTGGTATTTTGTTACGGAAATTTAGTATAAATAAAAGTGAATCAACTTAGAAGAGGGGAAGATATATGTTTAATTATTAGTTTTTATTCTTTGTAATTATCTTTGATATTTGAGTGATTACCCAATCTTGTAAATAAATAAAAGGAAAGATTGCAGTAGGAATTACATTCCTAACACATTAAAACAAAAATTTTTCCAATTAATATTTGTTTTGATTATTAATTTTTAAAATCGATTTTTTTTATTTATAATTTCATCCATAAATTCTTGTACATAAGAACATCTTCACTTTAAGGGATCTTAGGAGATTTTTCTTTTAAACCTTATTTTACTTTAAATGAATCATGTTATGTTATATTATTTTTAAGACCTTTTTTTCTATTTTTTTATAAGTTTTTTTATTTTAATGGTGACATTTATAATATTTTTTTTATAATCTAAAAAATAGTTTAGTTATAATTTAATATTTCTATTTTAAAGACTAAGTGTTGTGTACAAAACTCATCCTAAATTTAAAACTCTTATTATATTTCATTAACATATTAGTAAGGATCTCTCTTAAAACCCAAATTTTAAATTTAATACTCTAACCTGCATTAAAAATGTCTTTAACAAATTAAATTGGGTTAACGTATTTCATAATATATTTCAGAATGAAATGTCTAAAAGATTAATTATAATAATGATGATTAATGCAAGAAATATCATAATTAGTTTTTATAAAAGATATTATGTATTGTACAAGGGTACAAATTAAATCATTTCAATGATTAATTTTACATTTAATCAATTATATTTATAATTAATTTTTATTTAGATAAATTTGATGAAAAATAGTTTTAAGATCATTAATTTATATAGATACAAATATGTCAAAAAAAATAAGTTTTTATTCAAGAGAAAGGTTCAACAAAAGAGCAGTTAAAAAATAATTATAAACTACAAATTTTCACATTCATAAAATCAGATTATTTTTTAACATTTTGCCTTCCCCAAAATTTTAGTCCTTGTCCGTACAAAGTTCTGTACATTTTTTTATCAAAGCCAAGTTTGTGCACTACTTGATGAATAAAACATTTCCTACTTACTATAAATTACAAAAACTTTGCTTCGTTTTCACAATTTTTATTCTAATAATAATTTATGAAAAATAGTGAAAGCAGAAAATGTTAAATAATCGTTTTCTTCTACAAAAAAAAAACAAATTGAAAAGAAAAGGTGCAACAATTTTATAATTAAATAAAAAAGACATTTTCTAAAGTTTGTTGGCACTTAACTTCATAATTTACAAACAAAACAAATTCATTTAATTAAAAAATCAACTTTAGGGAATGTAATCTTCTGCCCATAAAAAACACAATTATAGTGCTTGATAATCAAATATCCAAGTTTATAAAACAGTTTCGTATATTTCTTCATGCACAACTTCGCCAGGGAACACAACAGAAAACCCCTATTTGAAAATTTCCACCTGGTGTAGCAAAAGCTATAGCAGTTCTAGGTTCACTCTCTTAAATGATCATGATCTCAAACTCGTACATTTTTTGCCATCAACAACAGAATGAGTTTGAATTTACTGACAATACAAAGATGGGTTAAGTCCGTTTAACATTTGAAATTTCATATCCATATTTATATTTGAATGTGCAAATTAGAAGTTATTAAAAATAACTTCAATTTAGATATATTAGTCAACTGGACTTTATCTAAAACCCCAAATCAAACATGCCCTTGCTATATCTACCCAGTATCTATGGGTGAACAATATTGCTAGGATTAAAAAATGCTAACGAAGACACTCTATTAGTCCTCATGTACCTCACCGATAAGAAAAATGTAATAAAAATAAAAGGAGATGATAGCATTCCTCATGCAATACTTTAAGAATTCTCAATGATAGTTCTCGACGGTCATTGAGTGCACCTAGAACTTAATCAACCTGCAGGTAAATTGCAAGGACCAAATCAAATAACCAATCAAGTGTGTCACATAACTACAAATAAACATTATTTTGTAACCAAGGGACCGAACCCCGACTAACACAGACATACTATGTACTCTGTCAAATAAAACCGCGCAAATTTAACTCTTGCACAGCCTATAACCATCGTTTGATCTAAGTACAACCTTTCACATTCTTGTGTATGAAAAACTAACACCCCTCGGATACGAAATGGATTTATTACATTGAAAATCATTTTCAAGAAAAGAGACGGGCAAGCAAAAGGGTGAAAAAGTAATTCCTCATGACTAACTCTTGCTTCTATCACAGTGCCAAGAACATATTGACTAATTAACAAGGATTCATCTAGTGCTGAAAACTGACCCGAAACAAAATTTAACGTTGGACCTGATCCAGTAGCTCAATCAGCGTATCTGGGAAGGTGAACAAAGCAGGCCAGAAGCATCTGCCCCAATCACGGCAAGATCACAAACATTACACAGTTGCCCCTCCTGAGTTGGCACAAAACGTGAAGTACAATATGGGCAAGACACATCCTTCTGTCCTCGATAGATTGGCACGTAGGTTGCACCACAAATTACAAATGGGTTGCGGAAATCATAGTTCAATTGGGTAGCATCAGTCATATTTCTTTCAGCAGCTGCTACCACTTGCCTTGCTGCCTTGGCTTGGTTTTCAATGGTAGGATTTGTTTCAAGTAGCCTACGGGCAAAGTTAGCAGCAGTAGCAAGGTTCTTTGCCTTGAAGCAGACAGTCATTGCATTCTGCAAAGCTAACCTAAGGTGAGGTATCTGAAGATTGCAGTGTGTGAAATATGCTGCAAGCTCCTGCTGCCGTGCTATGTTGTCCTTTACTTCCCTCCTCCTTAGTTCCATCTGCAGGCCCAAAACATACTCTTTCACTATGATAATCAGTTCCTTCACATCATCCACTTCCCTCCTTGACTCAACAACAATCAAAGGAATTGTATGAAGAATATTAACAAATGTCCTAAGAGCGTCACTGAATTTTCCAGCAGTAGTTAATTTGTAACCAGCTCTAAGCTTTTCATCCAATTGAGACAAATTGAAAGGAAGTGCCGGAGGGCCTCTCACATTTGCACTAGATGAATCAGTCCAGCCTCTTTCAACTGCAAGGGATATGACTGGAGCAGTAGAAAATGCCCGCAGATAGGAATGACTGCCAGTGTGAAGATCAAGAAACATGGATTTCAAGGGGGTAAAATTCGTTATTCCAAGTTGCCGGTTCAGTAACCTCATTGCAGTATCAAAATTTCCAGCAGCTGCATGGTCAGCTGCAAGAGATGACTTCTGAATCCAAATATGACTTACAGGCATGCCAGGTGTTGGGGTCACAAAAACTGAAGATTGTGTACTGACAGAAGCTTTGGGAGTGTCAGCTTCAGGGCCAAGGCCTAAATCCTCCAGGTCCCATCCACCCTCTTCATCATTTTCTTCAGCTACTTCTCCATCCTCCAAAATCGCAGCAACATCTCCATTTTGTAAGCCATCTGCATCAACTATGTCAAGCTCCTCACCCCAATCCGCATCAGCAGCCTCATACTCTTCCTCATCAGCAACTCCCCGACCTGTATTTTCTAGAACACCGTCAAACATGCCTCGCATGACCCTGAGAAGAGGCCAATCACTTCCACACATGACAGGTGATGGAGGCATCAAGAGAGAAGGTACTTTTCCTGCAGGCAATGATGGAACATTATCTCCCAGTTCAGCCGCAAGCCGCTCTGCAACATCATGCAGCCCATGGACTGAGGCAGTGATGTAAGCAAGAGGCAAATGGCCCACATTCTCCAATATCTTGACACGTTCTCGAACATCACCCATATATAGGGCATTGTGAAACTGGCCCATAACATCATTCTTGACTTCAGCAATTTTCAACATCTTTGATAGTTTCTCCAAGTTACCTGTGACCAGATAAAGGAAAGACAATCTCTCAAAATTTTTTGTTCTCTGGTATGCATACTCTACAATACCAGCATTGCCCTGGCGAAGAGCCTCAACCCCCAATCGGTACCAGTGATCTTTCTCATCAATTGCTGTAGCTGATGCAACTGCAATTTGAATGTTCCCACTCTCTAAAGCCAAATTGAACCGAATTTTCTCATCTTTCACAAAATGCAGTGCAACCTCAGGAAAGCCTTTCTGCTGTAGATAAGCAATCATAGCCTGTCCACAAAGCTGTGAGTTCCTTATCATGTTCATAACATGATCATATCTTTTCTTCAAGAGGGAAAGCTTAAAAATATACTCAGTTGCATCAATAATTATTGTTCTGTTCTTTCCATCCCTATCCAAGCAGAAGATTGTGTTTCCAGAGACCTTGGTGATATAAATTGGAATATCCAGTGTCTTTATTATCCCACTATCCCCATTGGGAAGACAGTATTTGACATGATTTAGTGTTGTATAAATGAAAACCCCATTTTCATCCCAGGCTCCACTTTTTACACGGATGGTCTCATGGAGAGTGCATTGGTGCACGAGTTTCTTGCTAGCAATTATAATGGCGTGTTTGCTGAGCAAAGCAACGTGTTCCATGTCATCAGACCAGACAACATATTTAATAAAAGGAGTCTGTAGTTCGCCTAGAACAATTCTTTGCTGAAGGTCAAATATAACAACCCTATCCTCTGACCTACATAGCAAGTTGCCTGTTCCAGCATAGAATATAGCATCAGTGGCAATCGGAAGGACACTCTTTTTCACAATCTCATTCTTCAAATTTTTAATAAGGACTTGATTGCTGCTCTTATCAAGCACAGCAAACCGATTACGAGCAACAAAGACTGCTGAAGCTCCATGACCTCTTTTTGCTTCTTGCACGTCACCCCTACCATAACTGTCCTTTGATATGCAATACAACTCATAAGATCCACCATCTACCTCTGAACACAGAAGAAAAGCATTTTCAGATGGGCTATATGAAAGAGTTTTTGGACATTGATTCAAGCTTAAAGTGCCCGGCCTTCGAAACGGAAGTACTTGTACTTCTCTTTGTGTTGAGAACTCATAGAAACACAAGAAACGATCTTTGGTGTAGAACAATGAATCAGCACTAACAATAAATGCAGGCCTTTCTCTCTCCAGCTTAAAAACAATCATGCCACTGTCATGACCAGCTGCCAAGAGATTCATCTCAGGATGGGCCGCAAGAATCCAAAACCTGTCATGCTCCCGGCGAAATGTTTGAATTCCAGTTCTCTTTGTTGCATCCCATATCCGAATACTTTTATCTTCAGAATTTGACACAATGATATCCTGTTTGGCATGGAACATAACACATGAAACATTATTCATGTGCCCTCTCAAGGTGTCCACTTCCCATGCCTTGGTGTCTGAAAATAGAGATACAAAACTTTAACGGCATAAACAATACCAACCCAAACACTAGAGGTATGTTCTACACTACATCCACAATGTTTAAGCTTCCAACAAACAGGGCATAGATCAAAAGATTAGGCCTCTTTGACTTTCTACTCACTTTATTTTAAAAACTTTTTCAAAAATAATTCCACACCACTCAACAATCAATTTCTCATCCAATATCTGCTACATTTAACAAACAGAAATGTGCTCATGGAACAAACAAATTGAAATGTACTCAGGGAATAATAAAAACAAACAAAGAACAGTTTTTGAAAACAGAAAACAAACAAGGGTTTTAGTTTTCACCTCAACAACTACTGATGTGTTCGGTAATCAGTGCAGAACTCGACCTGGTAGTTTATGGATGTTGAATGATATTTTTGTAGAAAAATACGTTGTTAGATTGTTTTCATTTTTCAGCAAAAGTCAAATTTGAATAGGAACAGAAACTGCAGATTTCACATCAATGCCAAAATTCTATACTAAGTTTCAGTCCAAACTAGCCTTTGAGATAAAAGTTCTCAAATATAAGAGTGGGTTAGATTCCTACTTCTAAAAAAGATTTTAGCATAAAAAACACATCTAAAACCAGGCTTGAGGATGGTGGCAAAAATTGAATAAGATGAAGAAAGAAGAAGATGAAAAAACATCTCCCAGATGTTTCTGTGTTCTGGTTTCAAGAACACTTGTTTTAGAAACAAATTTAAAAACTTCAAGAGACTCTGGTCGAGAATTTGATTTCTGCGTATCGAAGAATTATTCTGGAAATCAGAATTTAAAACCAAAAAGAGAGAAAAGGATTAAACAATCCGTAAATCAATTGCACTCACAGCCAAATACAATAATTAGAATAGCATCAATCATTCAATCCTATACAAAAACCCAGCAACTTGAGCATCGTTTGAACCATGAAAATGGAAAGCCAGACACACGAAAAAATCAGTAATTTACCATTCATCCTCCAAAGTTTGACTTGGCGGTCATCAGCAGCAGACACAATGAGAGGCAGATTGGGATGGAAGGAGGCCCAATTAACGCCGCGGTCGTGGCCTTCCAAAACATACTTAACAACGGCATCAACGCCGCCGAAGAGATCAGTGTTCATCTGGCTGAGGCGAAGGATATCGTCCGCGGGGGACGCGGTCTTCCTCTTGAGAGAACTGATGTCCCAAACGCGAACGGTCTGGTCGAGCGAGGCGGACACAACGAGATCTTCTTTGGGATGGAATAAGGCACACATGACGTAGTGATTGTGACCGGTCAAAACGGAGATGCAGGTGCGCGATTGCCAGTTCCAGATGCGGATGGTTTGGTCGTCGCTGGCGCTGACAATCCAGGGGTTCTCGTGGTGGAACTGGACGGTGCGGATGTAGTCGAGGTGTCCGAGGAGAGTGAAGAGGCACCTGTGGAGCTTGTAGTTCCAGACCTTAATCTTGTAATCGTCCCCTGCGAGATTAGGGTTAGCGAGGTAGGGATCTGAGGAAAAATGCGCAGATCTGATAAGAGTTAGTTACAGTTACCTCCGGAGACGAAGAGAGGCTGGGAGTGGTGGAAATGGACGCCGCGGACGGGGCCGTCGTGCTCGTCGAACTTGTCGATTAGGGTTCCCATGCGGTAGTCCCAAAGCTGGATGACGCCGCTGTGGAGACTGGCGAGGATCCATGGGCGCTTCGGGTGGAAGCTCAGACCCTTCACTCTGTTACTCTTTGTCTCGAATTTGGTCAACATGTTGGGAAGAGCGTGATGCGGTTAGGGTTTGGTTAGGAGTGAGATCGGAGAAGGGGAAGAAGAAGAAGAAGAAGAAGAGGAATGAGGGTTTTGGGAAGATGAGATTCAGATCTGCGATCCCTCGTCACCCTCGAATCGAGCATATCCCCGTTACAAGTACTAGACTGCGTTCTGATTCCTCTCGCTATATATACTTCGGGTTAATCCTATTTACTTTTCCATTCATATTCTTCAATGTAATTTGTTTCATTCTACTTCCTTTTCTCAATATCCTCCTCACCACCAGATTTCCATTTTCATTTTCATTTACTTCTCCTCGTGGAAATAAATAATTCACTTCTATTCTATCTAAAACTAATTAGATGTACCATTTAACTTTTTTCTTCCTATGATAAATTCTTAATTTGATTTTCACATATAAAATATTTAAAATCAAATTTATATGCATAAACCATTGTTGATTTTTATACATTCTTAACGTAATTCATGTTTGGCTAATGTACTTTTAATTTAATCATTGTTTATAGGAACTAAATTGATAATTTGTTATGTAATCGGAAATCAAATTTTATATATATATATATATATATATATATATATATATATATATAAACTAAGCTGAATAAAAAAAAAATGGTATTCGTGTGTGACGGTAGAAACTAAATTCGTAACGTTTAGATGCACAGAAATTAAATATTTTTTATATATGAAGAGTGAAATTGGAAATTCACAATAATTGTGGATAGCTTTTTTTACGTGCGTGATACGTTTGTCTCCAGAAATTTTATTTCATACTAATCTGGTTAGTCCAAAAATAAGTAAAGTGTAATTAAAAGTTATATGATTAATAATAGAATTCAGTAAAATCGAATTCAACACATTAATCCGTTGTGTTTAATTTCTCGATTTTTATAATGATTGATTTAGAATTAAAATTTTACATAATATTTAATATTTAAATTGTTTTCATGATTATTAGACAAAGAGGATTTCTCATTTCAAATTTTTAAATAGATTCGCTTATGATCAATTTGAAAATATAATTATTTAGTAATACAGTGCATGTCTTACCGAATTTCTAGTAAATTTTTCATACTATTTTAAACCAAAATACAATGTGATTAGTTAATTCTTCTCTCTTTTAATAGAATTGATACACAAATTTGATTGTATTTATATTAGTTTTCCTTTTTTTTAAGTTGTCTTTGCATGTGATTTATTTTTAAGATTTTTTTAAAGTGAAAGAACATATAAATATTTGAGGGACATTATTAATATAAATTCATCTCAAGATTAAAGAGTTGAATAGTAAATAGTCTGTATTATTAGTTTATCAAGAGTTTGAGTTTAATTGGACTTATTTGGTTTTCAAAAAAAAATTTGGATCCAAATTCAAGATATGAAACATTAAAATTATAAGACCTTTAATTGTAAAAATAATATAGAGTAGTGTAGAATTTATTTTTGACCATGAGTAGAATAGGATTTTGGGTCAAGTAGTGTATGGTTTTAGGCCTTAAAGCCCACATGAACAAGCATACATCTACCTTTGAAATAAGCCTTCAAAAAAGGTGTCCCCTAGGAAGAATGAGTCCAAAAAGGCACCCCATGGTACTCCAAGTATGCGTCACATAGGAGCTTTCCTTTGCCACTTGTCTATCTCTTGTTGAGAATCTCAAAGGATTCAACATTTGATAAAGCCAAGCATTTTAGACAAAGGCAAAGTAAAAGCATGAAGCTAAAGATGAAGACCTAAGCCTTGTCTTGTAAAACTAGTTATTGTACCTCGCAGCAGTTGTCCAAACAATGCAGAACCCACTGCACAAAACCAGTTACAACTACAAACCACTATGTAATTTGTAACCACAGCTTACAATACAAAGATGATCAAGAATATTATGAATACAACAGTAGTTATACTCAACAGATTACAAATTGAATTAAGAATAGAGTAGAAATACTTAACTCTGGTGCAAAACCATTGTTGCGCAAAAGCTCTCTCAACACAAGACTCCAAGATTAATGTTCTTGAGGTTGTTCTTAATGAAAATCAAATGTCAAATGTTCTCAATGTGAAAAGCACGTTTTAGCACAATCACAATTGTTCGCTCAAAATGTCTTGATACTTATGAAAACACGTGTTTGTCCTTTATATAGACAAACTGTTTTAATTCTGTTAAAACTCAATCGATTGGATCAATCGTTCAATTGATTGATTTTTCTGTGACTTAGAAAATTGAGTAATTTGAATTCTAAAAATAGTTTACTGAAATATTCTTTAGACTTAGATTTTCAAAACTCTAAAGTTTTATGTTAGAACCTCTTAGAAATTTGTTAAGCCAAATTAACTTTGGAGCTTACTTTGAGTGATCTCTCATGTAACTCATGGTTTTGTACCAAAACCACACTCTCACACACACACTCAACCTAAGTCCTAGACCAAAACTCTATCAAGCTCCATGATGGCTTCAAGCAATCCACATTGCAAGCTTTGATCCCCTATAGACTTCATCATTTTGTTGGCTTCATCAAATCACTTAGTAAGCCTTGGTGCTAACACATTGAGCCTAAGGTTAACCTTCCCCCTTTCTATGGAAAGGACAATACTGAAGAATATTTAGATTGAAAGATAAAGGTTGAGCAAATATTTGAGTGCCACCAGTTAGACCATGAAAGCATAGTCTCTAGTCACCTTAAGCTTTTAGGGATCAACTTTGTACTAAAGAACATCTTTAGTTCAAGACCTTATGACCCATCATAATCACCAAATTCGGTATTGGAAGGAATTTAGGGCTACCTTAAGGAAAAGATATGTGTTGTCCTATTATCATAGGGAGTTGATGGATCAACTCTATATACTACAACAAAGGAGCATGAGTATGGAAGAGTATACACAAAAAAGGGAGTTATAATGAGGGTGGGGATTAAAGGAGAACTTAGGAAAACAATACCTAGGTTCTGAAGTGGCCTTCGATAAATCCAAGATAGGGTTGAACTTATTTTGTGCAATGATTTAAATGATAGTTTAACTATGCATTAGGGTAGAACAATAATTAAAAATAAAATATAGTTCTAAAGACAACCTAAACAGTTCCTATTCTATGAGAGATTCCAAGAGGGGGGTTACACCTCCATCTACGTGTATGAGAGGCCACAGGAAAAAGAACAGAGAGAAATAGAGGAAGAAACTAGAGAGAAAGAGAAGAGAAAGACAAGATAAAAAGAGAGGAAAAAGAAAAATCTTTGTCTGGAGTATAATCAAACAATGACATAAACACCTCTATAGGAAACCCTTGTGACGACTTGCTTAAATAAAAATCTATGCATGGGACTAAACCAAACATTGATATAAACTCTTCCTCGGAGAAACCTTGTGAAAGGTTGATTGGAAAAGAAAAGAAAGAAGGAGAAATAGTTGAAAGATCCATAATAAAAGAAGATTCTCTTATGACACCTCTTACACACTAGCTAATAAGGAATCTTCAAATGGGGAATCTCATATGTTGAATTCTTCTTTTCATTCATATTCTGATGATAATTATTCTTTTTAAAATATCAAAACATCACTATGTTTTGTTGTTATCTACCCCAAAACAAAGTGAAAAAAATGTTTTTAAAACAATGACCCTTAGTTGTCCACAAAACATTTTCAAAAATAAATGTCATTGTCTTGTAAAAATAAAAATATCCATGTGGTAAACTATTTGTTATCAACAACTAAGGGATACATTGACCTTAGAAGACAGGTGTTTTCTTATATTTTTATTCTTAAAATTTTTGTGCATATGACATCAATTTTACTGTTCGATTGCTTTTATAGGTTGGTGTTTGATCCTTGCACAAAATAATAAAAATAAATAAAGTCTGCAGTCAATGAGCTACATGCAAGATCTGAAGACATATATTTTTTAAAGAGGTAGGATATGATGCAAACTCATATCCAAGACTACAAACAAGAATAAGTAGGTCAGTAAGATACAACCTTGACTAGGAGCTTATCAAAAGTTTGGGTTTAATTAGGATTGTTTGGGCCTCCAAATGAACTTTTGGGCCCAAGTTCAAAATTGAAGAAGATCACTTTAGAAATACTAGAGCATCAAGATTATAAGACCTCTACTTGTAAAAATTATATAGAGTAGTATAAATTTGATTTTGAGTCTTGTATTTTGGGCCAAGTAGAATAGGATTTTAGGCCTTGTATTTTGTGCCAAGTGGTGTAGGGTTTTGGGCGTTGAATCCCATAATAACAAGTGGACGTCCACCTTTGAAATAAGCTTAAAAAAGGCACCACTTTAGAAGAATGAGTCCAAGAAGGCACCACATGGCATTCCAAGTATGTGCTACATAGGAGCTTCCTCTCCAAGCTTCTTTTGCCACTTTTTCATCTCTCATTAGAGAGTATTTGAAACTTCGATTGCAAGCTACCTATGTCACTTGTCACTCCCTTAATGGAAAGAATTTAAGCCAACCATAAGGAGTCACTTGTCAACACCTTACTAGAGAGAATTTTTAAGAAGCTTTCTCCATAAGTTAGGGTTAGGGGCTTTCATAGTTTATAAATAGGAGCCTTTTGTACATGAATTTTTATTTTATGATTGAGTTATGAAATGATGGCCAAATTGAGCATTTTTCTACTTGTTCAAGAACTCTCTCTAGAGTAGTCTCCTAAAGACTCTTTTCTAGACTTTCTCTTAATGAGTTTGTCTAACCTCACATAGGTTTCTCATTAAGTTTCCACAACCAAACGCTCTCAAACTGCATTTCAATTCATCTCTTCCATTTCCTACATTCATGCAACATGAAAAAAAAATTCTCCTTAGAAGAAAACACTTGACACGTGCAATCAACATTGGAATTGCATCAATTACCCTTCTATGGACATTATAAGTGGCATCTTGCTTATTCATATTTTCAATTATTACATATTGTATAACTTGAGTGTATAAATACCATTAATCTATTCACTTCAAAATCACACATCCTCCGCTCTTTATCATATCTTTTCCAACCGAGTCAACAAATTTTAAGGATTTTTTTGTCTCATGCAAATAGCTTATTGTGCCAACATAGTCTCCATTCCCATGAGTCCCACCCAAATTCTCATGTTACTCACCTCAAGTTGTTGTTGTACTTACATGGTATACAATATGTAAAAGCTTTCTATGAGCTACCATTTGTCCCATTAGAATTTGGATATTTCCCATCACCTAACTTTCTTGTTATGATATTTTCAAATAATTTAATTTGACTTTATCTTCCACACACATTCCTTAAATCTCTAAACCAAATTTAGACTTTTTTTTTTCCTCAACTCCTATTAGGTTTCTATAATCACCATATTTAAAGAGTAACTTACTCTAAAAATTGTTACTTTAGTTTTAAAACATTTGTTTTCATTTTCTTATAAGTGCCTCATGAAAAAGCAAGATATCATCTATGTTTAGGCCTTTGCTTCCATTTGGACGACAAATCTTCTCTTAACTAAGTTAGTGTATCTTCATATTATCTTCCTTGGCACCCCATAAAAACTTATTATGAATTCCAATCAACTTCTTGGCCACTTTTTTTAGAATAAAAAAAAGGTAGAAAAATGATATAGGTTAAACATAAATGTAATCTAGATAATTAAAATTAATTAAATTTATATACATTAGTTAAATTGATTGCGTAAAAATATGACAAAGGATCATCTACTATTAATAGAGTAATGATTTAATATGAATCAATAATGAATCAGAAATGTTCATAGTAACATTAGTTTATCTATACAATCTAGGATAAACTCAGATTTATCTTATATCCACTCAAATTTGTACAATTGTCTATATTATATTTCTATACTCACACGTTAGACTATAACTATATATTTCTTACATATATATTAAACCTTTAATACATGTTTTCATATTACAATGCAGAAATAAAGAGAGATTGTTTAATGGACTATCATAGGCGGTCAGAGGTAGGAAAACAATAACAACTACTGCATCATTGAAAATTTCTGGACTCTGGTTAAAAGTCATAGTCGAATGAATTATCCCTCTAAATGATACTGAATTTTCTATCCCATAGCAACAAATGAATAAAAAAATTAGATATTCCATTGTGTTGTTATATATATATATATATATATACATGTGTATTAAAATAATTTTATAATAAAATAATAAAAAAAATAATAAACGATGAAATTTCGGATAATTTAAAATGTTGAAGAGAAATTCATCACGAATAAAATTATAAATAAAACATAAGAAATAACAATTATAATAAATAATCAGATAAATAATCAATTTTAATATAATTCTTTAATCATATAATATACAACTTTTACTTATTTAATTCTCAAGGATTTAATCCTATCACAAGTATTCCACTAAGTCACGTGATCATATGTTCATTCACATAGTGGAATTAAAACTGAGAATGGAAGTGCAATAAAATCATAATTTAAAATCAGTATATGAAGACCAGTAATAACTTTAAAAGAAATATGTATAGGTATGAAATGATTAAAGAGTTGTGAGCCTTGAGAGTAGCTCACTGAATATATATACAGTATACAAATTTAAGTGGAATTTATTCGTGTAATGGTTGTAGACGATATTAAAAATTTTGGGAATTTAAAATACTGGGTTAAGTATAAGCTTAATCATCTTATTATTTTGCGGAAATCATAGAATTCTTTTATTGGCTTGACAGTATTTGGTGGTGTAGTTTTGATATAGAAGTTTTATGTTTTGTATATGAATTATATGACTCCAATTTGTATTAGATGATAAATATTTTATATAACGAACCATTAGACCTATTCAGTTTGTATTTAAAAAATATTATATATTTATATATATTTATACATATATATATATATATATATATATATATATATATATATATATATATATATATATATATATATATATATATAACATGTGTGTATATGAGTATTATAATTATTGTATTTGAAATATTTATAAATTTGGGATGTTACAGGTTAGGTTAGGGTTATACCAAGGCTAAATCCATGTTAAGTGGGTTAGACTTATTCGAAGGGCGGATACTTCCTACACTTCCATCATCTCGTCATGTATTTTCATAAAAGGGCGGATACTTCCTACACTTCCATCAACTCGTCATATATTTTCATAAAATCTGAAATGGTAGTAATATCCTTGTGAAAATGATGAAAAAGAGTATATAAAACAGATGAGGGCATCTGGTATGTTAATGGTATACCAGACCTGATTCATCCGATTTACATTGTGAAAAAAAATTACATATCGGATGACCAATTTATAGAAAGGATCCAGTATGTAATTTTATATACCAAAACAGACTCATTGGTATATCAAAATTACATACTGGATCATGTCCATAAATTATATCCAGTATGCAATTCTTTTTAGAATATAAATCGGATGGGGATGGACTTCAGTATATTGAATACTTGGTTGTTCATAAGGTTTTCAAATCCTTTTACTGTTCCTCCCAGTAAATATATATGATAGTCTGCATCTTAATGTGTATCTGATTCTAGGTTCTAAATAATTGTGCAGTAGACTAAGAGGGAAATGTCACTGAGTGAAAGCAGGAGGTGCTATGATAGGAACTTGGCTATTATGGGATGCTCATTGGAGTGTTTTATTTGGCTCTGTTCCCTTAATGGCTAGCTCTTTGAAGGTGGGTTCTCCAAATGCTTGGGTACTTATCATACTCTAATAAGGAAAGGCCTGCAGAGTGGAGATTTCAAAAGGATAGGAAAACTTATCTTCAAATGGATAGTAAGATGTTCAAAAGGATTTTAAGAAGTAGTTTTGTTAAGTGTGCTTACATGAAAGTTTGCTTATTTTAGTTATCATATATTATGGATGCAAAATAAAATGAACATACTGATGGAGGAGAATTCATCTCATTGCTTTAATATATATTATTTTGTAAATTGTAAGTATTGTAAAAGAACAGATATTTTTTCTTTCCTTTTCTTTTACACAGTAACACATGCTTGAAGTTTACAAGGTCATGCAATAAGATTGGACTAAACAAATAAGAACTCATGATACATGTTTGTTGCTCTGCTTTTCTTTGTGAACTGATTTATATTGATAGTTGTTTTTGTAGTTGACCTATAGAGAGTAGCGGTTTGCAATCCTGCCAAGTTTATGTTTATCACAATCTTAATATTTAAAAAAAAATAAAAATTGTATACCAAAAGGCACTTCATCCGGCGAAAAAAAAATCTTAATATACAGGATGAGGTGTCATCTGGTATATGTTTTGTTAATTAATATATAGCGGATCCAGGTCATTCGGTGTGTATTAATTAATAAAACATATATCGGATAACACTTCATCCGGTATATATAAATTTTAGAAAAAGTATATTGGATGAGGTGTTATCTAGTATACATGTCGAACTTATTATTTATCGGATCCGATATGTTATCAATTTAATGTGAATACCAGATGACACCTGATCTAGTATATTTTTAAAAAAAAAGTACAAGACGAGATCATGGAGTGCAGGGGGTTAAGGGCACTGTGGGGTTATGTAATTTTAGACTAAGGGTAAAATAAACTTTTCAAGTCTAGTATGGAGGTGCTGGACAAGATCATGGAGGTGCAGGAAGAATTTGTCTAATCCAAGTCATGATGGGTTAAGTCGAGTTTGACAGATTCTTCCTACACCTCCATAATCTCACCCTGCACCTCCATAAAATTATCAATGACATTAATACCCTTATAGAAATTATTAAAATGGGTATGGGAAATTTTGAAATAAAATGGACAGTGGTTTGGACAGTGCGTCATTGATTCTTCATAGGGTGATTTTTGATTATCGATGGTGATTGGTGTGGTGGGTTGATTGTTTGGTGACGGTGAGTAGGTGGTTAAAGGTTAGTTAAGGTGATTCTGTTGGTGGTAAGGTGAGAGTAGTGGCATACTGGTGAGTGATCCGCGAATGAGACAAAAGAATTTCATTTTGGTTTGAATATCGGATTGTAAAATTCGGTATATTTTTTTATTGATTTGTTGCATACCAGAATGTGGAATTCGGTATACAAATTGTATACCAGATTGTAATGGTGGGGTTCAACCCAGTATATAAATTTGTATATTGGAATGTACCTAATATGATATATATTTATGGAAAAATATATACCAGATTACACATCGGATTACAGGATCCGGTATACTTTTGTATATTAGACTGTACCTAATCAGGTATACAAAACATATACCGGATCCTGTAATCCGGTGTATAATTTGGTATACATTTTTCCATAAATATATACCTGATAAGGTATATTTTGATATACGTTTTTATTTGTCACATGATTTTTTCTTTCCTAAAAAAGGAAACAACCCCTTATTGGAATAATGCCGGTGACGGAGGTTCAAAATCACCTATGAGGGAGGTGCAAGAACAACAAACCAATCACCTGTGAAGGAGGTGCAGGAAAACGAAGCCGGTGAAGGAGATGTAGGAAAACAGAGGTAGTGAGGGAGGTGAAGGGACACACAAAAGAGAATAAAAGGAAAATAAGGTAAAGTTGGACTACATATTATATAATAAGGTTAATTTGGACATTTCTAATGTTCTATGGAGGTGCAGGGTGAGATCATAGAGGTGCAGGAAGAATTTGTCGTCGAGCTTATGATAGGTCGAAACGAGCCTATGTCATGATGGGTAGGTTGAGTCCATGTCATGATGGATTAGGTTAAGCCCACTCCACACTTTCTTTGGCAGGGTTGATCCCGTGTTAATCTAAGTTAGCCAAATCAAGTCCAAATCAAACAAATTTAAATCTAAATTTAAATATAATTTGGAAAACCCATGTAAACTAAATTTAATCTAATTTAAATTGGATTAAAAAATTAACTTCAATTTAATATAATTAAAATGTATCTGAATTTTAGATCCAATCCATATAGATTTGGATTGACTTTAGATTGAATTTTAAAAAATTCAATCTATGATCACTCATAGAAGTCATTTTCTCTAACCTATAACTTGGTAACATAATCGACTTTGTAAAAAAAAAATATTTGTGTGTACTTTGCAATAGTAATCTACCTAGTAGAACTTGATCTTGATCAGTTGGTGAAGAATTGAACGTAATCCATATGATCAAACAAACCAATATAAAAGTATTGAGTATTTCTTCTTCTCCTAATTTGTTGTACTGCATGTTATAATTGTTAAACTAACCAACAGAAGAAGGAAGTTTTTGAAATTAATCTTAAACTTTTTTTTGACAAATCATCCAATTTTCATTCACGTATAGTTTGTCTTTACATCATCAGATGAACTACACAATTTCTAAAAGCACAATTCAACTCTCCCTAAACTCTAAACAATTTAACTTTTCCTTCTTTATGTTATTGCCAACTTTTCACATGAAATGTTTTTTATCTTATTGTATCTTATTGTTTGAAGGATACTATTTGAAAAGAAAGTAAAAGTCAAACTGTCATGAGTGATGAAGTAGTTGTGACAACACATGTGGAGGAAGAAATTGGAAATGATGAGAGTGAAAAGTTAGTTATAATAAAAGGACATGTGTATAATATTGCAGAAAATGAAGGTCCAAGAAGGAGCAATCGTAGAAGGCCTTTTAGCAAATGGTGAGAGCACTTTGTGGCATAAGGAGTTTGTGGTATTGTCACCTTCCCTCTGAAATGTTCCTTTGGTTCATTCTCTCTTTATTTTCCGATTTTCTCTCTTTCAAAATCAACAGGTTGTTACCTATCACGGGACCACAACATCTTCTTCATCATAGCTTGCATGCTATTTTTTTTCCTTACATCAGATATTGTATTCTATTACTACTAGTTATTGTTCCTTTTATCCAAATAATATATGTTTTTTACTTCTAAGGATTATTATATCCTCACATTGGTGCTTCCATTGAATTATGGCTAAGAACACAAGGATGAAGACCATGGAGGCAGATATTTAAAGGATTTTCGAGATGTACAAAGTTAATATTGAAGAACAGAGGTCATCAATGACTCATTCAAGTGAAATTATCGAGCGACGGTTCCAAGCATTGTAAGACTCCATCGTCCAGTCTATTCAAGACCAACTAAAAATCTTCAATTGAAGTTCCACCTTGAACAACTAGAGCCCTCTTTCAGGAATATGCAAGAGAACAACCTCAACACCAAATACACAACAGGAAACCACACTTTGAGCAACCTAGATTTGATGGCACAGATGCACTAGGTTGGATTTTTATTGTTGATCATTATTTTGATTATTTTCGCTTTCCTAAGGAAGAGGAAGTAGTTATAACGAGTTTGCATATGATGAGGCCTACCATTTCTTAGTTCCAATTAGTTTAACGTTCATTACCGTTCAACACTTGGAATGAGATGATAAGAGAAATTGAACTGGAGTTCGGACCATCCCTTTTTCAATCACCTCGAGAAGCCTTATTCAAACTAGATCAAAATGGTTAAGTAGCAGAATATTATACAGAGTTTGTTGCCCTGTCTAATTGCACCAGTTTAGAACCACCAAATGCTCTCAAAAATTGTTTTATCAGTGGATTATGTACTGATATCAAGCGTGAGGTGAAAGTTCAATGCCCTTCGTCACTAATTCGTGCGGTGAGTGTAACAAGACTATATAAAGATTTCAAACCACCACATGGCCCAAACACTAATAGATACCAACCACACAACCCAATACCCAAAGCGAGCCCAGCCCAAGCAACATCTGCCGCCACTTTTGCCTACACCTCCTTATATAACCATACTTAATCCGAACATAAATAATGTCAAGAGGCTTTCAGCAGTCAATATACAATCTTGCAGTGAGAAAGGTTTGTGTTTTTCATGTGATGAGAAGTTCTCAACAACTCATAAATGTTCAAACAAGCATCTCATGTTACTGGAATTAAAGCAGACAAATGAGGAGCAACACAACTTAATGGAAATATGATGAACGTTGCAGTTGTAGAACCTACACAAGAGGAACTTATGAAGCAACTTGAATAGCAGGTCATTCAACACCAATTGTCATATAATACAATGAAGGGTATTAGTGTGACATACAATTGAAAGATAAGATACAAGGGCACGAATTCCAAGTTTTGATTGATGGAGGTAGCTTAGACAGTTTTATTCATCCAAGAATAGCCAAATTTCTTAATCTCCCTATTGAACCAGCACCTGGATTTAGGGCGATGGTAGGAAATTTTGAGATGATGGAAGTTGAAGGGTGTATCCCTACTTTAGAGGTGAATATGCAGGGTGATACTGTGGTGGTACCACAAGTTTAGGTACTTCATTGTGCTCATTGTGCTGGAGGGGAATTCATGATTGACACAACTTAGTTAAAGAAGCTTAAGACTCATATAGTGTACTACCATTCATCTTTCATTTGATTGTGGCATAAGTGAGAGTCTATAACTGTTTATGGTGATGAGTTTAAAGGCCTGAAAGAAGCACAATTTCATTAGATAAAAAGGATGATGTATACGGATTCACTAGCTGAACTATGGAGGGGACGAAGGTACTAGGGTGGAGCAAGAATTTGTCCACCTCTTGTGCCTTGTGTGCAAACTTATCAACAATTTTAAATTCTTTCTTTGCGCAACTCCTCAACAGCTCTCTCGAGAAACCCACGTTCTTCTAACAACGAGATCTTGTACAAAAGCATTTCTCCATTCTCACACCTTTCATTTTCTGCAGGATAATCCTCTTCCAAAGTCCCTTCATACGCTTCCAAAATTTCAACTTCAAAACCCATTTAGGGGTATGCGGTGAACAGAGAGGGTGTGGCGCGCGGAGGTCATTACGGAAGCATATGACGGCGTTGGAAGGAGGCGACGGCGACGATAGAGGGAGAGCATGGCACAAGGGAGGTGGGCTCGGCTCGGCGGCGAGGCGTGGAGGAAGTTCTGCATCTTAGCTTAACGCGACAGGGAAGAGGTTTCCGGCAACGAGGGCATCTCTCTTTGGTGGTGATGACGCGACTTTTCGTTTTGCTTCTTCTTCTTCTTCTTTTTTTTTTTTTTGTTGGCAGGTTTGGGTTTTCTGATGCAGGGTTTGTGCAACTGCCGACAGGGTGTTGCGGAGGAGGTTGGCGACAGTGGCTGCGGCTGGAGTATAGGCCCAAACGAAGGCGGTTCGACGATGGAGCGGAAGAGGTGGTGGTTTGGGCAGCCGGTGTTGGTGCTGTTTTTTATGTTTTGTTTGACATGTTGAAGTGGTTGGGTTTGGGTGCAGATTTGAGCTCCTGATGGTTGTGGCTGCTCGGCGGCCCTTGCTAGAGTTGGATGACAACGATAGAGTTGTTGGGTTTGAAGATGAATACAGGGGTAATAAGTAAAGAAGGGTTGGATGGATATGTGAATGCATAGTGCAAATATCAAAATGAAGCAACAAAATATGGCATTCGTGGAGATTCATACAACATCAAATCTTGAAATTCATACCTGTTAGATACTTGGTTTTTCGTTGTTACTTCATAAACTCCTCTTCTTATTCCGATTGTATTTCTCTTTTGTTCTAATTTTTAGTTCTTCAATTTTTGGAGTAAGTAGGAGAATCAGTGTGTAATGAGAGTGAAAATGTCATGATGGGAGTGGCGTGGGTGAAGAATCCAAATCGTGATGAGTGTGAGCTCTGTGTATGTAGAGTGAATGAGAGTGAATTTTTTTTTTTTTTGCATCTATCTTTTTTGTCTGAGCAAACTGTTATTTGAGAGTGAAGAGTGGGCTGTGTGGTTGAAGAGAAGAATGAAAGTGTGTGGTTGAAGGAAAGAATGAAGTGTTTGAGCCTCCGGAAGAACGAGAGGGTGTGAAGCTCCTTTGCAAAAACGAATCATGGCCCAAGTGAAAGATAGGGGAGTGCGTGAGGAGTGAAAAGAGAGGGCTAACTGGTCGGCCTCGTGACCCAAATGAAGAGGCAGGGGCTTCGAGAATGAGAGAAGTAGATGTAAACAACAAATCATATTTTTATTTTTATCTAAAGTTTAATAGATTGCATTCAAACTAATTTTTTTTATTTTAAAAATAAAATAACATAATAAAAACAATAAAAACTTAAATTAATTATTTAAAAAATGATTTTTTTTAATTTTCAAGTCATTCTATTTTCTTATTTAAATTGAAATTTTGATATAAAATTTAAGTATTATATTCAAATTATAATTTTTAACTTTTTTCTTTTACTTTTTTTATGAAATGAAATTTTTTGATAAAACAAAAATGATAAAATAAATAAAACATGAATAAAAACTTAATTCACAATTTTTTATGAAAAGATAAAAGCTATATTTTTATATGTTTTTAAGAATAAGATATGTCAACACTCGATTTTGTCCGAGTAATCTTTTAAATTAAACCATAATGATAAAAATGAAAAAAATTAAAAATGAATAATAACATAAAAATATATTTATTAGTTTAAGTTTTCTTGAAAAAATAATAATAATAATAATAAAAATTGAATTTTTCCATTAAAAAAGGTAGATTTTTTTAAAAAAACAATAAAATAAATAATTAATAATAAAAAAACGAAAATAACAAGAAAATAACAAAAATATCTAAATTAAAACATCTAAAAATTTAAAAAAATAAATAAATAAATAATAATAAAAACAAATATAACAATAAAAATAACTACTTCTAAACTTGATTTGCAAGTTTTAAAAAAAATAAGAAATAAATAAATAATAATAAAAACAAATATAACAATAAAAATAACTGCTTCCAAACTTGAGTTGCAAGTTTTAAAAAATAAATAAATAAATAAAAAGTGTTTTGCTTAAATAAATTTTATAAAAGTAAAAAAGTGTAGTTTAGATTTTTTTCCGTTAATGTTTTTTTAAATAATAAAAATAAAATAATAAAACAAACAAATAATACAAAATTTGAAAAAGAAACGATAAAAGAAGAAGATAGACTCTTTCAACTCTCTAACTCCCCAGAATCCCATAAAAATCTCCACCATCCCTATCCTTTCTCTAACAGAACTCCTCAGGTGGACTGATAACGGAAAAACAAAAAGAAAGAAAGAAAAAAAGAGGATCACTAATAAAGGGAGAACACATTAAAAAATAGAGGAAGAAAGAGAAGAAGAGAAGATTGATCCTCCTAACTTACTGTCCACACTCAGTTTAAAACTGAGAAGCAAGGAACGTTTAGAAAGGAGATAATCATTCTTGAAGAACCAGTACAGGTATGTTTTGTAATTTTTAAAAAATTTTGTATGGTTCTCAAAGATTGAATCTGTAAGCCTGTATTTTTATCTTCTTGTGATTTTTTCTATTTTTATTTTTTTCATCATCTTCATGGTTTCATTTCATAAATAAAGGTAAGGATATGGAGATAAAGAAACAAAAATGTTATTTTTTGCTCTTCATGGCGTTTTTTTATTTTACAAAGTCCTGGGTTCAAAACTGGCATTCTGAATTTTAAAAGTAATTAAAAATCTATCATCACCTTCCCTCTTTTCCCATGCAACAGTCAAGAACCTAAGTGAGTACCTAGCAAGCATGTAAAACACAACTCAACCACCTAAAACCATTTCCGCAACCACATAATACCCTTAACAGCCAAGCCACAAGTCACCAAAAAATCATCATCGGTGGCCACCGCTCCATAATCACTCCGTTCAACACCCAAATAACAACAAAACAATATCCAAAACAACATAATTTTGCCCCAAAAATTGCATCACTTTACCTCCAAAACAGCCCCAAAACGACTCTCCCCTCACCGTCATTTTTTTCGCGCCGCTGCCGCCCCCCGCCGTCACCGCCGCCGCACCGTGCTGTCGCCGCCGCTCCTTGCTCATTGCTGTTGCCACTTTTGGTTCATCGTGGGTGAAGAAAAGTGATGGTGGCTTAGGGTTAGGGTGGTGGTGGTAGCAGCTTAGGGTTTAGGAGTTGGGTTATTCTTCCTGCACCTCCATTAATTAGGATCTACACCCCAGCTCTTCACAATTCCCAAAATACCCTCAATCCAAGTTGAGTTCTTGATTGGTGGGGTTACTTCATGCACCCCCGTTAATTAAGTTCCGCACCCACACTCTCCACAATTACCAAAATGCCCTTAACCCAAGTTAAGTTTCTAATTGGTGGGGTTACTTCCTGCACCCCCGTTAATTAAGTTCTACACCCATACTCCTCTCAATTACCAAAATGCCCTTAATCCAAGTTTCTGATTTGGTGGGGTTACTTCCTGCACCACCATTAATTAAGTTTTGCACCACCAAAATACCCTTAACCCAAGTTGAGTTTTTGACTAGTGGGGTTATTTCTGCACCTTCCTTAATTAGACCTGCACCCATAATTCTTTTTGTTTCCAGAAATGCCCCTTTAATTCTTTTTTATAAAAATAAAGAAAATAAAAAGTTTTGACATATTGTGTTTTTTTCTTTTCTTTTAAAAAAATGTTTTATTTAACTTTCAACTATCCGAAATTTGATTTGAAAAGTTATAATGATTTGATTGAATTCTTAAAATGGTCGTTACGAAAGTTCAATTCGAGAAGTTTTAACTTTGATTGGAATACCAAAAGACCACACGTGTCTACGGTATCCAAATTTAAAGTTTTAACTTTGACTGGAATACCAAAAGATCGCACGCTTCTACGGTATCCAAATTTGAAGTTTACTCTAAAAAACATTCAAAATAAAAATATATAAAATTTTCAAAACTAAAAATATTAAACATTTCAACAACTAAATTTTCCAAAAGAACTACGTAACCCTGATTCTTTATCCTCAATAGAGATACGTAAGACCGAGGTCAAATCCTTGTCGGGCTCCCCTTTTTAAAAAAAAATATTTTTGTTTGTTATTGTTTGCATTTTATTTCATTTTTGGGAAAAATAAATATTTCGAAAAATCACACTCTTTTACTCGTTTAATTAAAGGTACCGTCTTAGGACGGGCGTTGTGGGGGTGCTAACACCTTCCCCACACGTAACCGACTCCCGAACTCTAAATCCGGTTTTGCGAACTTGTCTTATCTTGTTTTTGGTTTTCCATAGTTTTTTCTAATAAACTATGGTGGCGACTCCACTATTTTGAAAATTATTAAAATAAATTATTTTTGTTTGCCGTCTCCGTCATGACCCCGGTTGCGATAAGAGAAAATAAAAAATAATAAAACTCAAACATAATTAAATTGAACAAACAATAAAATTTAAATTAAATTATGAGAATTAATTAAAAGCATATTTTTTTCATTTTTTATTATTATCGGAAGGAAGTTTGATGTTTTTTTGTTTTTTCTATTATTATCGCCGAATAATTAAGTAAAATTGATTTTATTTTCATTCTTTACCTTTTTTTATAACCATTTTTTTTTTTATTTTTCTCAATCTTATTTGACATTTTTCTCTCAGCAGAATATTTTTGTGGACTTCTCCTAATTTAATCTTATTCATTTTTCCATAAATATTTTTACCATATTTTTCATTTTTCTGAAAAATAGAAGAATCCAAAATGATTTTATTCGAACATTTATCATGTATAGTATCACTTCTGATAAAAGGGATTGCGTTTGGCACCTTCAATGCTTCTTTACTAAACTTTATGGATTTGAAAATTTTCTCTTTCCGTCTTCTATCAAATAACAATGGAGGTTCATGTAAGCACACACATTCGTTGTTTGTGCTATTGTCTTGAGTCTTCCGAGAAGAGGGATGGAGAATTACATTTTCACACGACATTCACCTCAAATGAAGATCATTATAGTGTGAAATTTTAAGATTGATAAATGTTTAAAATCTATTTTGGATTGTATAATAAAAAATATTATTTTAAAAATGGACTTTAAGTTGAATTTAATATTATAAAACTAACTTGTATGATAAAGTTTGTATCTATTTACATATTATGAATTGATTTTATCTTTAATCGGTAGGAGATATACTTTTTTTGTGAGAAGGCTGCTCAACTCATGTATAAGACAAATAGTTATGAGTGATTCGGTAGATAGCGGGTGATACAATAGGCCTATCAAATCTTGTTAGCATAAACTCTAATATCATCTTAATAAATAAATTTTAAGTAAAACTCAACCTTATAAAATCTATTTATAAAATAAAATTTGTACCTACTTTTATATATATTACGAATTGACTTTATCTCTAATTAATTTAAAATATCTACCATTTCAAATATGTAATTCACAAATTAAAAGTGTATTCTAAACGGGAAGTTTATTATTGATTCTACTATGTAAAAAAAAATTGCATAAAAAAAGCTTTTCTAATTTTTTTCAATTCACATACGATTTGGAAGGAGTTTTTAACTTAAAGACTTTATTAATTATGCAATTCACATACGATTTGGAAGGAGGTTTTAACTTAAAAGACTTTAGTAATTGTAGGATTCGTTTCTATTTCATGAATTCTACAATTCAAAAAATTTCTTGGATTAAGCAGTTTGAACTATAAAGAAAAAAAAAAAAAACTAGACAGCATAATCTTCACATAGTGACATTAATAACTATGGTGATGAACTGTATAATCCATATTATAGTTTTTGTTAATATTTTAGATTATACAATTTAAAATACAATTTT
>Ga0209700_102770_pt1 | contig 34933 bp, 13 predicted proteins | sample SiratroredBW_FD_187528 | JGI IMG/M metagenome (GOLD analysis project Ga0209700, IMG submission 187528) | Root nodule microbial communities of legume samples collected from California, USA - Siratro red BW (SPAdes) (version 2) | ecosystem: Host-associated > Plants > Roots > Nodule | place: USA...
ATCTTTAACTAATATATATATATATATATAATTTATTATTTATCTTTTAAATTTATTATACATTAGTATGAAGTAGTGAGAGTTTGTCAGTGAAAAAATGAAAACACTTAATAGAGTAGGATTTTATAAATAAATTAGCAATCTAAATAGTCAAAAAGATGAAAAAAAATATAGTGATTTTATGTTAAAGATGATGAATAAAAAGACAATCAATTAAATATGACTCATACCATAATGAAAGGTTGAATTATGAATAATTTGAATCGCACTTTTGTTGTCACATTGTCCGAGTACACAGAACTTAGTTCATAACCCTAAACACTTATATTTAAAAGAAAATAACGTAATCATGACAAGGTATTCCAATTCAATATAATTATTTTTTCAAAATGTAGTCTATTAGCAAAATGTAAACAAATTATAGTAGAGTTTTCCCGTAATAAAAAAATTATATGTAGACGTACACATAAATAAATTAGATATTAATGTGGAGAGATAATTCTATCAATAATATACTGTAAAGATAGCATACATTTTTCCATATATAATTTTAATGATAGATAAATAAGTTATGATAATATACAGTTTACTAATAAAATGTTTTATTTATTACATAAAAAAAATTATTCTATCTGTTATTAATTTGTAATATCTATTTTGGGACCAATTTTTTATGTTTTAGCAACATATTTTTTCTAAAAAACTGATTTGCTATAGTGAATTTAATTTTTCAAGAAACTTATGCAAATAAAAAACTTATTTAATTATAGTTAATTATATCTAATCAAGTGTTAAAATAATAAGTTAGTTTTCACATATTTTGTCGTATTTTACTAATAAAAATCATTATAAAACTTGTTAAAAAAATATTTAAAAAGTGTCTACTAAATCGTTATCTGAATATTTTTTAAATTCTCATGATATATTACACTGAAACCAAGTTCAGGTTTCGAAAACAGAACCAAAAATAGTTTATCTTTAAAAAAGACAGTTTCTATAATTAACTATACTATCTTTTTAACACCTAGTATGTAGTCATGACCGTACAATACTATATTTAACATATACACGACAAACATATATAACTCGTTAGATTGATGTCTTTCAATCTATTAAGTCAAACATATATATACAAAGAGGTTATTTACTTTGTTACAATTAAAGTCACTTGTTTATTTGCTTGGAGAAAAAAATGAAACGTTGAACCTTTCACGTGTTTCACATGAATCTCAAGACAAATAGAGCTTTAAATTATTTGAGTTAACATTTACTTTTTAGGAAAAAAAAAAACTATTCACATTAGCATATTATAAGGAATGTAAAATATTTATTGCTTTATTTTCGTAACTAATTTCTATAAAGAAATTTTATCGGGTATTTTATGTTAAATATTTTATAGATACATATAATTAAACACATTTCGTAATTACATGGGGTATATTATTTTTAACATGTTTTATTTTAAAATAATAAAATAATATTTTATTATTTTTGTTTCAATACCTCCAATAATTTTATCCAATAATTTTATACCGTTTAGAAGTCAAAACTCATGTTCATTTAAATATATATTTTTTTCTTAACCTTTTGAAATTTCTTTTAAAGGTAAAATAATGATGAAACTCTTTGTGAGCTCCATAACAAACAATATATCAAATGTGATTATTGATTCTAACCATATCATTTTAATAAATTTAAGGTCAAATGGTTTATAAAAATTTCGTTTTCTTAATTTTTTATTTAAAGCTTATTCCGATACAAGATACATAACATTCTCTTCATACTTCTTCTGACAATGTCTGTAGACTGATTTAATATCTAAAGTTTACAGACATAATTCGTATTAAAAAAATGAAAGGTTAGTAATAATTATTGGTGGAAAAGTGAAGAAGTAATATGGTATTATATGAAGGTGGGTAATATTTGTGAACAGCAAGTAGAGTTGTGATGTTGCATGGAAAACATGAATTGCATGGAATTTCCCTTTATCAACTTATATAGGAGCTAAACAAAAGACTTGAACACTTCACTCACTTCAAATTAGGCCGTTTCACGTTTAACTTGCTGACAAATACTCTGATGCCAAAACCCACACCCAAATTGCCTAGTGAAGTATAAGAGATGGGTCTCACTTACTTAGGTGATTTAGCCAATCATAGAAGATTTTACATCTTTCTCGGTCACATTTTATGAGTTTGTCTTGTGAAGATAAATGGGATGGGACCAAGTTCTTGAGTGATTTAGCCAATCATACAGCTATGATCTTCCTTTTGGGACCCTCTCATGTTCTTTCTTTACATATACAAAAGAGTGTTATTCGGCCATCTCATATGCATATTTTTTTATCTTTTTCTAAGTTTTGGCCCGTGCAAGAGAAGCATAGATTCAGGCCATCAAATGTTTATCACAGTAAAAGTGCATGACAAGCCCATTGTCTAAAGCAGAAACAAACCCTGGCCATGAAAATTCGCCAAAAATATCAGTCAACACAGACCACACAGTGTCATATTAATTATGTTCCAGTGAATTTCTCTTAAAAAAAATTAAGACAAACATAAAAAAAAGAGAATATTTAAAATTTTCTTCATATAATATTTGAAAATGAACTTCATTTAGAATATAATTTGGTCCGACATTAATATATTATTCCATTATTAAGATTTAAATAAGTTTTAGATATTTAATGGATGACTGATCTTTGTTTTGAGTGGTTAATAAATTATTTTTCAACTAAAGAACTTAATAAATTATAAATTTTTAGTTTAAGTTATAAAAACAGTATTTATTTGTATTTCGCTTTTGTTATTATATTGACTTTCTTAATTAATCCCAAAAATATTTTTATATTTCTCTTCAGGTCCTTCAACTTATTTTTATTTTCATCATAGGGTGATATGTCTTACAAAAAGGAGTTAATGTGTATACTTTCTCACCATTCTAAATTTTATGACACATATTTCAACTTAAGAAACACATGATACATGAGTCCTATAAGTGACAGAGGTGACAATAGGGATTTAAAATAAAAAAAATGTAATTTAATAATTACTCACGATAAAATAAAAAATTGTCACTCAAATAAAAATTAATAATATGCAATTAATCTAAAACGTATTTAAGCTAGTTGTTAATAAAAAATATTAACATATTCGTGAGTAGTAATAGGTGTTAACTCTTGTAGATTGTTATTAATATTTATGTGGATAAATAATTAATATTGTTATCAAAGAAAATACTCATTTGTTTCTATTAATAAATATGTAATTAAATTTTTTTAGTTATAAAAAACATATATTAATAACTATAAGAACCAACTTGTATTAAACATATATCCATTTTTTTTTATATAAGTAGAGTATTGTTAAAAACAAATTACATTGGTACTAACCCATAAACTAAATGTCCCTTCAGGTCAAATTAGAGAGATAACTGAAAAGAAAGTACAGTTTCAATAAAGACAAATTCAACACTAATCTTAATCTTAAACCATTTTCATGAAGCAATAGTAAATACGTATAGAGAACCATTGAAGTTAAAAGAACATCTCCAAACATATATTACTATGATAATTAAGTAAGATACCGGATTATCTCTAAATGAAAAGGAATAATGATTAAAAATATAATTAAGTAACTAAATTAAGTAAAGTTTATATAATTATAAATTTTTTAATGTGTGTTTTATTTAGCAGAGTTTATATTATCTATCACAATTTTTTATAATATCTTTATCATATGTTAGATGGTTTAACATCTCTTAAAATAATTAATGATAACTAATACGTAATGTAAGTCATATATAATTTGCTTTTATACTTAAAAATAATACACATATTTGGCAATATATATTTGCTCAAAATAAATATAAATACAGAAATTAATGTCCAACAACATGCTATCAAGAAAGGAACATTCCAATAATGTTGAAAAAATCATATAAGGAATCAATTTATCTTAATCTAATACGAGACCTTCTATGACTAAACATTGATCACACAAACAAAACAAATCAAGGAGACATTTGTGTGAAGATATAAAAGATTGTATTATTAAGCACATAAAGATTATCTCTCATGAAAATTATACAATAATTGTCGTCTTTACATAATGTAATTAATTTTTTATGGTAGTATATAAAACTTTTTGTATTCTCCACTTTGTGAAGTTATTCACTTTTAAGAAAATAATTTGCATTTAATCTCTCTTTAAGAGTTACCTTCCTTCCAGAAAACATCTCTTATTTTGTAAGGAGAAGTAATTTGCTAAAGACTATCTTGGTAATGGAAAAGTAAAACACAAAATATTCTACTTGAAACAATACGTTTATTTGCACACATTAATTTGAATAGACAACCTATCAAGCATGATCCTCCAAGATAATGCAAGCACTTTGAAAAGAACATGACTGTAATATTTCTTTTTTGAATATAGACAACTTTCGTTTTAATATGGAACTATATACCTCAAAAAAATGTTAAGATGGTGTTAAAAAAAATAATATATATTTTTCATGTGTGTCTACTTGTTGATATAGATGTTTTTTCATGCGATTGTATCAATCCAGAGATGTCAAAATTAGTAAAAAAATATACAAAAATGTTAGGTCATTTTGTTAAATTTCAAGAGATGTAAATATAAATCTGTTTAGAGAAAAAAATTATAATTACTTTTAGAAGATAAAAATAAAAAAAAATTGAAATCAATTTTCACAAGTTAAAAATATCTTATGTAAAAAAGTTCAATTTACACAAACTTTTTCATGACCATTTTTAGGCAAAAAAAACTTGGAATGGGTTTATTTATAACTAATTAGCTTATGCATAAATTCACTGGTAGAAGTTTATATTACTTTTTTAGTTTCTACATAAGTTAATTTTAACTTAACATAATATTTTTATTATATTTTTCTTCTAAAAATACTTATGGATAAAGTCACTTGTAAAAATATACTTTACAAGAGATTTTTAAATTGGTTATTTAGTAACTGATGTATAATAAAAAGTCATAATAACCATATAAGTTTTTACAATATTTTTACGTTAGGTTTGGTGTACACTGCAAATGTATAGTCACAATGTGACAGACTCTTAATGTTTTACAAATTTTCTCTACATTGAGTTGAGTTTTAATTCAATCTAATTTAATTTAATCTACCTAACAAATAAATATAAAAAGTTGACACAGTCTAAGATGAGATTTTTTTTATTAAGTTGGATGATAAGTTTGCTTAAACCTGATTCAATCTGATCGGTGTATACCCTAGGTTTCATAACAATAATTAGGGATTGTTTAGTTTGAGAATTTTAAAGTTTTAATTGTAAAATTGCCACATTATTTTTACTTTATATTTCATTTTCAAAAGTTTCAATAAAAATAATAATTAAAAGCTACTAGTATTTTCATTATTGATTACAAATTTTTAAAACAAAGGAAACTAGCCACTAGCTTTTAATCATAAACTATGCACATTATAAAGAAATAAAGTCACACAAATGGTAATGAGAACAATGTTAACAACAAACCAAAATCTCTCCCATTTTTTTAACAAAGTAAACACATCCTTAACTGAAATCCAAACATGGAGGATACAAGGAGAAGGAGAAGTGAAAAACCACTATTTTTTTTTTACCAAACTTAAATATTGAAATTGACAAAAATAAATAAATAAAGGTGTTCCTGTATGTGGAGGGCAAACGATGGGCATAACATCAATAGTTGAATATTTAAAGAAAAGGCAACCTGCGTTAGATGAAATAAGACATCAATATGTTACTTTTGTAGCTCAAAGGATGACACAATGGAACATTTTTTTTTGCATGATCATTTTTGACATAATATATATATGTAAAACTATGCTTTCAAGTGTTTGTATCTTAGGTTAAAAGATTGTAAGATAATGTGTTTTGTGGAATAAATATATGGAGTAAGGATATGCGTGCGTTACAGTGAGATAGAAAACATTTGGAAAACGTCTATCAAGTAAGGTAGAGATTTTTTTTGTGCTAAACTATTTTCATTTTACATTACATTCAGTAACCTCTGTAGAAGATATTTTGTAATAACTTTTTTTCGGTACACTTAGTATCACTATAGAAAATATATTTGATTCCCCCTTTGAAAAAATAAAAATATCTCCCATTGGTTTGGTATGTGTTTAGGAACATACGCTTAACTTAAATAACTTTTTAATGTAATCCCGGTTTGCATTATCTACATATGTAAGCAATAAATAAAATAAAAATATTATCCTATTAAGAAGAAATATATCAATTGACATTGGGCAAAGAAAAAGGTTCCTCGTCATTGCTTCAAAGAGCTATGAAGAACGACGTCATAGAAAAGAAATAATCACAATATGCAATAGTGATTACGAAGAAGAATAACTAGATGTGTGCACCAAGACTTTATTATATTATATATATTATTGTGCGTAAGAGCCTAACACTTGTGTACGTTCAAACTTAACATTCTAGAGTACGTTTCAGTTCCAATTCAAAATAATTGTGTTAATTGATTTGAAAATTATCGAAGACTAGCTGATTTGTATTTTAAGAAAATTTATTGACAACCAACATGAGTCAGAGTCAATATATGTCAATTTCTTTTTTTATCATATCATTCCTTATATTTATCATTTCTTTCTTCCATTTTTCTTCTTTATAAATTATATATGCTACAATCAAATGAACAAAGTTGATTTAGTTTTTATTACAATTACAAAAAATGTTTTAATTTTCTTTTCACACTAACCTAATATAAGTTTGAGAAGTGACTATGAGAAGGAAAGGGACAGAGCAATCCATCAGTTTCAAAGTACACTGTTCTTTTGTAACTAAATTTTCAACCACTTTCTGACTCCAAGTTCTAATATATGCAATGTATGTGATCATTGACTTACCATTATATGTATATATAGATATTGGTGAAGCTAGGATGGGAGTGATGCTTTCAGTTGATGCACACTACCTTTGGAGAAAAATGATTTGAACTACGAAAAGACTAATCCTAGTTCTTTTTGATTCCATTTGGTGGTTGTTTATTAGTTAAACGGTGACGTGGTCTCAACTAGGTATCTGAAGAAGCTAGAACCAAAATTGAAAACTGTGCATTGGTTTTCCGTGTTCTTGGGATATGATTGAGACGGGTACTAAGGGTGGCAATGGCGTGATGATGCACAAAGATTCTGGGATGAAAAAATTCTACAAATCTATCTAACTAAAATATGAACAGATAATGTAAGAATTTGGGGAATGTTTCTTGTGCGCTGGGTTTCCTTATAGGTAAGAGCATTTGTTTTTCTGATGGCAGATTATTCAAATGTATTACTTACACGGAAACATGTTTGCATTATTAACCTTCACGTATTGGAAGTAGCTTTCCTTAGCAACTTGAAGTGGACATTGCGAACCTCAATGGTGGAAAGCACGCATGCTCTCTACTTAGAACTCAAAAATACACCTATTGGGGCCATCAATGGGACCTTCTTTACCAATTATGTGCTCGCTCACAACTTTCGTTTCGTAAAACTATTATATTAGTTCCTCATTTCGCCTTTTCTTTTTTCAGCCAATTTGTTCCACACCACTTATTTTTTTCTTCTATCTTTTTTTTTTATTACATTATATCTTCAAATTATCTGCAAATAGCATATGCATGGTGTATCAAATAATGCATTACCCTTCTCCCGCACCAAACTATAACTTTATTGTTTGTATGTTCGGTGCCTAGGATATAAAGGACAAAACCTTAAGAATATGTATAATAAGCCATTCAATCGGACATTCCCAAAATTAAAGCCCTGCAATGGAATATCAAAAACACCGATTCCACGTGTTACTATTTCAGTCTCTATCCTTTTCACAATTTTTTTTTTTAATGCGCTGCTATTCACAGACTCATTCTTCATGAAAAAATATGTACAATAAAGGTATTTTACTTTCTCATTTTTTTCAGAGTCAAATCAAAATTTATGAAGCTCAATGGTGAAGAAACCTCTTGGCAGAGGCTCTAAAGGGACATGTGGAACTGACAAAGCCGTCAACAAGATGCAGATAGATCTTTAAATCGTGACACGTGGCAATGTTGATTCCCCTGAGGTACGGAGAATCCCTGCTACAAAGCCGAAGCTCCTCCCCAATCTCCGAGTACAACAACCACTGTACCTCTTCCACGCGCTTCCGCATCCACCTATGAAAACTAGCCACGTGGTCACCGCTTTTTCCCTCCACGTCACCGTCTTTTTTGTCCACGTCATCAAACACAAATCCCGGTATCTTAGTTATAACATCATCCGAGTTCACTATCCGCAATACCTTAGTCCCCTGCTCCTCCAGCCGCCGCCGAAAACTCCGGTTGCCCACGCGGGGGCCGCCGAAGGAGATCACCGTCACATGGGGCGGCCGGAGAAAACTGTTTCTTATGTCATACGCGGTTAGAGTCGCCAATGCCGCCCCCAAACTATGCCCAGTAATGGTCAAACTCAAGTTTTCTCCTTCGTAAGTTTTAAGGATTCGACCAATCTCTTTTCTCACCATATCTTGCAAGCTCATAAACGAAGGGTTGTTACTGACCTTTGACGTGTACAAACTCAGGAACCCACTTTCCACCATGGCTCCATTTTCTTCCATACTGCATGGCTCTGCTTCCGTGGTCCCAGTTGAGTTAGATGGAACCACGTTCGTCAGAGTGGCTCGAAGATTTTCGAGCCACTCAAGACACGTGGTGGTACCTCGGAATGCGATAACAATGTCTCTTCGACCCAGTCGTTTGATCTCTTCTTTGTTGTTACACACTGCTACGTACCCAATGTAGCTTGATTGCGTTGCCACCCAACTCGGTGCTTTGTCCATCCAAGTAGGTAGTTTGATCCCCGAGGTTGCACGTAGGTGTTTGGTTACCTTGTAACCGGTGTTGTGTAAGCCGCACCGTTCCAAGTGTGTGCTTTTCGGAAACTTGCATGTGGCGTAATTAGGGGAAGAAGGGTCGACTTCGAAGGACTTATACACGGCCTCAACGAATTGGCCATAGCGGAGAATCTCGGCGCGAAGGTTCTCGTCCAAGGGGTCTAACAAACCGTTCCAATTGTTCATTCCCTGGTATTCCTTCCATCTCTTTCCAACTTTGTTGGTCAATGGCGACGATGGTGGTGAGATTGACGACGACAATTGTAACTGAGGAATGTGTGTGTTCATCATTTTCTCCATTTTTTGTAGGGGTTTGGTTGATTGAGGGAGGGTTGCGCAGCGTGGTCTAATGAAGGTTGGAGCGTGGTGAAGAGTTGCCATGAGTGACAGTAGTGAGTGAGTGAGAATGAAGGAAAGAGAGTGAGGGAATGAAGTTTTGTGCGCTGTGTTGGTGTGGTTTGGAGGGGAAATTTATAGGTGAGATAGAAAGTGTGTGTGTGTGTGTCATATATGTTTAATTGTTTTTTTTTCTGTTATTTTGGTATTTTTTTAGTATATCTAGAAAACCTTAAAGATCTTGGTTACGTAGAGCCATTAGCGTACGACCACGTTTTCGAAACCTCCAGCTTTGTTGTGCTGAGGAAGTTAATGACCAATGTCAAGGATATTTTGAAATAGGATCTGAGTTTCGGCGGAATAGATTCTTGAATCCTGTTTTCTGATATGACTTTGTACTGTATAATTGATACAAAAGTTTAATTAAGTGGTTATAATTGACTTTTGGAAATTTAGGTTCAGGTTTTGAGCAGACTAATTGCTAGGTTAGGGTCTTTTGCAAACAATAAATTTTCATGAAAAAAGAAACTTTGGTAGCAGCGGTTACTTGGGTGAACCAATCATGCGAGTTTTTTTCATCTCTCTTGGTCCCATTTTATGACCTTGTCTAGTGAATATAAATGGGATGGGACCAACATCTTGAGCGATTTAGCCAATCATACAGCTCAGATATTTCTTTGGAACCCTTTTCTGTACTCAGTTTATACATAAAAATTAGTATTATTCGGCCATCCCATATGCAATTTTTTAAAACTTTTACAAGTTCTGACCCATGCAAGAGAAGCATGGATTTAAGGTATTAAATAAAAGTCTGTCATAGTAAAAATGTATCACAAGCCCAATAGTGTGCACTCGAGAGGCCGAAAGTGCCATATTGTCATTTACCTTTGCTGTTATCAACCCAAATTATGCTGACACCCTAAGTCTTACAAAATTTCACTTCATCCCGTTAATTTATGAAACAATATGATGTTATGCTTCCATCGTTTTATATAAGTCAAATGATGTAAAAAAAGAATATTTTCTTTTTATATTTGCCATTCTTGTTAATATAGTTCTAAACTTTTAGTATGCAGCGATATCTAAATTTCAATGGAACTTTAATTCATAAAAAATCCTTTAAATTTATGTAATTAATTTATAATTATAAATTATACTATTTTTTTTGTCAGCCAAAAAAATATATTAAATAGGAGGCACAAAGGGGTGTCTCAGACGTTTACATTCATCTACATAATTTTAAAAATAAACAAAATGTACAAAAAAAATAATTTGTCAACTCCTTTGATTTATTGTGTTATCAACTCACAAAATAAACAATATCATCTAAATATCATCTAAATATTATGAATTATTTCATGTTCTAACCAAAATAGACAAAATAGAACCAATAATCTAATGAATGATAATACTAATAAAATTGAGTGCTTCTAATATTATCATTTAGAGGATTCAAATTTTGACATCTAATATTCATCTTTTGTTTTCTTCTACTTGAGTTCTAGTAATGGAAATTGCATGAAGGTGACTTGCTAATTTGTGAGACAGTTTCCCAACATTTCATGTATCTAGAACACTATTTGTTGAATATTTGTTGCCTTCCTTGTTAGTATTCCCTCCATCACAGATCAACTGCAAAATGGCTAGTGTTACACACCGTTAACAACTTGATAGGTACCTCCAAGAGGTAAAATCTATATATGCAGCTACAATATAAAGTAAAAATTTGTAAGCGCCTATAACCTATATATACAATTGTAATATAACATTATAAGAATTTTTATGTTAATACAGTGTTTTTAAACACTCTAGCAGCAATTGATACAATTCAGAGTATAAGAATCTTATAGTTTTTTGCATTTTAGCCAAAACTATGTGTTCAATTGTGTTAAACATCATATTTTCTCACTATCAACCTTTCCTTAAATTGAAAATAATCACATTTCTATAATTTCATATTCTTCAAATTAAACTATTTTTTATTAACACTATTGAAAATTATCATCTTTTTTAAAATTATTGTGACATTCATTAAGCAATTAAATATATATTTTTATAGCAATTAAAGATATATTTTATTTTCATATGTTTGTATGACATGCATTTAGTTGTAAGTGAGTTTAGGCATATATATTGTATAACCATTTCATATCGTCATGGAAAACTTTTATTTTTTTAAAGTGTTTTAAATATAATAATTAATTATATTAAAATATAATTTAATTTTGCACATAATCAACTATCTCATATTATAATTGATTATATAAAAAAATAGTGAATTATTTTAATTAATAATTAATTATATGATTTTCATTCAAATATGATATTTGTAAATAAATTTATTTGGGCCATAAATAATTGATTATGTTGTTCATGGAAGATTTTTGGAGTAGGAAGACATATGACATGTCTACTCAATTTTAAAAGAGTTATAGTTGGTTGAACAAGTCATCAATTTAAACCTAGGTATAAAATTCATATTTTAGTCAAGAATAGGCCTTTTAGAGATTTGAGTATGAAATATATTAAATAACTTTTGGGTTACACATCTCGAGCCAAAGATTTGCTATAACAAATGAGGTATTAAGATTTAGAAGTAGGGTTTGTATCCCAAATTATGTAGGAATTATGCATATGATATTAGAGAAAGTTCGCATGAGTAAACTTAATTTGTATCTTGGCACAATAAATATCAAGATTAAATAAGCCCATTTTGTTCATCGCCTAATATCTTAAAGTTGTAGCTTAATTTATTCCAACTTGTTAGAACTATGAAAAGGTTAAGAGCTTTAATTTAAATATTCGGTGGGTTGTTACGACAATTAGAAGTGTCAGAATTGAAATGAGATAACATTATCATAGATTTTGTTGTTATTCATTTACATCACCATATGAGAAGTGTGTTGCCTTATTTCATTATCGTATATATTTGTTGCATTATGGTAGTATAAATGAGATAACAGTTTAGGTCTTTTTCTTACTGATGAAACATATTAACATAAATTAAGATCATTCTAATAATCTTTATATACTAACAGTTTGTGACTTATGTACTGCCTTTGGACCCAGTCCATGTAGATAGAAACTCATTATTTTACTATTCCATAATCACCTTTTCTGACTTTTCATTAGGGTGATAAAGTGAACAAACAGACTCCCATATTAGTTAATTGGTGGATTAAATTTAGAAAAGGTGAGTTAAATCTGATTCTTTTTAGACTGAATTAAAAATAAATCAATTTGATTTTAGGTGAGTTAACTTAATAAATTAAAACACTCGCGTGTAAAAAATATAAGAAAACATTTGTCATTGATAACTCTCTCTATTATAATAATAATAATAATAATAATAATAATAATAATAATAATAATAATAATAATAATAATAATAATTTTAAATATTTAAGTAATTAATTAATGTTAAAGGTTCTATTATCTTTTAAGTTGTATTTTTTCTTAATATAGAAACATATCAATGTACCTACAATTATGTTCAAATTCATTTACAAAGGAGTTAGTTTTCTATACTAGCAACAATTCTTCAATTTGTTTTCAAGATGATCCAACTCAAATTTACAGTTGGATTGCGGATCAAAGTTCAATGGATTCAGGGGAGAAAAAATTCTTTATAAAGCATCATTAACATTAATTCTTAATAACTTTAGAATTTTTCACATCAAGCAACAATATAATTATTAATAAATTAATAGATAAAAGGATAGAAAATTAATAACATTCAAATGTCTTGAAAAAATAATTAAAGAAAAACGTGCATCCGATTCGCAATTGGCTTAGTGGTAGATTTTTATTACATCACAATTTAGTCCGGAAGGAAAGCCTTACAACTTTAACTGAAAAAGACTTATTATGAAATAAAAATCCAGTCTAGAATTGGGAAATTTATAATTTTTTTTATAATAAATATACCTTTGATAAATATTTTATTTACATGAATAAAATTATTTTAAATATCTCAGAACATTATTCATCTAAATAATACAATCATAAGCACCTCCAACTCTAGAATCTTGAATAAAATAAATTCACCTTGTAGTCATTCCAGAACTGTCTTAACCATGAAACTAGAAACTACCATAGCCAAACAATAACATAAGCCACAACCTCAACTGAAAGAGGAAAACTAGCAGCAGAAGACATTCATCCGACAATATTCACCTAGATAATCAAATAGGTAAGCTACCACAGATAGAGTTTATTTAGAGTTGTGAAATATATTAGTAAGTTCTAACATACTAAATAAACAAGTCGAGTTGGGCCAATTTAAATATTTTTTTTATTTAATATTTGTTCATATAATAAGATATATTTTGTTAGAAAATAGTATTATTAGCTCTCATTGTCACATCAAGTCAAATTCACATAATCTTTCTTAGAAAATTTATTTTTAAAGTTCAATTTGGTGTTTATAGGTCTTTAAGGGAAGATTCATGAAAAAAAAATTCACAATCCTAAGTAAAATTCTAAGAGATTAATATTACTTTTAATTTCAAATTTTAAAACAATGAATCTGTAAATTTGTTTTATATGTTGTTTAATTTTTTTATTTTTATTCAATACGAGATTTAGCTTATTTTTTTAGAAATCTATTACATTATAGTATTAGTATAATATTAATAACTTTAAGAAATTTTGAGAAATTTAAAACAAAACAACAAGTAAACTGTTTAGAATTCAGTTTAAATTTACCTGAGTAAGCAATGCAATTTTGTACCTTAGGCAGCCACATAGTTGACTTGGGCTGAGATATACTTTAGAAGAAAAAGGTGATGAATTTGGTAAAGAAATGGGAAACGTAGCTTAATCTGAACCACATAGAAAATGAAATATAGTTTGAGAACATTGTTCAAATCCTAAACTTTAAATGGTGAGGGAGAATACTCACCAATAATTGTCAGTGAATTGACAAAGACATAAAGTAACACATTTAAAGTCAAAAGTACAGTTGTTTACAATGGGGGATATTTATTAAGAGTAATAAGGACAGAATCATAATATATATATATATATATATATATATATATATATATATATATATATATATATAATATTTTTATACACATATTTGTTATTCCTTTAAGGATAATAATTAGTAAAATCAGAAATTCAAATGTTACATGTATATAATTAATATTTTTTTTCGAAGATAATATGTGTCCCTGTCCTAAAGATAAATTCTAAAGAAAATATTCCTTCCAGTATGTAGTTACATGTGTTGGAATAAAAATATTTGTAAACATACCTATTGTACACTGAATAAAAAAATATAAATAAGTTTTTTAAAATAAAAATATTAATTAAGTTTTAATAATTTTTTTATGAATTTCGTTTCCTAAATTATCTTTAGTTATATTATTATCAGAAATGATATTCAGATTTAAACTTTAATTTTGTTTTTAAGCGTTGAAAAAAATAAATTAAACCATTATTTTTTTCTGCAATTAAATTAAATTAAATCCTAAACCTTAAAATCCTAAACCAATTACTTTTAAACAAATGGTGTATATTTAGGTGAAAAATATGGATTTAGATAAAATTTAAAAAAATTATTTAATTAGATAAGTTGTTATTTTGGTTTTATAATGAAGAAGTCTAACAAGCACGATTTCAGTTTGTAATATTTTTTTTTGTTATATCTAAAGTTGTGTATGCAGAGATGATTTAATTGATTTTTTTAAGTAGTTAAGCACAACTTTTTCATTAAAATATAATTTTTACGTAATTATAAAATAATTTCAGTTTGTAATAATTTTTTTTTGTTATATCTAAAGTCGTGTGTGCAGAGATGATTTAATTGATTTTTTTAAGTAGTTAAGCACAACTTTTTTATTAAAATATAATTTTTACGTAATTATAAAATAATTTTTGTCGGACGTCACGAATATTGTGACACTTAGACTAAAATTGACAAAGAAAAAACTGAATTAATATATGACAAGAAACTCAATTTAATTGTTGTTCAAACTCATGATCCAATGGTGATATGAAATGATTAAAGTAAAATAAAGATAATTATAAAGTCTATTAAGTAAATTATAAGTTTGTCCATCTTATCAATAAATATCGTGAACAAGTAATGAGTAACAATAATACAAATTTTCTACTCACAATTTTTTCCTAACACGACTTATAACTACATTCTTCCTCATAAAACTATCTTTCCAAACAATCCTTATCCAAATCCATAATTTTTTAAAGTTTTACTCAAATTAGTATTTTCTACCTAAATCTACGTGTATAAAAAAACCGCGTTTCAAGTCTATTAACAATAAACTTTTCTTTCTTTATTTGAATCCAATATTACACAACTATTATATGAATATGAATTATAAAGAAAATAAAAGTATAACTTAATTATTGGAGATGAGACGAATTAACTTCATATTTGGTGAATTTCGTTAATTGTATTTCACGACGCATTAGAAACTATGAATAATTGTTATAAATATCAAAAAAATTTATGTCATTTAAATTAACAAAAATGTGTTTTTACACAATATACGTAATCAACCATTTAATATTATGATAAATATAATTGTTAATATGTTTATTATATATATATATATATATATATATATATATATATATATATATATATATATATATATATTTATATTTATCTTTATTAATTACCGTAATTTTGTACTCCTACAAAATGTATTTTACAAAAAATGCTTCTCATCTAACCAACATTAAATGCACTAAATGTAAAACCAAAGATGCTATAAATAAATTAATGAATCAAGATAAAAATATAAAAAACCAATGGGTTTAGAATGAATTGAAAACTTGAATTCATGGAACTTTGTGACATATTAATCCAGACAATTTTTTTTTCATACCATACCTGTCTGTCTCTTATTACTTTCTGTAATAAATATTATGTTCTTGTATATAATTATACTACATGCATGTTCGCTTTTCAAGTCATCTTATAAAGTCTTAATTTTTTATAGTCTTAACTTATTTTTTTTAGGTTTTATTATATTTCATTAATTATAAGACAAGTTCATAATTTTTACTTCAATATAACAGTTATATAACATTTGCAACCTCATTAATATTTTATTAAGTTATTTAAAAAAGTCTATATTTTTAAGTTTAAAATAATTGTTTTATTTTTATAATTCAGAGTCTTAGATCTTATTTAAAGTCTTGTATTTATTTATTTTTTATCATATTAACATACTTTAATATAAAGAAATCATATCTCAATTTTATGACACCGTGTAAAATCTAAAAATAATTTATTGTGTAAAGCATATAAATTATTTATCACTTTTATATAATCCAAAGTATTCACTAAAAGTTTCCTGCCATACTTTTTTGGTGGTATATTACAATAAAATGTAACACGGCAATTAATATACGTAAAAATATCTAACAAAGCATTTATGTGATGAAGATTTCCATTGCTTCCCGAAAAGGAACCTCTTTAATGAAACTTCACAAAACGAAGCGCAGAGATAAGGTTATGGGTAACTTGAGTTAAATGTTTATGGTTTCATCTTTTATATTTTCATATGAATCAATGGCAGAAGCTTCTGTCTTTCACTAATAAGTTAGTTTAACTAGGCAAAACAGTATGAAAATACCAAAAACACAATACAAAACATCTTTAGGTAATGACTCTGTTATTTATACATAGTCATATTCCAATGTGTTTTGATCTTAAGGAGAAGAAACAAAAATTAAGAATACTTTAGAATAGAAAGGATTTCAAAACAAGCGCTTGCGAGAATCCGAATATTACGTAACCACAGGCGGTACCTTATAAACAAGTTACTCTCATATTTCTACGAATCTTCGGCTTTGATATTAGTTATTGAGAGAATCCGAGAGAACATAACCAATAAAATCTTATAAAAATGAAAAATAAGTCAAATTATATAAGAAATTTATGAGTTTTTTTTTATATATTGTTTAACTTTCTTATTTTTATTAAATATTGAATTTAAATTCACATTTAAATACCCAATACCAAATCAATGTGAAAGAACAAAGTTGATACTAATCAACCAGCATTGATAGTTACGCATAGAAAGAAAGATAAAAAAAAATTGGGGATAAATTCACATTTAAATACCCAATACCAAATCAATGTGAAAGAACAAAGTTGATACTAATCAACCAGCATTAATAGTTACGCATAGAAAGAAAGATAAAAAAAAATTGGGGGTAAAGTTTTTCTTTTTGCCAATGCACAAATATAACTTGTTAATGTATGTTTTTCTCTGATATGAGTGACTGAACCTAGTAAGATGATGTTTGGTTATAGTTATATATATGACTGTAAGTATTGGTAATATTTATGTATTTTTATATTTTAAATTTATAAAGAAAAAAGATAGAAAGACACTTTACTTAAAGAATTATAAATAAATGTTCTGTTAGACTTTTAAGAGTTTTTTTTTATCATTTTTACTTTTTGAAAAGAGTTGATCTTGTTATTATGTAATCAATTAATATTGTTATTTGACCATACTGAGAACAAATTTTAATGAAAAAAAAGTTCAAAGTCGTCAAAATTTTAATAGAGGCTAAAAGCAAGTTTAAAAAAAATTAAGACAAAAAATATTAAATACTTCAAATGTATAAAGCTAAATCAAATTAATCATGATATTTCTTTTTTTTTTTTTCGCAAGGGACTTAAGTATTTGCAAATTTTTAACATAAAAACTTGATTAAATACTCGAGTTTGTTTTTAAGAGACTCAAATTTTTTTCGTGGAGACTTGAGTCCTTTACGTATTCTTATTTTTTTATAAAAGTAATTTAATTAGTGATTTTTTAGAAAATCATTTTAGTGTGTAACACTTAGGATGAATCATTTGAGTCAATTTTTCTTGAAATGTTAAATGATTGTAGAAAAGGACAGAATTAATTGCAATTTCATAAGTACAAATGACTTTTTTCCTTTAATTATAATTGAAATTTTAATAATGGAAATTTCCATTGTTCATATAGTGATTCGAAAAATTAATTCGAAAAACCGGATATTTACAAAGTTCTGGAATTTAAATTTTAAAAGACAAAGTAGCAGGTAAAACAACTCAGCATTTGAATTTGTCTAACAATGTTATCTTAGGATAAAGAAGATGGACGCACTTAACACCATTTGGGCTTTATAACTTGTGGATATGGATTGGGCTTGTGTGGCGTGTGATCCATAACCACTTCTTCTGTGCACCGCTAAGCCCAAACCTTTCTGGACTAAAATAACATGACTTCTCTCTAGAACTAGGTAGGGTATTTTGTTCAAATCTCCATTGGTTATTTTCGTACTTAAGAGAGTTTGAATTCCTGTGAGAAAGATATACTTAAGTTTAATTCCTGTGAAAAAATATTCTATATATATATATATATATATATATATATATATATATATATAAATATAATGGGATGACTGAAAAAAAGAAGAAGAGAAAAAGTACAACATTAAAAAATTATGAACAATTTTTGTTGAATTAGTTTTGATTCATAAAATTGATAATTATTAATAATTTCTAAAATTAAATTGGTGAATTTGATTGGATCCATATTTTTTAGACTCTCGTGTGAAGGATTGGATTCATATCTTTTAGACTTTTGTATGTGACGGATTGGATAAATTTTTCTGCAAATAGATTGGTAGATAACTGATAATATAGCTTGTCTTTATCGGTTCAAAGTGTGAACTATTGAATATAAACAAAAGAAGGTAGAACAAACTTAACGGGGGGAATATAGAATGATCATGGATCAATAACAATTGTTTTATCTTTAGATTATATGAGTGATTTATTAAATGTTTACCAATTATTTTTTAATTAATAATACTTAATGTCTGTGTTATTTTATAAAAAATAAAAATATATTTAATAAAGAAAATGCTTCATTTGCCTTCTTGGCCATGACATCACAATTAGTCTCTCCACTGTGATGGCGTCTCTGTCACTCCGTCTTTGGCGGCGAACTCGCCACCAATTACACTAAATTTGGTTCACATAGATTTCAGCTCCTATCTCATATTATTCATGAGTTAAAAATTAGATTTTTCAACAAGTTAATAGAAAATAATGTTTACAACTCATATATAAATTAAATTTAACTTATAAAATATTTTTATTTTTTCTTAAAATGATTAACTAGAAATTTCTCTAAAGCGGTCTTAACCTAATATTTTTCACTAGTCCATTCACCTATTGAGAAATATTGGAAATGAAATGGTCAAGAGACATAATAAAAATAGGGAAATAATTAAAGAACCTCCTTAACACTTTTCAAAAAAAATAAAATTAAAATTAAAAGGTAATATCAATATAAATTAAACATTCACAGTATAAAAAAGGTAATTAAACAATAATAATAATATGGTGTAATGTAAGGAGCAGATGCATACATTCCTATTCCTAGGTCTGAAATAAATAAGAGAGTTTGAAGACATTAGGTTGTGCTGTCTATTCTATTCTATTCTCTCACACTCTCTTTCGCACACTCTCATTCTCTCTCCTGTTGCGGCTAGGGTTTTAGTTCTTCACCCTTGCATTTCCTTCAATCTTCTTCTTCTTCTTCTCTTTGATCTTCCTTTGCGTTTCAGTTTTGTTGGAAATGGAAACTTTGCTAGCTTAGTGCTAAGGAGTGGTCGAGCCTTGTGTTTGTAACGTACGGTGTCGTTTTGGATTGAGAAAAACAGATTCTGAGAGATGGCAACCATGAACCCATTTGATTTGTTGGGTGACGACGCAGAGGACCCTTCTCAGCTCATCGCGGCCGAGCAACTTAAGGCGGCGGCAGCGGCTGCGGCGGCCGTGTCGGCTCCTAAGAAGGTTCCGGCTCAGCAGAACAAGCCGGCTCAGCTGCCCACCAAGCCTCCTCCTCCTTCTCAAGCCGGTGAGGTTTTTGACTCATCAAAGTTTTACTTTTTGGGTTTTCTGATTTTGGTTTTTTTGGTGGGGTGGATTGAAAGAGTGTGAATCGAGTCTGTTTGATGATTGTGTTGATATATCAGAGGTTTCTGGATTGTTTGGTTCAATGGTTTAATTGAGTAAGATGTGTTGTGCGTTTTATTTCTCCTTATATGTTATGGTTTGTGAGCGATTTGTTTGATCATGATTTCGTTGTTGTGTGTGTTTGATGCATGTATTCATTGTCAGCATTTTATTTTAGCCTGCTTGTCTCGTTTGGATTCGCGTAGATGATTTAAAGTCACAATGAATTGCTTACTATTGTGATGTTTGGTAAATGTTCGTATGTCTGGTTTCATGTTGAAAAAACTTTAACTAAAAAAATAGAGAGTTTTACTAATTTGGTTTTATATTCAAATCATAAAAACACATATATCACGCCACTTCAAAATCAATTTCATTTATAATAACCTTTCAAACACTTATGTGTGTATGAAGGTTGGTTGTGTATATTGGAAGGGTATTATGCGGTAACTTCGGTCTCTAAGTTTTCTTGCAAGGTATTGGGTATCTGATACATAATGCATTGTAAGTTGTGTTGAGGTAATCTGATGTGAGTTTTTGTTGAAAACACTTCCTGTGATATCATGAGTCAATTACAATGGGTTACATGATTAAACATTTTCCATTTAAAACTGTTTTTGTTTGTAATTTGTTTACGGCCATTTTCCATTTCAAACTCTGTTCTTTTTTGGGAATTTGGGTATGACATTGCCAGAATTAACTGGTTGAAGTTTTTTTTTAAGTCAGTTGATTTTGGTTGGAATTCGTCCCTATAATTATGAATGTTTACTGACAATCCTTATGTTCTTTTGTATTCGCATTTTCTTCTTCTGTATTGTTGACAGTGAGGGAGTCCAGAAATGAACCTGCTCGAGGAGGTCGTGGAGGTGGACGAGGTGGTGGACGTGGATTTGGACGAGGTGGTGGACGTGGGTTTAGTCGGGACTCTTCCAATGATGAGAACTCATTTCCTGCCACTGGAGCTCCTTACAATCAGGGTTCTTTTGAAGAAGGAGATGCTGGGAAGTCTTCTGAAAGGCGGGGTTATGGTGGACCAAGAGGTCCGTACCGTGGTGGGCGACGCGGAGGTTTCAGCAATGGTGAAACTGGTGAAGGCGAAGAAGGACGCCCTCGAAGAGCATTTGATCGTCGCAGTGGGACGGGTCGAGGGTGATGCCACTATTGATAATGATTTCTTTGTTTGATTTATGTTTTATAAGTACTGATGTCCTTTGGTCTATTTGCAGAAATGAATTTAAACGTGAAGGTGCTGGACGTGGTAACTGGGGAACGCAAAATGATGAAATTACTCAGTAAGCATTCTTCTCAAAATTTTTTATTCTATTCTTTGAATAGTAATATCATTTACATTGTTCCAATGGAAATTCTATTTTTACTTATTGCTGATTATATTTTTTTCCTCCTTATTTATATTAGAGCAACTGAGGAAGTCGTGAATGAAACTGAAAAGAATTTGGGAGATGAGAAGCCTGCAGTTGAAGAAGTAGCTGATGGAAACAAGGACAGTCCTGCTAATGAAACTGAAGAGAAAGAGCCTGAAGATAAGGTAAATGCCAACCCTATTCTATGTTTTTACTTACCATACCATAAACAGTTGCTGCCATTCCCTCATTTTGTGTTGGATAATTGAAGAACCAACAGAAGGTGTGTTCCATCTTGTGGTGTCTGCTTATAGCAGCACACCAAATTGATTGAACTATTTTATTTTTAGTTGTTAGTTGATTATTATTCCTTGCCTTTCCCCCTAATATTGGTCAGCTGTTTGCATGTGTCTGTAAGTTTTCGTGTGTATTTGTTTTTATTAATTAGTAAGTACAGTGCATGGCTCTAGTATATCTGTAATTGCTAACTGTAGGGGGATGTGGTTATTTTATGGTGGCTTGATCCCCCACACCCCCATTTCCTTGGTCTCCTTGGGGTCCATAAAGGCTACCTTAGGATGATATCATCTGATTAAATGTCAACAATTTATGTTATCATATAGCCTCATTGATAACAAATTATGGATTTGTATGTATATATACTCCCTTGATTTTCTCACTGGTGGTTACCACATGCATTTTACTTTCTACGCTCACCTTCATTGGAGGTTGATTACATACGTTGTGTTTTTAATTTAAAATTTATTGATCTGTGGGTGTTATGTTGTTAATTTGCTAGGAGATGACTCTGGAAGAATATGAGAAAGTGCTGGAAGAGAGAAGGAAGGCTTTCCAAGCACTCAAGACTGAAGGGAGAAAGGTGGACACTAAGGAGTTTGAAACCATGCAACCCTTATCAAGCAAAAAGGACAATCATGACATATTCATTAAACTGGTGAATACATCTTTCACCATCGTCTTCCCTGCTATGTATCTGCTGTTCATATGCTGGTAATACCTGCTAACATGTTTCAAAACATTTGTCTTTCCAGGGATCTGATAAAGATAAGCGAAAGGAGGCCTTTGAGAAGGAAGAAAAATCCAAGAAGGTTTGACTTTATTGAATTTGCTTGTCTTGGCTGTGAATTTATTTCTCCTAGATTGTCATTTTCTTCTGCTCAATTAGCTCGTTTCATGAAAGATCAAAACAAGTATCACTGTCACACATTTCATGTGTTATTATTTGGGAATTATAAGAAAATTTACAAGTTAAAAGGTATTTTTTCTATAAAACAAAATTAAAATATAACCGAATGTTTTAACAAATTAATTTAGTATTTTAGAAGTTATTTAATTAATAGAATACCAGTTCAATAATTATTATTTTATCTTATTATATTTAATGTTTATTTGCTGAAATTTATGTATTAACTAAAATAATTAAGGGAATATAGTCAAATATGTGGCTAACTAGTTTTCAAGAATGAGGACTTAAGTTTTAATATATGGGTAATTAATTGCTTCTATTCTCAATGCTAGCTTAGGCTTCTAATTACATTGTGAAATTATTGTCACTTGTGGTCATTTTGTGAGAGTGAAGAGGTTCCAGGTATTAGGTAATTCTATTATTTATTTTATTGAATTCCAGAATCAGCCTTGTTGACCTTAGTACATCAAAATATTTCTATAAATGCTTGTTCTTTTAAGTATGCTTTACTCCCGCCTGCCTGTGTGGCCCATGTATGGGTTGTTTGCGGGTGTTGTGCATGTTCCATGTCTATGCTTTAATATTAAACACCTGCTCTCGTGCTACTTAGAATAGGCAATATATGTCGTTTGAGACTAGAATTAGGTAAAGGCTGAAATGTTCTCTATTGGTTAAAAAAAGGTTTTTCTCAGCAGCGATATTAATTTGTGCTGATGTGATTATTTGAAAATTTGTAACCAATTATTTATTCCGGTGGAAACTCAGTTTCTTTTCAGTTTGTTATGGTAGAAGGAGCTGAAAGGAAATTTGATTTTCCTTTTTACATTGAGAAGGATAATTTTTATTTTTCAAGAGTAAATAGTTTGTACACTAAAGGAGTTTTCACTGTCATGTATGGCAATTTTGTTGATTTCTGCTATAACTATCTTGAAAGACATATCAATAGTGATTTCAAAATGGTCTTTTGCGCGGACAAATCTTCAATTGTAGAATAGAATCTTTTATATGCTTCTTTGTCACTTCTTATGTAGTGTGTTCCCAACTTTATTATCTTAACTAGGTGACATATTCTGCTTGATTCTGCCTGGTCAAATACTCTTTCTTGGTATTTATGTCCACAACATTTTCTTGTTCCTGTTTTATCAAATTTTTAGGTTGGCTGTTTGCGACAGCCAATGCATTTTCCTTTTCTAGTGTAAAATGAATAGTTTAATTTCTGTGATCTTTGTTGATGTTCATTATATTGTTTCACTTATTGGATTTCATATACTTAGTCTGTTAGCATCAACGAATTCCTGAAGCCTGCTGAAGGTGAAACTTACTACAACCCAGGCGGGCGTGGTAGGGGGCGTGGCCGTGGCTCGCGTGGTGGTTATCGTGGAGGTGCTACCAACAGCGGACCTGCCCCATCCATTGAAGATCCTGGGCATTTCCCAACCTTGGGTGCCAAGTGAGGTTTCCCAGACCCTTTTGACATATCCCTGTCATATTTTCATTTTTGGGTTCTCATTTGAACTTATGCAGGAAAAGAACTAGCGTTATTGGATTTCCTGGTTTAGAAGGGTCATTTAATTTTATTATGCCTTAAAGTGTAAATTTAGGTTGTTCTTCATACGGTCCTGTATCCCTTGTAGCCTGTTTCCCCTTATGCTTTGGTTTCACTGCGTTTGACATGTTGGGGATATGGTGGGGGGAGGTGGTAAGAGACATAAGTGTTGTTGAGTTTCCTTTTCTTCATAGATAGACAACTCAGTTTTGCTTCAGATTTTGGTTTCTCGTCTTCTATCCCAGTCAAACAAGAATAAGCTAGAACTTAAGTGGAACCCTCTTTCTCTGCCTGCTGCTACTGTTTACTTCCCACTACCTTAATTTGAGCTAGATAGCGTGATATAATGAGTTAGAACATAATTGGACACTTCTCCTATTCGGTCATCTTTGCGTAGAATCTTACTTTTTTTTTGTAATCTGTGTGCTGCTTTTGAAAATACACTTTAAACAGACAACCCAACCCAACTTTTTAAGAAATCACGCTTCCCATCATTATTTAGCATTGTACCTATACCATTAATTTTAATTACTGATATAAGGCACGTTTATAATAAATTATAGTTTGATACAACAATTCTCAATGTGTGGAAGGGAATAAAAAAGCAAGTGATGATTTAAACGAATGCGATTTTTACATCACAGTTTTTTGTCTTGATGTGCTTTTGGTAGTGGTGGAGTGCTTGTTCCGTCTGTAGTGAAAAGGCTTAACAATAATGTTGCAAAAGTCATCATCATAAGCCCCGAAACAGTTTTCATAACTTATTTTATAGTTACCAGAATATGGTAAAAGAAGTCCACGAATCTTGAATTGTGTTTGTGTAGCATTTTGTAAGGGCTGTTGGTGGTTTTTGAATTGGGTAACATTTTATACCTAAATTTAGTCAAAACATAAGCCATATTGTTCGATACATTTTTTTCAGGAACAAGTCGATTTAATTAGTTTAAAGCAAATGTACATGCAGAAGCTGGTATATTTAGATTAAAACTCTTTTTCTAGCCGAACTTTTTTAAATTTAACTTAATGTTCTGGTTCTTTATTTTATTAATTGTAAATTATAATTATTAAGTAAAATATAGTGATAGGATGGATGTGGTTAGTACACCATAATATACTAGAATAAAGGACAAATGTTCAAATTATAGTAATAGATTTCTATTGGGTATTATTTTGGTAAAGAATGGAAAAATAAATAAAATTGCTTAATCTGGATCGATATATATAATTAACGAGTTATCTTAAAATGATTTCTTTATCTAGAATTATAGCAAGGGGAATACATTGTTTTCATTAGTGTCTTTATTTTTAAATTATCACTATTATTTATCTTCTACTATCGTATTTGAATTTTTGAATCATTCACATCTTTTAATAATACATCACAAATAATTATATAGAAGTAATTATTACTTTTATTTCTGAAACTAATTATTATTATTACGTTTTTTAGTAATATAGAAGTGTATTTTTTTAAGTAGTCATCATCATTACATAAGAGTATATATACTTTTCTAACTATTTTTGATTATTTTTTAATTAAACAATTTTATATTTGGCAAGTTAAATTAATATTTTTATTTGATAAAGGATGTAAATGTACAACTTTTTTCAAAACTAATAACACAATTTTCATCCTTTAGAAGTAATAACATTATATCCTTTTTTTAATAATTGTGTTTTTAAAATTTTATTATTATAAAGTAATAGAAATATGGATATAAATGCAAGAGTATGCTTATTTTAATATAATGTCAAGAATAGTGGTAATGGTAGTAATAATGATATGATTAAGTGTTTTAAAAAGAAAAGTAATAAAACCATTTTATGTGTAAATGTAAAAATAGAGAAGAATTATTTTATTTATAGGAAATTTTTGTTTTGTTTTGAAATTAAAAAAAATAGAAATTAATTTGATTTCATATCTAAGTTTTGTAGAATTAAAATTAACATTATACAGAATTAACTTATTTGATCATACATTTTCATTGTGAATCCATTTAAAATTATATTTGATGATATTTTTCTAGAAATCAATAAACTTCCTATGCACAATAGTTTATAATAGAGTATCCTTTTCTGCAAGTACCCTAATCAACCATCACTTGAATAAATGAAACATAACAATTTCATGATTCACACAAGCCGAGGAAGCAACTGATTTGAAATATTTAAATTATATTCACCTATATGAATTAAGTAGAAGACATTAATATTATAAATTTTTATATCATAATATAATTATAATTTTTCATAATGTAACAGCATTTGCACTAGTTTTCTATTTTATATGGTGTTTCGCACTATTTCTTCCCCGATATTCAACTACTTCGGCAACTTCTGCCTTGTCACCTCTTCATTATCCTTGTCCGCAAAGTACCCTAAACTTTCTGTCTTGATTGGATTGTGGTGATATGCTATATTCAAACTGTTTTTTATTGACATGACATTTTTTATTGACATGACATTTTTTATTAATTATTTGTTTTGAGTATACAAGTAGAAGTTTAAGCCTTAGTCTTTAAGTATAAAGAAACATCTTCAGAAAGAAGCAATCTCCTCAAGTGAATGTCGACCTTTTGAGGAATTATTCCTTCACTTTCTACAGCTAGCAAAGGACAATTAATGATCATGGTTCATTGCTCCAACTTAAAATAAGAAAAGAAGAAAACCAACTAACAGCTTAGCTTGTTCTTAAAGGGTGAATCTCGTTAGTATATATATTTTTTAACTAATATTACTTCAAATTGTTGGAACTAATGTTTCGTACGTCACACACACACACACACACATATATATATATATATATATATATATATATAATATTACTTTAATTTTTTCGAATTAGTGTTTGTACGTTTATTAGATGCGCTTATACTAGGAGGTAATGAATCTAGTTCACCTTCTAATGAATTTTAACCGAGGAAAGAGTTTAAATAATAACTCATTGTTAGTCATAACAAAAAACCACACTTAGTATATATGTTAAAATAATTATTATAAAATTATTAAATATTAATTTTTAAATGAATGAAGGCAAAAGAAAACTCATTTCAGCATTTATTCTTATTTAAGATTTATATAATTATGTCAAAAAGAACTCATGAAAAGAAGGATGTAAACCACTTCTATAAATTCAAGTTCTATAATTTCATTTTCAAACGAAAGAAAAAAATGTATACTAGTAATTTAACATCTTTTACGGAAGCAATGTGGAGTATAACATAGCGGAAACCGAGGAAATAACGGGTCTATGACAAGAAATTGTTCATGCAGTTCTATGACAGCACACACATAGAATAAACAATATATTTAGCAGTAGGAAAATATATACTTTGCACAAGCCACATCATTAAGTATATTCAAAGAATGGGATCATCTAGGTCAGTTTCAAACCAACAAACAAATTCTGACATCGGTCCACTATTTAGTGAAATTTAAAAAAAAATATTACATGAAGTGACCAAAATAAAATGGATCTGAATCACTTGAGGTTAGGAAGAGCAGCATCCACCTTTCTGTGCAACTGGCTGTCCCCTGATCTGGACTGTTGGAGGCCTTGCATTATTTGCAGGTTGGCTTGCCATTCTATGTTCACACAAGAAAGAAAGTTACCATCAGATTAGCTTGGAAGGAATAACTTCCAGACAAGAAAAATTCTATGAATATGATCTATATCACTCTTTTTGTACTTAAATCATCATTAGGAAATTAGAGGACAGGTAAAGCATAAAACTAATATATATAGTTTTATACCCATAACTTGTGCATTGCGTTTTGTTCATCAACATTTTTCATCAGCTATTTTTTTGAAGAAAAAAAGAACATCAAATTGCCATGCGATGGAATGGCTCCACCATTTAATTACAGGCTGATCAAACATTGACATTACATAGCTGAATAGGAAAAGTCAAGTTCTCTCATAACTCTACTACAGGTTGACAAGTTTATGAGTGGCCCTTCCCTTGGGTAGTAGCATCTGAATACATGGAAGGGACCTTCTTAGTCCTTGGGGGGTTAATCTTAGTTCAAACTAGCACATTGACTCTTTTGTTGGGAAAATAGAAAGTTATAATACCTTTACATAACAGATTTTAAAAGATAAAATACTGTTAGCTGCAAGTCGTTCTAGAGACAGAATAGGGAAGGGCAATGGAGATTCGAATTTCAAAATTGTTTCATCGGGGTCAAGTGGCCATGGCTTTTGACTTAGTTATTCAGTCAAGGTAAATGCAGGTATGGCTTAAATTGGAATGGTTATAATACCAACATAAAGAGATGCCATCCATGCTAGCCTCTTGAATGTTCGTCTTTGTACAATACTTTTAGCCCAGAGTAGACACTCTAGGATTTTCACCTCACGGACATCTTGTGAGATTGGAGAACTAAATCCCTTTTGCCTCTACTAGAGCTTATTCCCTTGTAAGCTCTAAGCAAACTCTTAAACACAAGTTTCGACTGGAGATAGGTATCACATAATTATATTTATTTTGAAAAATCTTTGCTATGCTTGACAGATGATTTCATAAATCAATAGACATAAAAAACAGTCGAGTACCCATGTGTTTGCTTGTATTATAATGTAAACAATATGAGCTACAGTATAATTATTCATCAGAGTAAATAGCCAACAATTATTTCTTGGGCTTGCTTCTAAATCAAGTCGCACTAAAATTTTGGAATTTTCTTGAATATCCATTAAGTTAGAAAAAGTCAGGAATCTATACCTAGTCTTGATTGAAGCAGCCATTGCCATGAAAGCTTGTTCAACGTTTGTAGCATCTTTTGCACTTGTTTCCATAAAGGGTATGCCTATTTCATCTGCAAATGCCTGTAAAACATAAAAATATAAAAGTGTAGGGTAAGGGTAGCAGAAAAAGTAATATAAGAGTAACAACTTAATACAAGTGTGACTCAATTTTGAAGCTTAATCTGAAAATAATTAAAAGTTATAGGGATGTGCATCAAAGCCATACTTTAGCTGTATCATATGACACAGCTCTATTTTCTGTCAGATCGCACTTGTTGCCAACCAAAAGCTTGTTAACATTATCACTTGCATAGCGGTCAATTTCACTGAGCCACTGCTTCACATTATTGAAACTCTCTTCATCTGTCACATCATAAACAATCTGCCAGAGGAACCAGTCAGTAAAGCATGCAAGGATGCACCTACAAAGGGGAAATCAATATCTAAATGCACATGCAAAGAAAATCATCACCCACAATGATCCCATGGGCTCCACGGTAGTAGCTACTGGTGATTGTCCTAAATCGTTCTTGCCCAGCTGTGTCCCACTACATTAAAATAGATCATAAATCAAGGGAGCAAAATCTGTCAATACAACTATGAATTTTGGCAATCCAATTGGTGCTGAAACATGATGACTTAAAGCAAAAATATTTGTCCAACAAAACGATGAAAAATGATAGGTCAAGCTCACTGAAGACTTAATATCAATAGATAAAGGACGAAGCCGATCAGATACATACGATCTGGAGTTTGATGGTCTTTCCGTCCTGCTCAACTGTACGTATTTTCTACAAAATTTGACATGAAATGAGTTTAGACAATGCTTCAAACAGCTATAGCTAAAAATTTGTACAATGTAGCTAAAACTTTGTAGTCTTGTACTCACAAAATCAACTCCAATGGTGCTTATGTAGCTCTCTATGTATGAATCATCCTGTAGCATAATATAGAAATTACTATAAAGTTAATTCAAGTTACTCCATTTAAGCTATAATGTACCATCTTGAAGAACCAAGGGCATCCATCACGCAGCGTGAAGTTACTTAAGTTAGAAAGTGAGATGAGTAGCACAATCACAATCTCTAAAAAGTAGACTAAATGACAGAGATATTTACGACGTTTTCACATAACCTTTTAATGAACCAAAAAAGGTTAATAATTCTGTTTTCCACCCTTATTTTTTATTAGATATTCTACAAAAGTCAATTTCACTAGTTCAAATCATACCAAAACCAACAAGAGGTCGCATTACTTTGAGCACAATCCAACAGGAAATAATTGGTTAAGAAAAGGGGATTCAATGCATCTGCAGTGTTGAATTACTTTGTAAACTTCTTTCTTCTTTTTTCTGCATTTTCAGTCTCAATAATAGAGGGCTACTCGGCTTATAAGGAGTTTGATTCTCTATATTTTTCTACTCAGTTATCAAATTCCCATCAAAGTACCCCCAGCAAAAAGGTATTATTTATTCATAATTTCTTAAAAGCATGTACCATACGCTAAATGATAAACCATAAATTTTTGTAACCATTCTATATATGGGGAAAACATCCGTTCTTACACACATAGCAAGTAAAGGCTAGTCCACTATCAATATTTCACTTTTTCTTTTAGGTATTATAGAACTACAATAGAAATAAAACCTCAAACAAGTAATCAGCTATCATTTATAAAGATGTTGTAGTTACCAATTACCATATTTAATTACAGCAAATGCAAAGGATGGTATTATTCGTTATACAAGAGATGTAACCAAAAGAGTAGTAGTAACAATAATTAACTAGTATAAAAAAGGTTGAGAGCTTACCGCAAATCTCAGAAGAAGACATGATTTACCAACACCAGAGTCTCCAATAAGAAGGAGCTTGAACAGATAATCACTGCAAACAATAACCAGATCATATTAATTTTTGTCTCCTATAATAGACTGTGCCTCAGATACAGAAGCAACCATTTCTCTTTCACACCCAAACATTTATATAACAGTTAAATTGAAAACCGATCATAATGTCTCGATTGATTGAGATCTATGAACCAATATAACACAAGGTTTCTTTTTTCTCTTATTGTTTATCTAATTAGCCGAATAGCCAAACACCATACAAGCACCAATCCAAATCCCATACTTCCCATGTGAGAAGTCAACTCCTATATCAATCTAACAACTAACAACCTTGTAGACAACCTCTCCCTTTTCCTATTCTCACATGTTTAACATAATTTGATGATTCCCCCAATTAGCTGCTACTCAAATCATGCAAAACACAAATAAAACTACTAAACAGTATGCACAGTTCAATTTGTGATGACAGGTATTGATCAGAAAATGGAACCATACGAACTCAAATGACTCTTTGCAATCAACAGGGAACAAGACCACGGTAACTCTGCACTTCAAAATTCATCATCAAGACACAAACACAGATCACAAAAATGAAATGGAACCCATGATTGAAAAACAATCCCCAAAAATTAAAAGGATAAAAATTACCGAGCGATCAAAATTTATAAAACACATCAATCTAGGGTTTCACGGAAACAATATGTGATGCTGACAGAATCAAACCGATATTCTCCAATTTAACCGCCACCCCACATACTCTTTTGGCATGGAACATATAACAAGAGGCGAAAAAGGAGAACTTCGCTCAATTCATACACGATTCGAAGGAAAAGAGAACAACTTACTACTCGGGATTCATTTCGAGGGAAGAAAGTGGGGACCGGAGATTCGCCGGAGATCAGGGAGATGCCGCGGAAGATAGGTCCTGGGTCGATGCTTCACCTCGGAGTTTCAGAAAAATTGGAAACACAGAGGAATCGAAATCTAAAGGCAAACCTTGCTGGCTTTGCGTATTTGTGCTTCGTTTCTTTTGAATGAAAATCGTGGAAACGTGACAAATACGGTGACGTATTTTGTATTTTGTAATGGTCTTGTCGGCTACAAGAATCAATTAATTAACTTGACCTTCTTATTTTTATGCATTTCAATAACAGTGAGGAACTAAAAAAAAAAATAGAAAGAAAGTAAGATACTGAAATTATTTGAAATTAATTTCAGAACGAGTGAAATGTAAGAAAAGATTAATAGAAAATTAACTAGGAACAAATGAGATACAAGGAGGATACATGCATGAAAAAAGTAAAGAAGGGAAATGAATTTTATATTCCATTAATTACATTTAGATATTGAATTTTAGAGTCTACATAATTAATTATACAAGTCACCAAAGATTATCATATTAATTAAGACATATATTAACTAATGTAACTTACTGCATTTGTGACCTTCAACCCATAAAAGAGAACATTAATGAACAGCACATTTGACAATAATATTTTTTAAAAAATCATATTCTTCTAATTTTATAACTTTTTTCACAAAAACATTTTCATAAAAATAGTTAAAATCAACATTTTCGAAAGATTGTTTATTAGTCTTAACACTTTAATACTGTAACATTTTTTTTTATGAACAAACACGTCTATAATTTAATATTTTTAAAACATATAGAATTTTGTAAAAAAAAACGATAATTCTCAATATTTATAATTTTTAAGAATTATTATTTTTGTGTATGAAAATTTTCTCTCATACCAAACACTCTCTTAATTCTTTTAGGAAAAACAAAATATTGTATGGGTGTTGTTGTGAAAGTTAAAATTTCCAATTTCACCTTGGGAGGTTATTCAAATTTATGAGTATTATTTTTATGAGACCTGAATAATGGACCGTTGGAGACGGTTTCAATAGTCAAACTTGCCTTTGTCTGTTAAAAATTAATCTAAAAGTTTAAAATTTTTATTATATTTTTATAAGCTTTAATATTTTTAAAATAAAATTATTTAATATCAAATAAAATATAATATTGTTTGTTAATATTGTTAGTTTATTTATAAATTTAATCTATTCAATACTAACAAAAAAAGATCTATATTCAAATGAAATTTAGATTAAAAGTAATGATATATGTTACAGTTTTTAATTACATTTTTTCTATATAAATCATCTTTAAAACAAATAATATTTTTAAATATTTGTGTGGACCATCCAGCTTCCAACTCACATTTAATTAGTTTACCTTTAGTTAGCTAATCAACTCTTCTCAACTCAATTTTAGTACATGTGGACAAAATTCTAATAGTCCAAATTAATCTGTTTTGAATCTCACCCTTTATTGTACTAACTTATGTTAGGTTTATTTTAGCATATGAATTTCAATGTTTTTTTTTTTAATAATTGGTTATAAAATAAAAATCAAGGTGTGTTTGTAAGATAGATGAAACAAACTTTTGAGAATAACAACTTGTTTTATTGTCATCAGTAATAGATATCTTTAGAATGACTTACTCTTCTTATAACTCGTAATTTATATGTTTTTATGGATTAATTTTGTTTTTCTACAAGTAATACTAAACAACTTACATTATTGTGCTCATGATAAAAAATAACACTTGCCAAACATAGAACATAGATGAAGATTTGATACGTTAATACAAGAATTGTTTAATAAACTAGTTGTGGATATCAACGTAATTAAATGTTAAAGTTTATAATAATACGAGTCTTTGATTAGAGATATTAGTATATAATATATTATCATCTCGGTATATTATTATTAGATTAAAATTATGTATTTTTTTAACAGCCTATTAAAATTATGTCTTGAATTTTGTTTAATTTAAAATTAAATCTAATCATATAAATTAAATCTCCTCTTCTTGATTTTTTTTCTTTACTTCTCCATCCAACTAAACAAATGAAATAAATCATTCCATTTGCCCTCTTTCTTAATTCCACAATCCAAACAGTACAAAGTTTGAGTAAAAAATTTAATATATATGTGTGTGTGTGTGAGGGAAAAGAAACACAACAAGTAGTCAGCAAATCATAGTATTAGGTTCACAAATAAGTGAAAAAATAATAAAACTTTGTTTTATTTAAAAAACAATAATAAATATTTTAATAATAAACACAAAATAAAATGAAATATAAGGAATTAGAAGCCAACGACAATAATATTACTTAAATAGAAAATAGTATTCTAAACTATTGAAAACTTCTGTATATCAAACCTGCTTATCATGTTTAAACCAATTATAGCTAAAAAAACCCAAAAGCTAGCTAGATAAAAAACCCAAAAACTAGCTAAAAATACTGATTAAATATACTCTTATTGCATGTTTTTTTTGGAATAAAAAAACAAAATCTACACCTTGTTCGTAATTTAGTTAGTTTAGTTATTGTTATTAATTTTGTGACTCATATGTACCCTCTAATTATGTTTAAGGTTTGTCCTAAGTTTTCAAAATTCAAACTATTTGTGGTATTTTTTTTAATTTAATTTAAAAAATAAGTAAAGAAAATTATAATATTCAAGCATTTTAAAAATTAAAAATCTAATTTCTATTTATGTAAAGATGTTTTTATCTTGCAAAACAATAAATTAATAAAAAATACAAAAGATAAAAAAAATTTATATATTGTAACAGTAAAATAAATTATGACAAGTAGTAGTGTGAAATTATCATATCTTTTAAAAAATAATGATTTCTTTCTCTAACACCAAAATTGATATAAAATAAAAAATAAGAAATTAGAGCACATATAAAATAATGTTATTTTGAAACATTGAAGTTTTAACTCTCGTTTGATATAGAGAAAATTTCGTCAAATCTTTATACGTGTAAAGATATTTTTGTCAATTGGTAAGGATATTTTTGTCAATTGAAGATAACATAAAGACAATTTAGTCTTTTTGTTTGATATAGAAACGGGTTTAGGTGAAGATATATGAAACGATATTGCAAAATGTATTAAATGTGTAAAAAAAAAAAAAAAAA